>WNFS01001745.1_pt1 | contig 22514 bp, 15 predicted proteins | sample 5400141 | NCBI WGS metagenome assembly WNFS01 (sample SAMN13153358, study PRJNA577476) | soil metagenome | isolation source: 60 cm saprolite under Madrone tree | place: USA:California | collected 2016-06-14
CGAAATGACCGGCGGCATATCTGCGGGAGAGGCTGGAGGCTTGCCCTCCCTGAAATCGACCCAGTTCCACGTCCATCCCGAGGGCAGGCTGGTCACACACGCCGCAGATTCAACACCTGGCAGGGCTTGAATATTTCGCAGGACCTGTTCGTAAAACCCGCGGATGCGGTCTTTGTCGCGGTACTTAGCCTCCGGCAACACGATATGGAAAGTGAGGACGTTGCCACGATCAAAGCCCATATCATTGGTTACGAGAGTGCGGAATCCCTTCACCATCAAACCTGCGCCTACAAGCAAAACCAAAGAGAGTGCCATTTCGGAGACGACCAGCAAAGTGCGAAAGCGCCGACGGCTGGCAGTGGGACTGCCGCCGCGGGAGCCTTCCTTCAGGGTGTCATTCACATTAGGACGTGAAAAATGCCATGCGGGCGCAAGACCTGCGACGATGCCGGTGATCATGGCCACCAGAAGTGTGAACAAGAACACTCGTGAGTCAATCTGCAAGTGCTTTAGTCCGGCAATGTGCTCGACAATAAAGGGGGGGATGGTGCGGCGCACGATGTTGAGCCACCAACTAGACAAGAAGAGCGCCCCTCCGCTCCCGAGCAGTGCGAGCAAGACGCTCTCCACCAGCAGCTGCCGTCCAACGTGCCAGCGGCTGGCCCCGAGCGCTGCACGAAGGGCGATCTCCCTTTGACGCCCAGAAGCGCGGGCCAACTGCAGGTTGGCAACATTGGCACAGGCCAGCAGGAGAACAAAGACGGCTGCGCCCATCAGCATCAGAACAAACTGTCGCGAACCGAAGGTGAGATCTTCGACCGTATTTATGACCCTGACTCCGTGGCTGGCATTGGTTTTGGGATACTGTTTGCCCAGGCTCGCCGCAATCGTCTCAAGGTTCGCCTGCGCCTGAGATATGGAAACGCCATCCTTCATCCGTCCGAAGACTGTCAAATAGTGATTCTCGCGGTCTTCTTTCGCAGTGCCATTCAGGTCGAGCGGAGTCCAAACCTTTGATCCCGTCGGGAAATCAAAATCTGCGGAGGTAATTCCAATCACGATGAACTTCTGACCGTTCAACAGCAGTTGCCTGCCGACAAGCCCAGGGTCAGCACCCAAATGCTGCTGCCAAAACCGGTGGCTGATTACAACCACTGGCGCAACCCCACCCTGGAAATCTGCGCTCCCAATGTAACGCCCCAGTTGCGGACGCATTCCCAGCAACGAAAAGAAGTTTGCAGTTACCTGCGAACCTTCGACATGCTCCGCCACACTGCCGCCAGTCAAATTCGCGTCCCAGCCGCGGACGGCCGCAAGCTGGTCGATTTGCGTGCTCTGCTCGCTCCACTCGCGGAAATTGGCAGGAGCCGGACTCAAGTGGTTGTCATCCTGCTTAGGCGCCGTTTCCCAGACCGTGACAATCCGATTGAGGTTCGGAAATGGGAACGGCCGGAGCAGCATTGCATTGACCGTACTGAAAGTGGTCGTATTGGCGCCGATACCGAGCGCAAGAGTAATCACCGCGACCGCAGTGAAACCGGGACGCCTCCACAGCAGGCGCAATCCGTAACGGACATCTTGGATCAGTCCAGTCATGGTTTATTCCTCACTCGTACTGCAACGCCACGACGGGATCCACTTTGGTGGCACGGCGCGCTGGAATGTAACAGGCAGACAGCGCCACCAGAATGATCAACGCCGCCACGCTCAGAAATGTGACCGGATCGGTAGCCGTCACACCAAACAATTGGCTGGCCATTAGACGCGTGAGCGCGAAGGCAACGGCAATCCCAATACCCGTGCCGATGAGGGCGAGCTTCGTTCCCTGGCCCAGGATCATGCGCAAAATGTCACCGCGCTGCGCTCCCAGCGCCATGCGGACGCCAATCTCACGCATGCGCCGTCTTACGGAATAAGCCAATACGCTATAGATCCCGATTGCGGCCAGCAACAGAGCCAGACCTGAGAAGGCCGACAGCAGCAACATGTTGAAGCGCTGATGGGAAAGAGAGTCGGCCACAATGTCATCCATAGTGATCACGTCCACCATGGGTTGCTCGCGATCCACTTCGTGCACAGCGTTTGAAATCGCTGAAGCGAGCGTGTTGGGTGGCGAAGACGTACGCACCACCAGCGACATGTAAGGCATCGGCTGTTGGGCCAGCGGCAAGTACAACGTTGCAACCGGCTCGATTACGTCCAGGCCGTACGCTTTGACATCTCCGACTACCCCGACCACTTCTCGCGACTTTTCCGGAAAGAAAGTCATCTTCAGGCGCTTGCCAATCGGATTCTCGTTCGGCCAGAAACGCTTGGCCATCGATTCGCTGATCAGGGTCACCGCGGGGCGGTCGGCAACATCCGCACTACTCAACGGACGCCCTTGCAAAATTGGGATTCGCATCGTTTCAAAGAATCCAGGTTCAACGGCGCGAACCGCCACTTCCGGCTGTTCCGACATCGCGAGCAGGGGATGCCCCTCGACTGCAATCGGCTGGGTGGAACCTCCGTCCCCCAACGGCAAGGTATCAATCGTGCCCGCAGATGCCACCCCGGGCAACGCACGCACACGCCGCAAAAGCTCATCGAAGAAAGTGGTCTGCTGTGAAGGTTTTCCATATTTGGTCGAAGAAAGCGAGAATGACATGGTGAGGACGTTATGGGAATCCAGACCTGGGTCAACGTTTCGCAATCGCGACAAGCTCCGGATCATCAATCCCGCGCCGATCAGCAACACCAGCGACAACGCAACTTCAGAAACCACAAGCACACCGCGAGTCCGGTTGCCGCCGGAATCTGCGTCGGTCCGGCCCAAACCTTGCTTCAATGAATCGTTCAGGTTTGCTTTACTCGCGCGTACGGCCGGCACCAACCCCGCTACTACACCGCTAAACATTGAAACTGCAAGAGTGAACGCCAGCACCCAGCCATCCACGGCAATGTCCGTCGCGCGTGGGAGGCTTTGAGCCAGGAAAGCGACAATCAGCTTCACTCCGTAGTGCGCAAAAATGAGTCCTAGCACGCCTCCTGTGAGTGCCAGCAACAAAGTTTCAGAGAGGATCTGCCGCGCCACACGAACCGAGCTCGCGCCCAGGGCGGTCCGGATCGCAATCTCTTTCTCTCTGGCCAGGGTTTTGACCAAAACCAGATTCGCCACGTTGGCGCATGCGATCAGCAGGACAAATCCCACCGCTCCGAGTAAGACCATCAAGGCCGGACGGACATCCCCCACCAACTGATCTCGCAGCGGGACAACCGCTGCCCCCCAACCTTTATCGTCCGCGGGATACGCCTGCTCCAAGCGGGTGGATATGGTGTTCATCTCCGCGCCCGCCTGTTTCACATCTGCTCCTGCGTTCAAGCGGGCAATGACCAGATAATTATGGTTTCCGCGAACGGCGCGCTCCGCATCGGTCCACGCCAGCGGAATCCATAACTGCGGCTGAGCCTTTGGATCGGAAGAAGTAGGAAAAACCGATTTCGATGGCATGACGCCCACAACCTTGTAACTTTGGCTGTTGAGTAAGATTGTGTGGCCAATGATGTTCGGGTCTGAGGCGAAGTGAGTTTGCCAAAACGACTGACCGAGTACCGCGACATGCCCGCGTCCGCTTTGATTTTCCTCAGGCAAGAAAACGCGCCCCAACATCGGCTGGACGCCGAGCACTGAGAAGAATTCCGGCGAAACCCCAATTGCGGGCACTGATTCCGGTTCGCCGGTGCCGGTTAAGTTGTAGTTAGAGGACCTGTAGATCGCCATACTCTGGAACACATGGTTTTGCCTCTCCCAGTCCAGATAATTTGCCGGAGAAACATCGAACCGGGTCATTCCAGGGAAACTCTTCGCGGGTGGAACGTGCCACACTTGCACCAATCGTTCCGGATCCCGAAACGGAAGCGGCCGCAGTAATATCGCATTTACGACGCTAAAAATAGCAGTGTTCGCTCCGATGCCGAGCGCCAACACAACGACCGCTACAATCGTGAACCCAGGCGCCTTCCGCAACATTCGAGCTCCGAAGCGGAGATCATGAAACAAAGTTTCCATATTTCCTCATTCGTAACGCAACGCCACCATGGGATCGACATTCGCTGCCCTGCGTGCGGGGATGTAGCTGGCCAGCAGCGCCGAGACCGCAAGCATTGCAGAAACAGCGGCCAACGTCGGCGCGTTCCATGAACGAACGCCAAAGAGCAGGCCGCGGATCAGCGTTGCCGCAGCAATCGAACAAACAATGCCCCCGGCAATTCCGGCGCCAGTTAGCCAAGCTGCCTCTTTCAGGATGAGCTGATACACAGACTTGCGTTGTGCGCCCAGTGCCATACGCACTCCGATCTCGCGGGTCCTCTGGCTCACTGAGTATGCAATCACACCGTAAAGACCGACCACGCCCAGCAGAAACGCCAGCGCGGCGAATCCGCCGACCAGCCACGCCGAGGAGCGGTGCAGGTAAGCCGCGGGTGAATCATTAATTCGGTCAACCATGGTTGCTTCGCCAAAGATGGAAATATTGGCGCCGACTTGATGGATGGCGGCGACGAGCTCCGGAAACAACGGTCGCTCGACCTGCGACGTGCGAACCGCGCTGATCCTCGGGCGCAAAACTGCGTCCCAAGACGGGCTGGACACGCATCACTCGAAGGAAGTCGCGGGACACGGCGGCGACCATTGTCTGAGTCGGCTCGGAACCGCCCGACACCGACTCCGGGCTGCTTCTGGTTTCTGCCAGACCCTGCAAGGAACGACTCTGCGAGCGGATGTCCTCAAAGTTAGGATCCGTAAAACTCGCGCGCTGGCCGCGCGCATTCGCCTCCCAGAGCCGGACAATCTGCTCCGGCTTCTGGTACGGCAACGGCCGCACCAGGACTTCGTAAACCACACTGAAGATGGCGGTGGTCGCACCGATTCCGAGCGCCAGTGTGAGCACAGCCACGCTGGTGAAGCCCGGGTTCTTGCGCAATTGCCGCAGCGCAAAGCGCATATCTTGGAGAGTTCCAGTCATCGCGGGTTGCATCCTCCTATTCGCACCGCAGCGCGATCAAAGGATCGACGCGCATGGCGCGGCGCGTAGGGACGTAAGACGCCAGCAGTGTGACCACAGCCATCACGATGGCCACCCCTGCGTAAGTAAATGGGTCCCTGGGGCTGATACCGTAGAGTTCGCTCGACAGCAATCGAGTGACCGCGAATGCTGCTGCCAAACCAAGCGTGATGCCGGTTAGGGAGAATTTCGCACCCTCCTTCATGACCAGCCAGAGAACGTCGCGGCGCTGAGCCCCCAGCGCCATGCGGATGCCGATCTCGCGTGTCCGCTTCGACACCAGAAAGGAGAGAACACCATAGACGCCGATTATTGCCAGCGCCAGCGCCAAACCGGCAAAAGTCACAAACAGGGACATAGTGGAAGCCGGGGTGGATACAGCTTCGGAAATAACCGTGCTCATGGTTTTCACTTCACTAACCGGGACCTCTTGGTTTAGGCCGGTAACGACCCGGCGAAGCATCGCTGCTGTTTGTGCTTCGTCCAAGGTGGTTCGGACGGCAATCGTCATTTCTGCGGGCACTCCGCCAGCTTCCAAAGTGGCTTTGGGGTTGTAGGGCACATACACCGTGCCCTTGATCCAGTCGGGGATATTCCTTTGCAGATCGTATGCGCGCACGTCGGCAATTACTCCGACGACCGTGCGCCATTCGTTATCTCTCGCGAACCGAATGTGTTGTCCAACGGCATTTCGGCCTGGCCAGAATCGCTGCGCGGATGAAGCCGTCATCACGGCTACCGGCGCATTGCCAGACTCATCCGCAGCAGCAAACCACCGGCCAGACAAGAGTGGAATGCCCATCACCCGAAAATATTCAGGGGTAACCACGTCGAGCCAAAAAAGAGGCAGGACCTGATCGGCGGAAGCCACGAAGCCTTCAATTTCCAACGAACGCTTGCTCACCCTTCCCCCCAAAGGAAGAGTGTTCACCAACGCGGCGCCACTCACCCCAGGAGAGGCCTTAGCCTGATCCAGCACACTACGATAGAAAGTCAGACATCGCGCTGGGTCACCGCAGAACGATTCATTGGGTGTAACGCGTGCGGTCACGACCTGTTCGAATCGAAACCCCGGGTTGACGTGTGACAGGGTCCAGAAACTTCGGATCAGAAGTCCAGCGGCGATGACGAGTAGCATTGCAAACGCGACTTCGACAACTGCCAGTAAGCTCCGTAAGCGCTGCGACAGGGAAATTGACGTGCCACGCCCAGCGGAGTTAAGGGAATCCGCGAGAACCGCGCGCGAAGACTGAAGAGCTGGATCCGCCAGGCGCGGCGTATCCGCAGGTAGCGCGCCCTCCAGCAAGCGGAGCCCAATTGTGGCAAAAATCAATCCGAGTAAACCGCCCAGAGATGCCAGCAACACACTCTCGGTCAGAAGCTGCCTCGCGATTCGCTGTCGCACAGCACCCAGCGCGGAGCGGATGGCAATTTCCTTTTCGCGCGTCGCCGCTCGCGAGAGCGTTAAATTGGCGACGTTTGCGCACGCGATCAGGAGGATCAGCAATACCGCTCCCAGCAACATGAGCAGGCGCGCACTAACGTCGGCAACCATGCCATTTTGCAAATGAACCACATTGACATCTGCGTTCCAACTGGCGGGCATCGGCCAGGGAAACAGCGCTCCCACGTGAGACTGGAACATCCGTGTCTCGGCGCGTGCCTTGTCGATGGTTGATCCCGGACGAAGCCGTCCGATCACAGGCATGAAGTCGCCCGCCCAATAGACCACCGCGTTTCGCGGATCATTGTGCAACGGGATCCATATTTGGGTTTTCGCCGATGGGAAACGGAAGGTCGCGGGCATCACGCCGGCCACTTGACGGCTCACACCTTCGAGTTGGACTGAGCGGCCAATAATTGAGGGATCACTTCCGAAGCGCTGCTCCCACAGGGCATGACTCAGAATTACGTAGTTATCCTGGCCAGCACTGTCCTCGCCTGGATAGAACGTTCTCCCTAGCTCTGGGCGTACGCCCAGGATAGAGAGCAGTTCAGCGGACACCAACGTGCCCGTTAGGCGGACTGGCTCGCCAAGACCAGTTAGATTGAAGTCGTGGCCCTCGGCATAAGCGCCGACGTCCATAGTGTGTAGCTGCTCGCGCATCGCCACCACCGCGCCAGCAGGATATGACCCGGTCACGCTGATCAATTGGTCGGGCTTCGAATACGGCAGCGGCAGAAGCAGAATTCCATCCACCAAACTGAACACCGCCGTATTGCCGCCGATCCCCAGCGCCAGCGTGAGCACCGCCACCGCAGTGAAACCCGGGCTTTTCCGCAATTGCCGCAGAGCGTAGCGTAGGTCTTGCAGCAAACTCGTCATGCTGTTCTTCTCCTCCTACTCGTACCGCAACGCCACCATGGGATCGACTTTGGCCGCACGACGCGCGGGAATGTAGCTGGCAAGCAAGGCCACAGCTAAAAGCAAGAGCGCGGCCTCGGTCAGTGTGGCGGGGTCATTTGGCCTTATTCCAAACAGCAGCGCGCCAATCCAGCGAGCCGCAACCAGCGAACAGAAAATCCCGGCGATAGCGCCGCCGGCAATCCAGACCAGCGTCTGAAACACCATGACCCTGGTGACAGTAGCCGGGTTCGCGCCCAGCGCCAGACGAATAGCAATCTCCCGAGTGCGTTGGCTCACCAGCAAGGAAACCAGGCCGAATATACCCACCGCCGCCAGAAGGAGGCCGACCGCGGCAAACAGCGAGAGCAGCGCGGCGGTAAATCGAGGACGCTCCGCAAGCCGGTATACGGTCTGACCGAGTGTGCTTGACTCTACCGGAAGCGTTGGGTCGAGCGTGGCGATTGAGTCTCGTAATTCTTTGGCTACCGTCTGCGGATCAATTGCACTGCGCACAACAATGCTGATCCGCTGAGAGTCTGGATAGTTGAAGATGCGGTCGTTCGCGGTGTGACGACGTACCAGGTAATATTCGGGACCAATATGCCCGCCCAGTCCCTGATTCTGCGTGTTGGCAGTGACACCTACTATTCTGAACGTGGCAGCGGCGCGCGCTTCATCCGAACGAAAGTGGATTGTCTTGCCCACCGAGTCCTGGCCGGGAAAGAGCCGTTGAGCCAAGGCGTCGTTAAGGATCATGGCGCCAGACGTTGGTTTGCGATCTTGTTCGTCAAAGGCCCGTCCGCGCAGCAGGGGAATGCCTAGAACCGAAAAATACTCTGGCGTGACAGATCTCCAGCCCACGATTCCACCTATGCCTTGGTCGAGACTAAGGGGCGGCTTCCCTTCCACCTCCAACGCTACAAGTGGCATGGTGCGCGCCGGTGTGCCTGGGGGAAGGGAGTCACTGAGGGCCGCCGCCGCGACGCCAGGCAATTCCTGGAGTTTCTTCTCCAGTTGCTCGAAGAATGCAAGCCGCTGTGCCGGTTGAGCATATTTTTGCTGCCCGAGCGTGATCGCCGCCGTAACAATGTTTTGCGTATTCATCCCTAACGGCTGGACCTCAAGGTTGCGAAGAGTCCGCAGGAACAGCAGAGCACCTGTGACCAGAATGAGAGTCATCCAAACCTGAGCAGCCATCAGAGTTTTTCGCAGGTTGGTTCGCCGAGTGCCAGACACAGTCATAGCAACCAGAGCTTCCGGACGCGGCTTCTCCAGGGCGGGCAGAGTGCCAAACACAATCCCGGCAGCGCCCGATGACAGAAGCGCGAACATCAGAGCCCTGATGTTTACCGTAGCCTCCGGCAACCGTGGTATTCCTGCCGGTGAAAGAGCGACAAAGCCATGAACAATCGCGTAAGCAAGCCCACAACCGATTGCGCCTCCAACCACTGCGAGCAGCATGCTTTCTGTTAGCCTTTGCTGAAATAGGCGAACGCGTGCGGCGCCGAGCGCAGATCGGACTGCAAGCTCCTGTCGTCGCCCCGTGCTGCGGGCAAATACGAGGTTGGCCACGTTGGCGCAGGCGATTAGAAGTACTGCAAAGGCCGAGATCAAAAGGAACAAAGCTGCGAGACGGGAGTCATGAACCTGTAAATCGCGGATAGAGCGAACCTGAAGTCGCAGTTCTTTTCGAAACGGTGGCGGCGCGGACTCCACAAAGCTCCGAAACAGGGGCTGCAATTGCGCTGCCGCCGATTCGATGCTGACGCCTGGTTTCAGGCGTCCATATACGCGAACCGTCGGCCCCATCAAATTGCGTTGCACAATGGATTCATCGAGGGCCTCAGGCACAACGAGCCCCGTATGAGCAAGCGTCGGAAATTCAAAGTCACGCGGCAAAACGCCTAAGACCCGCGTTGGTCTTCCATCAAGCGAAATCGTGCGATCAACAATGCCGCGGTCGCCTCCAAACCGGCTTTGCCATAGCCCGTAGGAGAGCAATGCAACCTTGGGCGAATCGGGGCGATCCTCTTCCGGCGTGAAGTTCCGTCCCAGGATGGGCTGCACACCGAATGTGGGCAGGAAGGTGGACGCTACCGAAACGCAGGTTGACCGGACGGGGCGGTCATCGGTGAGATCACAATCGTTGACGCCGGTGGACGAAGTGAGGCTTGCGAAGGGAGTTTGGTCGCGCCTCCACGCAAGATAGTTGGCTGCAAAGAGAAACTCACCATCAATAATAGGAGCGATGACTCCCACGGAGGCCAACTGGTCGGCGTGCGGATAACGCAAGCTGCGGAAGAGCGCGCCGTCCACCAAACTAAACATCGCAGTGGTTGCGCCGATCCCCAACGACAACGTGAGCACCGCGACTGACGTGAACCCTGGGCTCTTGCACAGTTGCCGCAGAGCATACCGGACGTCTTGGATTAATCCGGTCATGCATGCACATCCGCCATCAGCTTTTGCAGTTCTTCTTCCGCCACAACCTTTCCGTCGAATAAGTGCACTTCGCGCTCGGCATGTTTGGCAAAGCGCGGATCGTGCGTGACCATGCAAATCGTCGCGCCTTCACGGTGCAGGTTCTGAAGCAATTCCATGACGGCTTCGCCGTTGCGTGAGTCGAGGTTTCCGGTAGGCTCGTCCGCGAGCAGGATGGAGGGTTTCCCGCCGAGGGCGCGGGCCACGGCAACACGCTGCTGTTGACCTCCTGAGAGTTGCGAGGGATAGTGCCGCACGCGGTGCGCCATGCCTACACGCTCTAGTGCCTCCATTACGCGCTTCTTGCGCTCGGCCGCGGGCATCTTCTGCCTGTAGGTAAGTGGCAGCTCGACATTTTCGTAGACCGTGAGATCACCAATTAAATTAAAGCTCTGGAAAATGAACCCTATTTCCTGATTGCGAATGCGTGAACGCTCGGCAAAACCCAGGTTCTCCACGGGCTGGCTGTTCAAGCGGTAGCGTCCGCCAGTCGGCGTATCGAGCAGGCCGATGATCGACAGCAGCGTTGACTTGCCGCATCCTGACGGGCCCGACATGGCTACGTACTCTCCCTTGCGGATCGCAAGGTGCACGCCGGAGAGAGCGTGAGTTTCGACTTCGTCGGTGTAAAACACTTTGGTGAGATCCTCAATCTGGATCAGCGCTTGTCCTGCTTCAGTCATAGCTTCTTCCTCAATCGGTTGTCTTAGTCGAGCCGGATGCGGTCGGTGTTATCGGAGCGCGACATGTCGGAAAGAATCACCATGTCACCTTCATGCAGTCCTTCGAGAATTTGGATCGAGTTTACTGACGCGCGTCCCACCTTTACCGGGACGCGAACAGCACCCTTGCTGTCCGGATCCAGTTTGAACAAGGTAATCGTGCTGTTCTCCTGCCCAAAGGCGGGACGTCCGACGTAGACAACGTTCTCCAATCGCTCCAGATCGATGGTTCCATCGACGCTCAGATCGGGCCGCGCCCCTTTGGGAAGTTCGCCGGTGAGCTGTACGTCAACTGTGACCGTCCCGTTCTGCACTGCCGGATCCACTCGCATCACGGTTCCGGAGACAGTGCCATTGTGGGTGTCGACCACTGACGGTTGACCGATCTGCACATCTCGCGCCTGGGTCTCGGCAATCTTTAACTCCGCAATCAGATGATTTGGCTGGACTGCTTTTGCCAGCATCGTTCCGGGCAAGACGTGTTGCCCTACCTGCAATGGCAGATCGACCAGAACGCCGTCAATGCCGGCGCGGACCTTGAGCGCGTCCAACTGTTTCTGCTTCAGTCCCGCCAGCGCACGCACCTGGTCCACTTTGGCCTGCTGTTCGGCCATCTGCGATTCGATCGCCTTCTGGTTGATTTCCAGTCGTTCGTCCTCGATGTGGTTTCGCGTGGTAAGTTCGTCAGCCTTGCCCTTCGACGCTTTGTACGCAAGACCTGAAATCACTCCGAGATCGTAAAGTGCCTTGTCAGTCTCCGACTGTAACGTTGCCTGGCTGTAATCTGCAGTCACGGTGGCGGCGCCAGCCTTCTGATTCATGAGATCGCTCTGAAGCTTGACTCGCAGACTCTGGTATTCAGCTTCCGCGGCCTTTAATTGAAGTTTGGCGTCGAGCGCTGCCTGCTCGACCTGCGGATTGCTCATCTCCAGCAAAATGCTGTCAGCTTTCACCTGGGAACCCGGCAACATGCGAATTCGGACGACAGTGGCTTCGGTCTCTGCTGGTATTTGACGGGTGAACTCCTGGCTAGGAATCAGGGATCCAAGTCCTCTGACTTGGCGCAGCATGGGGCCGCGCTTGACTGTGTCGGTCCACACGGTACTCCGTTCTACCTCCTGTGCCGCCGGTTTCAGTCGAGAAACGCCAATTGTCACTATCCCGAGAAGCACAACGCCGATCGCCAGCCCGATAATTTGCCGGCGTCTCTTTTGGCGTTTGATGTCTGGCCGTGCGATATCCATCAGACCATCTCCTCGCAACTGCCACTCCATTTGAAAGCGAGGCGGTAAGTGTCTACGACAACAGTGAGATAGGGGCTGTATCAGTGCCTACGAAACGCGCCGCTTTGTCCGGAACTGAACTGGGGTGTCCATTTGCGAACAGTGGCCTGAATGTTGAGCGTGTTTGTGCCTTCATCCGGCACGTTATGTCGGATCACAAAGCAACTCTCCGCTGGCCATCGGTAGCATGTTCTGTGCGACCGATTCAGGCGGACTAGACTAAGACGGGACTATTAGCTGCTAGCCATCACAGAATCTTGCTCCCGTCCAAGCTAGAGCCCATCAACTTTCACTCGCCGGCAAATCGGAGAAGCCAAGAGACTTCAGACGTGCGACCGTTTCGTATTCAGAAGGTCATCCAACAAGAAGGTCAAAACCCGGACACCTATTTGTAGATCACAAAACCTCCGGGCGGTACTGTCAAACTGACGGCCTTGCCGTTGCGCGCCTCCACTAGCAGCGGGTTTCCGATTTCGGCATTGTCGGTTGAATACAAACAACGCAGGCTGCCGCCTGCACGGTGCAGGTCGTTATCAATCGTGACCCACGCCGTCGTAGGAGAGCCAGGGTCAGTATTCACCGCTGCCAGAACCTCTTGATTGTCGAGAATGCGTGTCCAAGCCGCGATCGACCGCATGCGGCCATCCAAGATTCTCGGGAACCCAAAGTTGCTGCCGTCGCTCGAAATCTGGCGCAGATATTGGCGGCCCCGGCGCAAAGCCACCTCCTGCTGGCGGATCTTCGTGATCTTCGCCAGTTCGCCTGGAATAGGGTTCTGGTCCTCGTCAAAACAGTGGCGGTTGCGACTGCGGAAGGCTCCGAACCCGCCCCCGAACATCGCCTCGCGGATGTAGCGGTCCGCTCCGTCACCGCCATCGCCGGACCCATCGAACTTCTGTTCGCTGCCGTAATAAATGCACGGAATTCCCAAGGTGCAGAGGTTCAAGCCGATCGCACTCAAGATCAATTGGTCGCCCTGGTCATTGGCGCAGAAGCGGGCCTTGTTGTTGCCCTTGCGGATCTGATCGTGATCATCGATCATGGTCACGACCTTGTTGCGGAACCAGGTGTGCGACTCTTGCCCGACCTCGAGAGAATTGCGGAAAAGATCGAAGTAATCCGCAGGATTACGGTACCCCTTAATCAAATACTCGAGCTTGTCCTGGACGTCGTCGATGCCCAGCGCGGCGTCAATTCCGGTGGTTTCGACTGTGTTAAAGGCCCGCACCCGGCCGCCCGTGACCTCGCCGACCAGAAGAAACTTATCTTTGCCGATGCTCACCCCGAACTCGTGGATCACCGACGCAAAATACCGGGTTGGACCGTCGCCCATGTGCTTGACGGTATCCACGCGGTAGCCATCGATATCGGCGAAGGCGATCCAGAACTTATAGACCTCGCAGAGAGCGTCGAGGCCGGCGGTGGGGTTGTAGTTGTCCGGACCGGCGAGGCCAAGATCGATGTCCTTCAAGTCTGAAAAGTCGCCCTCGCGGAATTCCGGATCGTCATCCCAATGCTGAATCCTGCCTTTGCGCGTGAAGACGAAGCTGTTCTGGAACTCCGCCGGCCATATCGCCCCGTCGGGAAATGCGGACGCGAACTGGGGTGTAACCAGCGGGTGAAAAGGAAGCGTGGGATGTCCTAGGGCGTCGTTGAAGCCCTGCACGTCGAAGACCTGGCCCGTCCACGTGGGATTCCCGTTGTTGTAGGAAAAGACGTTGCCAGAGTGATTCAGGATGATGTCGAGAACGACGTAGATGCCAGTGGCGTGGGCAGTGTCCACCAGCGTGCGCAGGTCGTCGCGGGTGCCGAAGTGCGGATCCACATCAAGAAAGTTCTGGACCCCATAGCCGTGATAGGTCTGCTGGAAGGCGACCTGCTTGAAAATCGGCCCCACCCAGATAGCCGTCACGCCCATCCGCCGCAAATAGCCAAGCTTGGTCGTGAGACCCTTCAGGTTGCCTCCGACGAACACAGTGCCAGTGTTGCGCCAGTTTGCGGCATCGGTTGGGGTCTGGATCGCATTCCCGTTATCGATGCTAGGATCGAAAGGCGGCGTAGTCCCGGTGGTAACTTTGTTGCCGGCGTTGTCGCGATAGCCCTTCTCCTTGCCGTCCGAGAACCGGTCGGGCAGCAAGAAGCAAAGCACCTGGTCTTCCCAGGCCAGCGGAGAGGGATGAAATTGTCGCTGAAGGAGTGATGGCCAATTGAGATCGGAGATACGTTTCTCACTCATAGGAACCTCCTGCGGGGGGACCTGGAGTTACGGACCTTGAGGTGCGCGACTAGGGTTGCGAACAATACGAAAGTAACCCTGTCAATACATACGGGGCCGGCCGATGATGGGAAGTGGTCTCTTAGTTTCGCACTATCCTGGCATGGGATGGTTTTTTTATTTCTTCTAGCCTGGAGGCGTCATTTTGCCGCTGGTGGCGATCCTCCACTCATTCGCCGCCGCCCCGGAGACCTATTGGCTCTGGGTCATCCCTATTCCTTATTCATTCCTTATTCTTTGGGCCGATGGGGGCGTATGGTCGGCTATGTCGGGCGCAATCCCGAGAGGCGCCGCTCGTCGGCTGTGAAGAAGGTCACTTCACGCGTGCCCCACCGGCCAACTCGCCGACACTAGTCTTACCTGCACTTGGCAACTATCAGGGTTATGTCGTCGGACTGCTCGTGAGGGCTGAATTTATTGACATCATCAACAATCGAAGCGACCAAGAGCGGCGAGCACTGCTCACGATGTCGTCGCAGTGATTCGACAAGCCGGTACTCTTCGAATTCTTCTCCTGCGTGATTGAACGACTCGGTTATGCCGTCGGTGTAGAGTGCAAGTGTGTCTCCCGAGGAAAGTAGGCGTTCCCCGATCGAGCAGTCCCATTCCTTGAAAAGGCCCAGCACAGTGCACGTGGAGTCAAGCCGTTCCAGAGTGCCATCGTGCCGGAGCAGAAGCGCGGAGAGATGTCCGCAATTTACATAGCGCAAACGCCGCACTCGGTCATCGTACTCGGCAAAGAACAGGGTGGCGTAGGCGCTCTCAATCGAGTTCTCGTAGAACAGGCGATTTACCAGTTGCAAGAAGCGCCGAGGTTGATCCGATACGATGGCGCACTGGCTGCGCAGGTTCGCTTGCAGATTGGCCATCAAAAGAGCAGCTGCGATTCCTTTCCCTGAAATGTCACCAACCACCAGGCCGAGCCGTTCCTGCCCTAGATCTAGGAAGTCGTAGTAATCGCCACCGACCTGGCGAGCCTGGATGCAAGTTCCTGAATAATCGAGCGTGGTAAGGGACGGAAGCGTCTGAGGAAAGAGCCTTGTCTGTACCTGTTTGGCGATTTCCAGTTCTTGAGCAGCGCGGCGCTCCCATTCCAACTTCGCCGCAGCGGCGCGGCGTTGCCCTTCGACGGCTCGGCTCTCCTCGTCGTAGCTCACCAGCGCAAAAGAGTTCCCGTCGTTATCTTTGAAGTGTGTCATCACTCCGCCCCAGATCGGTGTCTTCGGTCCAGGTGGTATCGAGTGGTCAGTTGAATCCGGAGGCGATGCCTGCCGCTCGTACTTGATGCGCTTCAGGCGCGGCGCATATTGAAACCGAACTCCGCGCTTGCGCCATTCGCCATATTTGGCCACAACATTTTCGGTAACAAAGACAACCTGCGTGGGCCTGCCGATGAACTCGTACTCTCTAGAGTCGGGCTTAGGTGCGACCAGCGAGAGCACGGCGCTACCGTCCGGAGGGGCGACTGCCACCCAGCGCTCGCCGGTTCCAAGGCGTATATCACCGGCCAGACTAAACCCCAGCTGGTCCAAGTAGAAGCGCAGGCTTTGATCCTGATCACGAACGAAGATGTTAATGGCGTGAATGCGGAGATGGGGCTGTTGTCCCTCGGGGCGAAGAGTCGACTGATCTGCATAAAGACGTGAAGGAGAGCTGCCCATCGGCGTGATTATAGCGTCCCAAGAGTACTCCCCGTTCCCCGTTCACTGACGTATCACCGGCCGAGCGTAGAGTCGCCGCGCTCGGGGCCTCGATTCGAGCCGGACTTGAACAACGCTGGCCCAGTCTCCTACTCACACCGCAGCGCCGTGATTGGGTCGACCGCCAAGGCCCGCAGCCCCGGGACCAGACAACTGCATCGCGGCTGCCAAGTCCAGCGTTCGATAAAGCCAATGAACCCTGGCGCTAATACCGCCGAGGACCGGATTCGTCTGTATAGCGGTGTCCGCTTCCGAACACTGGTGTGCGCGAACGGACCGGCATGCATATTCCCCCCGCGTGATTGTTCCAGTGATACGTTGGCGCGACGGCAGATGTTCCGGTGCAGACGTAGCGGAAGAAATGAATTCAACCGCGAAACTTGTGGCAACTGTGACGATAACAAGGCTTCGCGTGGAGCGACCCCACGTGGTCCACAGACGAGCTGCTGGAAGTCCAGAAAGGTCTTTGGGGTATCGTCGGCTACTCCGAAATTGAGCCTCTTGCCGACGAATCCCAACTTCCTGTTGCCCGTCACTCGGGCAGAATCGGGAAGGTGCACGGGCAGGCCCACAGTGCCGCATCGGGTGGTAGGCTGATGTAATGGCAAAAGAAGAGGCCAGCAAGGTGCTCTCGGTCGAGGGACGTGAAGTCCAGATAACGCATCCCGACAAGCTGTATTTTTCATCGCCGGCACGAATCTCGAAACTCGATCTTGTACGCTACTATCTGTCCGTTGCGCCGGGCGCCCTCGCCGGAATTCGGGATCGTCCGATTGTTCTCAAGCGTTTCGTCAACGGCGCCGAGGCAGAGGCGTTTTATCAAAAGCGTGCGCCTTCCCAGCGGCCACCTTGGTTGCGAACAGTCACGCTGTCATTCCCTTCGGGCCGAACTGCGGAAGAAATTGTTGTGGACGACGCGCCTGGGCTCGCCTGGATCATCAATCTGGGTTGCATCGAATTGCACCCGCACCCGGTCCGCTCCGGCAACCTTGAGCTCCCCGACGAGCTGCGGATCGATCTCGATCCGGTTCCGGGTGTTAGTTGGGCGGATGTGCGCCGTGTCACTCTCGAAGTGAGGGGGCTACTCGAAGAGGTAGGGCTTCGCGGCTGGCCTAAAACCAGCGGTTCACGCGGTATGCACGTAAATGTACGTATCGAACCGCGCTGGACGTTCGCTGAAGTACGCCGCGCGGCCGTCGCGTTGTCGCGCGCAGTGGAGCGGCGTGCGCCCTCTCTGGCCAGCTCGAAATGGTGGAAAGAAGAGCGTCATGGTGTGTTCCTCGACTACAACCAGAATGCGAAGGACCGGACCACGTGCTCTGGGTATTCGGTACGCCCGGTTCCAGACGCCCGTGTCTCGGCGCCGCTTCACTGGCACGAGGTCCCTGACTGTGATCCAGCTGACTTTACGATATTCACGATACCGGAGCGCTTCGCGAAAATCGGCAATCCGCATGCGGACGTAGATGCCGAGCCTGGTTCGCTTGAAAAATTACTCGAGCTTGCGGATAAAGACCAAGCCGCCGGTCTCGGCGACGCACCGTGGCCGCCGCACTTTCGCAAGATGGAAGCCGAAGCCCCGCGAGTGGCACCATCCCGTGCCAAATCCGCTGTAAAGAAGCCGCGGGTGAAGATGCCGCTCATCATTGTTGCGAACTCTCCCGATAAAGGAGCAGCGCTCGCGGGTCTGGAAAGATGGAAGAGCAAACATGCCCAGATCGCCCGCTTCCTTGCTATGGATGACGTGCTGGTCGACTCTATGCGAGGCAGATCTTCGACCTGGACCCGCATCCGAGTCAATCTACGCCATGTACCCGAAGCACTGCGGCCGATGCAAGAGACACCCGACCCTGATGATGATCCGACGCGTGAATGGCGGAAATGGCGCAAGAAAAGAGCAGCGAAAGAGGATTGATCAGCGGCTAGCGTAGGCTTAGCGACCGGACGGGAAAATCGCTGCCAGCTCTTGCGGCGGAACGACTTCGAGCTGAGCGTAGGTGCAGTCGACAGGCTTCTTATCCATTCGCCATCTGCGAAACTGCGCTGTGTGACGGAAGCGGCTTCCTTGCATATGGTCGTAAGCGACTTCCACCACCAGCTCAGGTCGCAGTGGTTCCCACGATAAGTCCTTGCCTTGACTCCAGCGGCTCTGACCGCCCGGCATGCGTTTGACGGCTTCATCGGCCGCATTTCCCTGGTCTGCCCAATGCTTCCACGGGTGGTTGGCCAGCGCCTCGGTGCGGTAAGGGCTGATGAATTCTGCGACTTCCTGGCGCTTTTCAGTGCTGAAGCTCGCACAAACCCCAACGTGTTGCAAAGCACCGGCCCCGTCAAAGAGGCCCAGCAGCAAGGAGCCGACGAGGGTGCGATCACCTTTCTTGTGCCAACGAAATCCTGCAACCACACAGTCGCAGTCGCGCTCATGTTTGACCTTGAGCATCACGCGTTTGTTTGGCTCGTAAGTTCCTAAAATGTTCTTGGCGATGACGCCGTCAAGACCTGCACCCTCAAAGCGGCGGAACCAGTCGGAGGCAACGCTGCGGTCGTCGGTTGCCGGTGTTAGGTGGATGGGTGGCGGCGCCGATGAAATAAGTAATTCCAGCTCGCGGCGCCGGGTTTGGAATGGCTCGCCCCGAAGATCCCGGTCTCCCCGGCAAAGCAGGTCGAAGAACACGAATGACGATGGAGTTTGTCGGGACAGGAGATTCACGCGCGATGCGGCTGGATGGAGGCGCAGTTGAAGCGCGTCGAAGTCGAGTCCATTGTCCTTAACGATGACAATCTCTCCGTCGAGGACGCAGCGAGGAGGTAATGCCGAACGTAACGGCTCCAGAAGCTCAGGAAAATAGCGGTTTAGCGGCTTTTCGTCGCGGCTCTGGATCAGTATCTCATCCCCATCGCGAAAGACGAGTGCGCGAAACCCGTCCCACTTAGGTTCGAAAACCCAATCCCCATCTCCTGGTAATTCACCCACTCGCTTGGCGAGCATCGGCAATAGCGGCGGGTTCACGGGAAGTTGCACGCCCCATGGTATACCGCGCACTTCACTTTGTGATGCTAGTACGCGTTTTTGGCCGATTCGGCGGAAGCCGATTGCACTGAATCATTCGTACTTAGAGCCACGGTTGGATCAACTCGCGCCACGGAGCCTAGTAAGAGAGAGACGGCGGTGAAGGTAAAGGGGTCGCGACCAGAAACGCCATAGAGCATTCCCGCAACGAGACTCGTTGCTGCATGCGCGGCTGCAAGACCTAATGCCACCCCTACCAACGGATAACAAACGCCAGACCATAGAGCCCCAGCATCGCCAGCGACAGACCACCGAGCACACTGAAAAGACCAAGCAGCGACGCACTCAGCGAGCCGGATAGAACGCGAACCCCAGATGTTCATTCATTGTCTGCACGTCTTACATGGTTGCGGGAGACTGCCAAGTACCCGCAAGCACGTGCAAGACGACGCAATCGTGGGTGCCAATCGTGGGTATCTACGAGGTAATTCGCCCGTGCCTGCCCACAGCGCCAAAACTCGGCTCAAGTCTTAGTTGCCTTTACTGCCGTGCCTAACACTTCTACGGTTTGTTTCAGCACGAGTGAGACTATTTAATGTCGACTAGGACCTCAATCCTGTGCCTGGGAAGCTCGCACTGGCCTCCCCGTTACCAACTCAACGGCAAACAGTTTGAAGTAACTGGTCGGAGCATTTCGTCTGACGAACGTCTTCATTCTGTCACCTCATCCTTGTGAAAGGGGGTGACCATTTTCAGCCGGGTCTCGTATATCCTGTCCAGTACTAATCGTATTGGAATAGGAATGAGTATGAACGGCTTTGACTCCACGATTCTATCGTTCCTGAATACCTTCGTACATAGATCGTGGATTTTTGATGCTGTGGTAGTCGTTCTGGAGGGGAACAGACTCCTAAAGGGCGGTCTTATTATGGCACTCTTCTGCTGGGCTTGGATCAAACTTGGAGAAGACGGGCGCAAGAATCGCGAAATTCTTCTCTATGGAATGCTGGTTTGCGCGCCTGCGGTTCTCCTCGCCAGGGGGCTCGCCCTGTTGCTGCCTTTCCGAGTCAGGCCTCTGCACAATCCAGAACTTCATTATCGGCTTGCCTATACCCTCGATCCCAACGCTCTGGAAAAATGGAGCTCTTTCCCCAGCGACCATGCCACCCTGTATTTCGCCTTGGCGATCACCCTATTGTTTGTTTCACGCCGCTGGGGCGGGATTGCGCTCCTCTACGTTTTTGTTGCTATCTGTCTTCCGCGTGTATATCTAGGATTGCATTACCCGACTGATATTATCGGCGGGGCGCTCCTGGGAATTCTCACGGCCTTCACTGTGCATTTGCTATGGCTCAGAAAACTGGTCGCGGGCACCGCAATGCGATGGATGGACGCACATCCCGCGGCGTTCTACATTTCCCTCTTTCTTCTCAGCTTCGAAAATGGGGAACTGTTCGAATCATTGCGGGCTATGGCCAAACTAGCAGTGAACTTCGCGCAAGTTCTTTTGGGTCGCACACCGCATTAAGATGTACATGAGTTAACAATATATGAACATCACGCAGCTTCTTCTTAGGTGCGAGCTCTGCGGAATATCTGACCAGGTCATGCAACCCCTGCACTTTCTGTGCACCAGAACGGAGCATACAGTTGTGTGTTTGCACGAGTGATTGTCCCTTTGTTAATCTCGCGAACTCTCGCACCGCCAATGGGCATGATCGTCTGAGGTGCTCATGGTCGATGCTTTGCCCGAAGGCTAACGTTACGACAAACCGGGAAGGTCAAATAGGTATCAGGACTACTCAGGAATCCCATGCCCGGAACATCAAGGCCCGGCGCATCGAACAAGGCAACCGGATTGTCCGACGTAAGAAAGCCTGGGTCTCCGTCGGGAGCCAGGAGAAAAGCCCAACACATGTCGAATACGATTTCTTGTATCAACATCATCACCTGAATCATTTGGGTGAGTGACCATCCTCGATTCGTTGGTTTTAAAACGACGTTTCCGCCATTCAATCGGCCCCGAATTTCCTCGGGAGTGATTTCCCCTCCGGTGTGCTCACTCTCCTCAAAGAAGTGCGATCTTTTCCAGGTTCTTGATATTTGAAGCGAACTTCTCTACCTCGCCATGGCCGAGCCCACCACAGACGACCGGCGCGGCAAGAACGTCCAGTCGCCGCTCCCCGACCTGTTGCGATAGTCTATCTACCGTCGGCTAGCGGGATACGAAGATGTAAACGACGCCGAGCGGCTGTCGCAAGATCCGACCTTCCGGTGGATCGGTTCGGAGAAGATCTGGGAGCGAGCTGCAGCGTTGACTTCGCACCTACGCTGGTTCGAGACCGGCTGCTATCACAGGACGAGAACCTGGCTGGGTTGGCCCGGATCAACCGCGACCTGATCGCCAAAGCATTTCGGCCGCGGTGGTGCGGATCGCGGATGGGGACGGCCTAGATTGAAACCCGTTTAAGCAACACGCAGAGAGGGCGAGACGGGAGTACAATGCTCTCCGTTTTCAAGGTCAAAAAGGAAGTCTCGGATAAATGCAGACCGAAGGAGCGAGGCGATGCAGCATTCACAATTAAGCGATGGAATAGATCGATTTGACCGCCGGACCTTTTGCAAGGCTGCCGGCGTTGCGACCGCTGTCGGAGTAGTGGAGGCAAGCCTAGGAAGCGTGTTGGCCCACGCAGACCTGACCAAGGAGCAGCGTGACAAGATGACGGCGGACGAAATCATCCAGCAGATGAAAGCTGGCAACGAACGCTTCCGGTCGGGCAAACCGCAGCATCGCGATCTCATGCGCGAAGCTAAGGCGACTGCGAAGGGACAGTATCCTGCCGCGATTGTCTTCAGCTGTGTTGACTCGCGAGCACCCGCCGAGTTGATTCTCGACTTTGGTATCGGCGATATCTTCAGCAGTCGTGTGGCCGGCAACGTTGCTGACGAGGACATATTGGGCAGCATGGAATTCGCTTGCAAGGTGGCAGGCTCGAAAGTCGTGCTTGTCATGGGTCACACCGCCTGCGGCGCTATCAAAGGTGCCATTGATGGGGTGCAGATTGGCAATCTCACGGCGTTGTTGGCGAAGATCCGTCCGGCCGTTGAAGCCACTCACTACACGGGGGAGCGCTCGGCCAAAAACTACGGGTTCGTAGACGCTGTGGCTCGAAAGAACGTGTCACTGACTATCGCCAACATTCGGGAAAAGAGCCCCGTGCTTCGGGACCTGGAATCCAGCGGCAGCATAAAGGTTGCCGGCTCGATGTACAACCTCGAAACGGGAATAGTTGAATTCCTCGCGTAGCGGTCCATCTTCGATCATTCAAGAGTTAAATCGAGCCCATCCTACCCAGACGATAATCTTCAATCGCCTGACGGATTTCCGCCTGCGTGTTCATCACAAACGGCCCATAACGCGCGACTGGTTCGTTCAAGGGAACTCCGGCGATGAGCAATACTTCGAGCGTAGCCTTCGCGTCCGACGGAGTTTCGATTCTCACTTCGTCGCTGTCTTGCGCGAACATAACCATCTGCCCGTCCCCAGCGCGCTCGCCCTCTGCTCCGAACAACCCGTCTCCCTCGACGATGTAAGCGAAGGTGTTATATGCGCCGGGCACATTTTGGTTGACCACGCCTCCGGGCTCGATCCTG
>WNFS01003388.1_pt1 | contig 22469 bp, 27 predicted proteins | sample 5400141 | NCBI WGS metagenome assembly WNFS01 (sample SAMN13153358, study PRJNA577476) | soil metagenome | isolation source: 60 cm saprolite under Madrone tree | place: USA:California | collected 2016-06-14
GCCTTGAGCATCTCGACCTTGATCACCTGCGGCGGGCAGACGTACTCGCAGAGCCGGCAGCCGATGCAGTTCTCCTCGGCGGTCTCCTTGTCGTACGTCAGCGCGAGCACGCCGCGGAAGCGGTCGGGGTAGACGCGCTTGACCTCGGGGTAGTGCACGGTGACGGGCTTACGGAAGAGATTCAGGAGCGTGATCCACATCGCGCGCCTGACCGCCACCACCAGGTTGCCCAGGTCAGGCCAGAAGCTGTCGCCGAGCTGCCTCTGCCCGAGCGGCCTAGCCACGCAGCGGCCCCGTCCAGATGACGACGACCGCGGTGGCCATGAGGAGCACGAGCGTGGCGGGCAGCAGCACCTTCCACGAGATGGCGAGGATCTGGTCCACGCGGATCCTCACGAAGCTCCAGCGTATCCACGTCACGAGGAGGAACACGAACATCGCCTTGAGCAGAAAGTAGAAGGCGCCCAGCGCCGGCATCGATCCCGAGCCGGGCCCGCCCCACGCGCCCAGGAAGAGAAGCGCGCCCAGGAAGGAAGTGGCGATGACGTGGGCGTATTCGCCGAGCTGGATCAGCGCGAACTTCATCCCCGAGTACTCGACGCGGAAGCCGGCGATCAACTCCGACTCGGCCTCCAGGATGTCGAAGGGCACGCGGTTTTCGGCGGCGAGCGTGGCCACGACGTAGGCGACGAAGGCGAGCTGGCCGATCACCGGGTAGAAGATGAACCAGTGCAGCACGTCCGGCTGGGCGGCCGCGATGTCGGAGAGCTTGAGGGAGCCCGTCAGCACTACCGGGACCATCGCGGCGAAGACGAAGGGCAGATCGTAGGAGATGATCTGGTTCACCGCCCGCATCACGGAGAGCAGCGCGTACTTGTTGTTCGACCCCCAGCCGCCCATGAAGAGCCCCACGATCTCCATGGCGGACACCGCGAGGAAGAAGAGGATGCCGATGTTGAGGTCGGCGACGCCGAGCCCCGGCGCGAAGGGCAGGGTGGCGAAGATCAGCATGCACGGGATCAGGAAGACGATCGGCGCCAGGTTGTACACGCGGCGGTCGGCGAGCCGCGGGACGATATCCTCCTTCATCATCAGCTTGAGCGCGTCCGCGATGGGCTGGAGCAGGCCGTGAGGACCGACGCGGTACGGGCCGATGCGCGACTGCATGCGCGCGGCGAACTTCCGCTCGAGGAGCGTCACGTAGGTCACCATGCCGATAATGGCGTTCAGCACGATGAAGCCTACGATGAAGAAGTAGATCGCCGCGGGCATCAGCGCGCCCGCCCCCCCTCACCCTGGCCTCTCCCCAGAGGGGAGAGGGTTCCGGGGGCCCCGCGTCTCAACTGTGTCCCCCTCTCCCCCTCATGGGGGAGAGGGTCGGGTGAGGGGGCCAAAGGTGAGGGGGTGGTGTCAGTCGTCCTCACCGATCGACCTCGCCGAAGACGGGATCGACCGAGCCCATGATGGCCACCACGTCGGCGACCTTGTGGCCCGGGATGATGTACGGCAGCAGCGCCAGGTTCGAGAACGAGGCGCCGCGCCACTTCATGCGGTACGGCTTGGCCGAGCCGTCGGCGATCAAGTAGCAGCCGACCTCGCCCCGCGCCCCCTCGACACGCGCGTAGGCCTCGCCCTTGGGAATGCGCACCTGCCCCACCGACTTCACCCCGGGGCGCGACGAGATGGGCCCCGCCGGCAGCCCGTCGAGGGCCTGGCGGACGATCTTGATGGACTCGCGGAACTCGACCATCCGCACCCGGTAGCGCGCGAAGCAGTCCCCCGCCGTCTCCACCGGCACCTTGAAGTCGAAGTCCTCGTACGAGGAATAGGGCTCGGCCCGGCGGATGTCGTAGCCGACCCCGGAGCCGCGCAGCAGCGGGCCGGAGATGCCGACCTCCTGAGCCAGGTCCCGCGAGGCCACGCCCACGCCCTGGGTCCTCGCCATGAAGAAGGCGTTCGACTCCAGCATCTCCTCGAACTCGTCGATGCGCCGGTCGATCTTGTCCACGGTCGCGCGGCACTGCTGCGCCCACCCGTCGGGGATGTCGTAGCGCGTGCCCCCGACCTGGTGGAAGCCGTACAGCAGCCGCGCGCCGGTCAGCGATTCGAACAGGTCGAGGACGTCCTCGCGCTCGCGGATGCAGTAGAGGAAAACCGTCGCGCCCCCGCCCAGCGCCCCGCCCATATCGAGGCACCAGGTGCCGAGCCAGAGGCAGTGGGAGGCCACGCGCTGCAGCTCGGCGGCGATCACCCGCAGGTACTGCGCGCGCTTGGGCACGTCGATCTTGCCGATCATCTCCGCGGCCCGCACGTACGCCAGCTCGCTCGTCATGGCCGCGACGTAGTCGGTCTTGGACGCGATCGACGGGTACTGCGTGTACGTGAGCGTCTCGGAGAGCTTCTCGTGGCAGCGGTGCAGGTAGCCGATGACGGCATCCACCGCGACCACCGTCTCGCCCTCGAGGGTGAGGATGGCACGGAAGACCCCGTGGGACGACGGGTGCTGAGGCCCCATGTTCATGGTGATGCGCTCGGCGCCGCCGTACCCCATCTCGAGGACCTGCCGCGCTTCGATGTCCATCCGTGCTACTGCATCGGCGAGTGCGCGGCGGGGTTGAGGATGATCGATTTCATGTCGGCGAGGAGCGGAGCGGACTTGCCGAGGTAGGTCTGCCACTCGGCGTCCTGGAGCACCTTGCCCCGGACCGCGGCCCGGTCGTTGAGATCCTTGTACGCCCAGAGATGGACGGCCTCGTTGAGCTGCCCCGCCTCGGTCTGGAACAGGCCGACGTTCTTCGAGTACTTCTCGCGCGCCGGCATGACGCCCGTGAACAGCGACAGCCACTCGCCGAGCTTGCCCACGTGCGCCCGGTACCAGCGCAGCTCATACACGTGGCCGGCTCCGGCCGGCGGCTTGAGCGGCAGCACGGGGGAGAGGATCTTGTTCTCCTGGGCCCGATCATTCAGGCTCTCGAACGCCCAGAGGTGGACGACTTGGTTCAGCGTCCCGAACTCCGTGGACCAGAAACCCTCGAGCTTGCCGTACTTGTCCCCGCGGATCTTGCGGCCGATCTCGGCGGAGTTCTTGAGGTACTGGCCCTGCGTCCCCGGCTGCAGCGTGTAGGTCCGAAGCTCGTAGATCATGACGAGGCTCCCTTGCCTGTTAGCGGTACGCCCACTAACGATAGGGTGGATGCGGCGTGTCCACCGCGTAGGACTTGAGCAGCGGGTGACCTTCCCAGTCGTGGGGCAGGAGGATGCGGCGGAGGTCGGGGTGCCCCTCGAAGCGCACGCCGAACATGTCGTAGCATTCCCGCTCCATCCAGTTGGCGCCGCGCCAGACAGGCACGAGGGAGGCGCAGCGCGTCTCACCGGCGCCCAGCTTCGCCTTCATGAAGACCGCGAAATTGGCGTCGAGGTTCTCCACACGCGCCACCATCTCGAGCCCCTGCTCCTTCCAGTCCACGGCCGAGATGAAGCTCATGTAGAGGCAGCCGAGCGTGTCCTTGGCGAACCGGCCGAGCTCGAGCCAGCGCTCGGGCGCGATCTCCACCACCAGCAGGTTGCCCTCGCCCGATGCGGTGACGCCGAGCCGCTCCTGGACCAGCCCGCGCGCCTCGGCCTGGGTCGGCACCCTAGTCGGTCTTCTCGGTGGGCGCCGGGCGCTGGCCCGTCGTGCGGAAGTGAGCGATCTGGTCCTGGAGCTTGAGCAGGCCGTAGAGGAGCGAGTCGGGCGGCGGCGGACAGCCCGGCACGTAGACGTCCACCGGGATGACGCGGTCCACGCCCTTGACCACGTGGTAGCCGTGGCGGAACGGTCCGCCCGAATTGGCGCAAGAGCCCATGGAGACGGCCCACTTGGGATCGGGCATCTGGTCGTAGATGCGCTTGAGCATGGGCGCCATCTTGATGGTGACGGTGCCGGAGACGATCATGAGATCGGAGTGGCGCGGCGAGGCGAACGGCACCATCCCGAGGCGCTCGACGTCGAACCGCGAGGCGAACGTCGCCATCATCTCGATGGCGCAACAGGCGAGGCCGAACGTCACGGGCCAGACCGAGGACTTGCGAGCCCAGTTCAGAAAGGTGTCGGCCACCGTGGTCACGATGAAGCCGCCCGGGAAGTTGAAGATCCCCTCTTCGACCGTCTCGAAGAGCGCCGAGTGCTTGTCGCCCTCGGGCCGCGTCTGGTGGAGCTTCTCCCACTCCTGAAGGTCCTTGAACTCGGTCCAGACGGCGGGCGGAATCTGCGGAGTCGGAGCCTTTATTTCCATTCGAGGATGCCCTCCCGGAGCGCGTAGACCCAGCCGAGCCCGAGGATGGCGACGAAGAGCGCCATCACGCCGACGCCACCCATGCCCAGCCCCCGGAGCACGATCGCCCACGGGAAGAGGAAGATGGCGAGCGCGTCGAACACGATGAAGATCAGTGCGACCAGGTAGAAGCCCACGGGGAACTGCACCCAGGCGGTGCCGATGGGCTCGGAGCCGCATTCGTAGTTCTCGAGCTTCGAGAAATAGGGGCGCGCGGGTCTCAGGACGGCGGCCATGCCCAGCGACACCACGGCGAAGGCCACGATGAGCGCCAGAAAGATCATCACGGGGAGATACTCGGACACCGAATTCCTCCTTGGGATTCACAAACCCAGCGAGTATAGCATACCAGTTACGGGCCGAGATGCTCGCTCAGGTAGTCCAGGATGACTTTCTTGTCCTCAGGCGGAATGGGCACACCGTACGTGTCCATCCGATCCACGATGACCTGCCAGCCGGCGCGGTCCTGGCGCTGCTGGGCGACCAGCTCGAGGCTGTGGCAGATGATGCAGCGAGCCGCCACGAGCTCAACATGCCGTCCTGCGGGGAGCGGCCCGATCGGCCCCGGAGGGCTTGGCGCACCCGAACACACCACGCCGAGGAGGAGTCCCACGACCAGCGCGGCACCCTGCGGCAGGAGCCGGCTAGGCCACATTCACCCGCACGGCGTGGATCACGTTCCAGCGATAGCCCTGGGGATCGGGAGGGCGGCTCGGCGGCTGGAGCCGACCCAGCGAGTCGCTGGCGCGCGCCATGATGGTCTGCGCGCCGCTCTTGGCGTCCCACCCCAGCTCCCAGCGGCGCCACGCATAGCGGTGCTCCTCGCCGGTGAGCTTGGCCGTCACCCAGCTCTTACCGCCGTCGGTCGAGACGTCCACGGCCGTGATCGTGCCCTCGCCGCCCCACGCGAAGCCGAACAGGGTGTGAGGGCCTGCCGCCATCTGCGCCCCGTCCAATGGACGGATGATGATCGACTTGCACTCGAGGGATTGAAGCGAGTAGGTCTCCTTCGGATTCTCGGCGCGCGGGGAGCGGTAGCTGCGCTGCATGAACGGGCCGTTCCACTCCTGGTCGGCCAGCGTGAGGCGGGTCAGCCACTTGATCGAGGCCGAGCCGACCCAGCCCGGGACGAGGAGGCGCGCCGGGCCACCGTGCAGGTGCGGCACCGGCCGGCCGTTCATCTCCAGCGCCACCATGGTGTGCACCTCCATGGCCTTCCAGATCGGGTGGCTGCGGATGAAGTCCGGCGCCTGCGCCGTGGGCGGCGCGTCGTTGCCGTCGGGCACCACGTGTCGGGCAGACGGCCGTGGCTTGGCCAGGCGGAGGATGTCGGCCAGCCGCACGCCCTTCCACACGCCCGTCCCCACCGCGCCGTTCTCCCACTGAACTCCCGGCGCCTTCGGATTGTGGAAGCTCCGGCCGTTGCCCGCGCACTCGAGGGTGATGGTCTGCGTCACCTGCTCCATGCGCTTGAGATCGTCGAGTCTCAGGGTCAGCGGATTGTCCACCTCGCCGTCCACCTTGAGCACGAACTGGGCCGGGTCCATCTCCGGGCCGTCGTAGTTGTTGCGCACGAAGAACACCTCGTACGGCGTGATCGGACTCGTGAGGTCGTCGAGCCGCGCCTCGAGGTTGAGGGGCCGCGGCGTCCGGACGATCAGCTTCTCCTTGCCCGGGATGGTGGGCGCGGAAGTCTGCGCCAGCACGGGCCTCGCGCCGCCCAGGAGCGCGGCCGCCGTCCCCACGTGGACGATGAAGCCCCGCCGGGTCATCGGGTCCGGCGCCTGGAGCGGACCGCTGAAGTCTGCCATCGGTCTATCCCCCCTGAAATCGCTCGGCCCGCTTCGACTCCACGTCCTTCCGATGCGTGGCGGATTATACTTCACCCATGAAGCTGGGCGTGGTCGCGGTCGCTGCCGCCCTCGCCTGGGTCTCGACGGGGGCGGCGGGAGCTGCGCAGGAAATCGTTGCGGTGGACACGGGCCCCGGCGTCACCGTGCGCGTGCTGCTGCTCGCTCCCACCGAGTCACCATCGGGCACTCTCCTCATGTTTCCCGGCGGGTTCGGAGACAACCACTTCGGGGAGAAAAACGGAAAGGTATGGCTCGGGAAGAACTTCCTCTTGAGGGCGGCACGGCCTCTCGCCGCCCGCGGCCTCCTCATCGCGGTCATCGACACGCCCTCGAACCATCCCCAGGGAATGGACGACGCGTTCAGGATGGGCAAGGCGCACGTGGAAGACGTGAAGAAGGTGCTGGGCGTCCTCGCCGAGCGCGCGACCGTCCCGATCTACCTCGTCGGCACGAGCCGGGGCACGCTGTCAGGCGCCGCGCTCGCTACCTCGCTTGACGACCCGCGCGTCGCGGGGCTCATCCTGACCTCGAGCATCGTGGAGTCCGGTCGCGGCCGTAACCGGATCGCGACGGTCTACCAACTGCCCCTCGAGCGGATCACGATGCCGGTGCTCGTGGTCCACCACCGGCAGGACGCTTGCTGGGCCACCCCGATCAGGGCTGCCGCGGGGCTGCCGGCCGCCCTGAGCGGGAGCGCCAAGGTGACTTTCGTCGAGGTCGAAGGGGGCGATCCGCCGCAGTCCGATCCCTGCGAGGCTCTCGCGCCTCACGGTTTTTTCGGGCGCGAGCGCGACGTCGTGGCCGTCATCGCCGACTGGGTCGCCGGCAAGCCGGTGTCGAAAGAGATCGGCCGCTAGGCGGGCCTTGGCTAGCCGGACCGGGGCGGGACGATCCAGAGCGACAGCACGTGGGTACGCTCCGGACCTTTGAACTTGACGACGCTCGCCGGCGGCCAATCACCGATCGGGAAGTCGTGGGAGACGATGCGCGAACCGGGCTTGAGCTGTGAGAGGAGCTTGGGGCGAAGACGTAGGTTCAGGTCGGGCGACAAGTAGAGCGTCACCACCGTCGCCCCGCTGAGGTCGGCCTCGAAGATGTCCTGCAGGAGGAAGCTCGTGCGCTCCGCCACTCGCGCCCGCCGCGCGTTTCTCACCGACTCGACCACGAGAGCGGGGTCGAGCTCGATCCCCACCCCGCGCGCGCCAAAGTCGCGCGCGGCCGCGATCACGATGCGCCCGTCGCCGGAGCCGAGGTCGTAGACCACGTCGTCCGATCCCACGCGGGCGAGCCTCAGGATCTCGATGACGACCTCGGGTGGTGTCCGGACATCGGGCACCTCCACGCCGGGCACGCGCGCGCAGCCCGATCCACCGGCGGTGAGCAGCCAGAGGGCGGCGCACACCGCGAGCGGCTGTCGGATGCGATTCATGAGGCGCATCCTACCTTATCACCCTGGCCTTATCAGCTGGCCCTCTCGGCAGGCTTGACGCCGCGCGCGCCCGGCACTAGAGTCAGCCCCGCTGCGCGCGCGAGAGAAAGGAGCACACCATGGCCACGGGTAAGGACGGCTTCGAGGCGCTCACCATCGGGCGCCGCGTCACCTTCAGCAAGACGATCTCGGAGTCCGACGTCTACCTCTTCGCCGGCATCACGGGCGACCTCTCGCCCAACCACGTCGACGAAGAGTACATGCGCAAGACCCCCTACGGCCGACGCATTGCCCACGGCGCGCTCGCCGTCGGCCTCATGTCCAATACGTCGACGAAAATCCTCGAGGGATTGCCGGGCACCTGGGTCTCCTACGGTTACGACAAGGTCCGCTTTCCCGCCCCGCTCTTCATCGGAGACACGGTCACCGTCGCCTACGAGATCGCCGAGCGCGATCCCGCCGCCATGAAGACGTTCGCGCGCGTCACCTGCACGACCCAGGACGGGCGGGTGGTGGCGGCGGCGATCCACATCCTCAAGGCCGTCGAGTGAGCGTGCGGCCGCCGCTGAGCGTGCTCTCTGGCGTCCGTGTTCTCTCCTTCACCCAGTTCCTCCTCGGACCCTCGGGCGTCCAGTTCCTCGCCGACCTGGGCGCCGACGTCGTCAAGGTCGAGCCGCCCGGCGGCACCCTCTGGGAGCGCAACTGGTCGGGCTCCAACGTGTTCCTCAACGGTGTCAGCGCCTTCTTCCTCCTCGCCCACCGGAACCAGCGCAGCCTGACGCTCGATCTCAAGAAGCCCGAAGGGCGGGCGGTGGCCCGGAGGCTCGTCGAGAGCGCCGATGTCCTCGTGCAGAATTTCAGGCCGGGCGTGATGGAGCGGCTGGGGCTCGGCTGGGACGACGTCTCGAAGATCAACCGCCGCCTCATCTACGCTTCTGCCTCGGGCTACGGCGAGTCGAGTCCGTATCGCGACCGGCCGGGGCAGGATCTGCTCATGCAGGCCTTCTCCGGCCTCGCGTCGATCTCCGGGCGCGCCGGGCAGCCGCCGACTCCTGTAGGCACCGCCGTCATCGACCAGCACGGCGCGGCGCTCCTTGCCATGGGCGTGCTGGCGGCCCTCCTCGAGCGCGCGCGCACGGGCACGGGCCTCCGGGTCGAGGCCAGCATGCTCAAGGCCGCGCTCGATCTCCAGCTCGAGGTCGCCTCCTACCATCTCAACGGCGCGCGGCTCGAGAAAAGCCCGACGGGACTCGCGAGCATGTTCCACCCGGCGCCCTACGGCGTCTACGCCACGCGCGACGGCCACATCGTGCTGTCCATGTCGCCGCTCGGCGCGCTGGCCCGCGCGCTCCCCCTGCCCGCTCTCGAGCCTTATGCCGCGGTGACGTGGAACTTCGAGGCGCGCGAGGCGGTGGCGCGGCTGATCGAGCCCGTCACGCGCGAGCGCACCACCGCGGAATGGCTCGAGCGCCTGGTGCCGCAGGGCATCTGGGCCGCGCCCATCAATACCTACGCCGAGACCTTCGCCGATCCCGCCGTCCAGGCCGCCGACGCCGTCGAGGAGATCCAGCATCCCGTGGCAGGGCCGGTCAAGCTCCTGCGCTTCCCGCTGGAGCTGTCGACGGGCCGCGCGGAGGTGCGACGCCCACCGCCCATGCCCGGTGAGCACACGGACGAAATCCTGAAGGAGTGCGGCTACGGCGAGGAGGAGATCAACCGCCTGCACGCCGCCGGGGCGGTGTGAGCCGGGTGCCCGTTTACCACGTCCGCTTCACCTGCGCGCCGGACTACATGGCGCGGCGGCTGCCGTTCCGGCCCGCCCATCTGGCGCAGCTCGTGAAGCTCCGCGACGACGGGCACGTCATCGCGGGCGGGCCGGAGCCCGACGGCGGCGCCGCGCACATCTTCTACCGGGTGCCCGATCTCGCCGCGCTCAACGCCCTTCTCGCGGACAACGTGTTCTACGACGCGAAGCTCTTCGTGGCGCATGACGTCGGGGCCTTTACCGACGTCGTGCTGCCGCTGGCTCCCCTGCCCGCGGACGCCGGGCTGAAGGCGACGCTCGTGGAGGGCCGCCTCGGCGACTGGGCACGTGCGTCGGAAGGACTGGTGACGCTGCAGCGCCAGGATCGTGTCGGCTTCGGCGGGCGCTTTGCGGACGGCACGGCGCTGGCCGTCGTTCGCAACCCGGAGGCGTCGGAGGCGATCGACTGGCTGACCCGGGCGGGAGTTTTGACAGGAGCGCCCACCGCCCGGGCCTGGAGCCAGACGCTCTAGGCCACCCTTACCAGCAGCTACCAGCCGGCGCGGTCCACTCGCAGATAACCGATGAGCTGCCAGAAGATTCCGATGGCGAAAAGGGCAAAGGCGGCAGCGAACAGCTTCCGAATGATCGGTGCCGGTGGCCCGCCCAGGGCCCGATCCTCCGCCCAGCTCCAGCAGACCGTCAGCGCGAGGGCCAGGACGGCGCCGAGCAAGGTGAGAAGAAAGGCTGCGATGACGTTTGGAGGGAAGGTCGAGCTATGCGCTATCGGCATGGCGAGGTCCTCCTTGCGCCACATTACCTCCTACATACAGACCCGGTGTCAATCGTATGCCGCCGTCGCGGCGCCCGCGTCCTAGTTCGGTGGGCAGATGAAGCCGCTTCCACTCGGGCTCGGAAAACAGCCGACTGCGGTGGGAATGATCAGGCGCGGCAGCCAGAGCACCACTTCGGGGAAGAAGATGATCAGCGAGATCACGAGGAAGAAGATGCCGTACAACGGAACCGACTGGCGGAGGGCGCGGGCGAAGGGCACCCCCGCCAGCGTCGAGGACAGGAGCAGGATGAGGCCGTACGGAGGCGTGATCAAGCCGAAGGCCAGGCTCACGATGATGAGGACGCCCATGTGCACCGGGTTGATATGGGCCAGGTTCGTGAGCGCGACGATGATCGGCATGAAGATGGCGATCGCGGGCGCGCCGTCGAGGAAGTCGCCCGCGATGGTGAGGACGATGACCATGAGGTACATGATGATGATCCGATTGTCGCCCGCGACGGCCTCGATCCATCCCCTCACGATGTCCGGACCGCCGAGCGGAGGCGGCCGCCACCGCCGACATCGGCAGCGAGTAGAGGATCGCCGCTTCCATGAAGTCGTGCGGCAGGTGCTTGATGTGTCCGCGATTTATCAGCGGCAACAGCACCACGAGAATGTAGACGACGGCGATCATGCCCGCCTCGGCCGGCGTCACCGTGCCCGTCACCACGCCGCCGATGATGATGATCGGGATCATCAGCGGGAGTAGCGCGGCCCGAGTCGCCACGGCCATTTGCCCCAGGCTGGCGCGCTTCTTTTGCAGCCCTGGCGGACCGAAGAAGTAGCTGTAGAGCATGAGCCCGATGCCGACCATCAAGCCGGGAGTCGCGCCCCCGAGGAACAGCCCCGCGATGGAGACGTTGCCGACGGCGCCGTAGATGATGGCCATGATGCTCGGCGGCACCATCGCGGCGATGGTCGAGGCGGCGGCGACAAGCGCGGCGGAGAATGCGGGGTCGTATCCCTCGCGCTTCATGTAGGGCATCACGACGGTGCTGATCGCGGCCACGTCAGCCGTCATGGAGCCCGAGATGCCCGCGAAGAGCATGCTCGAGAGGCTGACGACGTGCGCGAGTCCACTCCTGAAGTGGCCGACGAAAACCTGAGCCATCCGGATCAGCCGCTCCGTGATGTTGGCGGCCGTCATCATGTCACCGGCCAGCAGGAAGAAGGGGATGGCCAGGAACTCCAGCGTGTTGATGCCGTTGAACATCTGCCCGACCATCGAGGCCAGCGAGATTTTCGTGAAGAACGCTGTCGTGACGAAGGCGCCGGCGGCGAGCGCGAAGGCGACCGGCACGCCTTGGTAGCCCAGGTAGAGAAAGGTCACCACCATCACGATGATCGCGATCGAATTGGTGTCCATGGAAAGCCCGCGTCAGCTGATGGGCGGCCGGATCGGCTCGGCCACTGCCTTGCCGCGGGCCTGGAAGCCGTGCCGCCATCCGTTGACGAGCTCTTCGACGGTGAAGAGGGAGATGAGCCCGCCCGCGACCGGGATGGCGGCGTAGAGCACCGCGATGGGCGTCACCGAGGGCATGAGGAAGCTGCCGAAGCCGTTGAGGTAGTTGAGGTAGCCGAACCAGATCATGCAGAGTCCCACGCCGAGGATCACCAATCGGTTGAACGACTCCACGATCATGCGTTTTCGACCGGACAGCGACTCGCCGACGGCGGTCAGGCGGAAGTGCTGGTCGCGACGGACGGCCACGCCCATGCCGAGGAAGACGCCCCACGCGAAGAGGCCGCCGGCGAACTCGTTGGCATTCAGCCAGGGGCGGTGGAGGTTGCGAAAAAGGACGTCAGCCACCTCGCACACGGTGAACCCCAGCAGGAGAAGCGCGCAGAGAACCATGAGGCCGCGCTCCAGGTAGTCGAGCGCGGGCCACTTGAGGTGCCGGTGCGCACGTATGGTGACGCGCTTTTCCGGCTGCGGGTGCGCCGCCGGAGCATGCTCCCGGGCCACGCTACTTGACGCCGCGGACCAGCGTCAGGATCTGGACCGCGTACTTCCCGAGCTCCTGCGCCTGGGAATCTTGCAGAGGGGTCGCGATGACGCTGAACGTCTTCTTGTCCACGTGGTCGTTGTACTTGACGCCCAGCTTCTGCAGCGACGCGACCGCGGCCGTGTTCAACTCGAGCGCCTTCCGGCTCGCGACCGGGAGCGAATAGTCGGCCGCCTGCGTCACCCACTTCTGCTGCTCGGGGGTCAGGCTGTCCCAGGTCTTCTGGCTGACCCAGAGGTGCGAGTTGTTCGCCTCGTGCTCGGTCTTGTTGACCACGGGCGCGGCCTCGTAGTGCTTGTTCTTGAGCACGACGTCGTTGCCGTTCTCGGCGATGGCGATGAGCCCGGTCTGGAGCGAGGTGTAGACCTGGCCGAAGGGCATGTGGATGGGCACGGCCTTGTAGGCCGTGAAGAAGGCATCCTCCGTCTTCGTCGCCTGGACGCGCACCTTCTTGCCGGCGATATCGGAGACGTTCAGGATCGTGAGCTTGGAATACATGTTCCGGAAGCCCTGGGTGAAGAGTCCGAGCGAGCGGGCGCCCTGCACGTTCTCGGCGATCATCGCCTTGAAGGCGTCGTTGATGCCCTTGTCGTTCATGGCCTTCTCGAGGTGGCCTTCGTCCCGGAAGATGAAGTGGAGCGAGAACACACCGGACTGCGGCACCACGCTCGAGGTGTTCGCCGTCGCGTTGATCACGAAATCGATGTCGCCCGCGCGGACCTTCTGGGCCGTCTCCGGCTCCGAGCCGAGAGCGGCGCTCGGGAACTGCCTGATCTTGAACTTGCCGCCGGAAAGCTCGCCCAGCTTCTTCTCGAAGGTGTCGGCCATGAAGCTGTAGGCCGTGTCCCTGGGCTGGTCGTAGGCGAAGGTGAAGCTCCGGGTTTCCTGGGCGCCGGCCTGCCCCGGGAGCGACGCCGCCGCGGCTCCGACTCCCAACGCTGCCGTGCGAGCCAGAAATGAGCGTCTCGTCAGCATGCCGGCCTCCTTGTCGACACGGGTGAGGGAACTACGGGAGCGCCAAGCCTAGCCTCTCGGCAGCGGCGAGTCAATGGTCCCTGTGCTTCGCGCGCTCGGCGGGCTGGAGCGCGTCGATCGACTCCTTCGAGCGGCCGAAGATGTGGGGCACGGGCCAGCCCATGAGCCCAGCGTACGTGTCGATCTGCGAGCGGTGGTGCACCTCGTGCTCGAGCATCATCATCAGGAGCCGCCATCCGGAGAGCGTTCGCCCGGGAGAATCGATCATCTCGATGCGGCGCGTGAGCCACACGTCCGGCGTGTCCGTGAGCCACGCCGCGAAGCGCGCCGCGGACGCCTCCAGCCACGGCAGCCACGTCGACTGGTCACGCGGGTCCATCGCCGGCTCGTGCCAGATCCACCCCTCGTTGCGATAGGCGCTGGCGAAGTAGAGCCGTGAGCTCCCGATGTGGCCCACGATCTGGCCGATCGTCCAGCCCACCTCGCCCTCGATGGCCGGCGGCGTCCAGTCGACCGAGGCCGGCGGAAGCGCCGCCACGTCGCGCTCGGTGCGCCGCCGCAGGCTGTCGAAGAAGCCGAGATACGACGCGATGTCGGTGATCATGGCGCGCTCCTTTGCGGTGAACGGCGGGGACCCAGTCCACTCCTGGATAGCACGAAGCCCATTGTGACAGTCACGGCGACGGCCCGAAGACGTGGGCAAGGAGGAGCGTCTTCACGTCGGTGGCCAGGACGGCTTCGTCGGGCACCAAGCCGGGCTCGCTCGTGATCAGCACGGGGCCCGCCCGGCGAGACTCGGGCAGACGGCCGTGGGAGCCGCGCACCAGGCTCGCGTCGAGTGGGATCACGTCCATGAGATAGCGGAAGCCGGCCGTCTTCTTGAGCAGCGTCCAGCCCACCTTGAGCTTGGGGGCGCGCAGCGCCGGATCCAGGAACAGCTCGACCGGATCGTAGCCGGGCTTGCGGTGGATATCGACGGTGCGGGCGAAGTCCGGCGCGACCGCATCGTCGAGCCAGTAGTAGTAGGTGAACCAGCGGTCGCGGGCGGCCAGCGCCACCAGCTCGCCCGAGCGCGGATGATCGAGCCCGTGCTGCCGCTTTCCCTCGTCGTCGAGCACAGTGGCGACGCCCGGCACCGTCTCGAGGAGCCGCTTCACCTCGGCGACCCGCTCGCGGCGCCGGACGTAGACGTGGGCGAGCTGGTGGTCCGCCACGCAGAAGGCCTCGGACGTGCCCGCGTCGAGCAGCTCGAGCCCGAGCTCGGTCCTGACCCGGATGAGCCCCGCCTCCCGGAGCACGCGGTTCAGGTGGACGGGACCGCTGACCTCCGCCATGCCGTACTCCGAGAGCACGACGACCCGGGCCCCGTCGCGCCTCACGTGTTGGATCAATTCCCCACAGAGTCCATCGATCGCGCCGAGGTCCTTCCGGATGTCCGGGTGACGCGGCCCGAGGCGCTGCAGGTTGTAGTCGAGATGCGGCAAGTACACGAGCGTGAGGGTGGGCCGCCGCGTGTCGTAGACGTGCCGCGCGCAGTCGGCGATCCACCGGCTCGAGACGATGTCGGCCGTCGGGCCCCAGAAATTGAACAGGGGAAAGGTGCCCAGGCGCTGCTGAAGCTCAGCACGAAGCTCGGGCGGCTCGGTGTAGACGTCGGGAAGCTTCCGCCCGTCGGCCGGGTACATGGGCCGGGGCGTGACCGCAAAGGTCGCGGTCGAGTACATGTTGTACCACCAGAAAAGATTCGCGCAGGTGAAAGCCGGATCGCGCCGCGCGGCCGTCTCCCAGATCTTCTCCCCGGCCACAAGTCGGTTGGACTGCCGCCAGAGCCAGACCTCGCTCAGGTCGCGGAAGTACCAGCCGTTGGCGACCGCGCCGTGATCGCGCGGCGGAAGTCCCGTGGTGAAAGTGGACTGAACGGAGCAGGTGACGGCGGGCAGGACGGGCTCGAGCGGCCGCGCGCATCCCTCGCGGGCGAGCGCCTGGAGATTCGGCGTCGCGTCGCCCAGGAGGTCGCCGGTCAGGCCGACCACGATCAGGGCGACGGTCCGGTGCATCACGCTCCCGCGTCAGCGTTTCACGATGGGCTGCTGGCCGCGCAGGACCGAGTTTCCCTCCCAGAGCTGCGTCTGATCTATGCCCGGGCCGTCTTCCACGGAGCCGAGATCCAACCGGCCGCTCTGGCCGAAGAACGCCACGGGATTGGTCCACACGATCTTCTCGATGTCCGCCTCGGCGATGCCGCCCTCGCGCATGAGAGCCGCGGTCTTGGGCACCTTCAGCGGGTCGCTCACGCCCCAGTCGGCCGCGCTGTTGATCAGGATCCGGTCGGCACCGTAGCGCTTCACCAGCGCCACCATGCGCGGCTCGTCCATCTTCGTGAACGGATAAATCGAGTGACCCGCCCAGCACGCGCTCTCGAGCACGAGCGGCAGCGTCTCCTCCGTGTTGTGGTCGATGAGCGCCCGCTCCTCGGGGAAGCCCACGTCCCGGATGAGGGCGAGGCTCCGCTCCGTGCCGCGCTTCTTGTCGCGGTGCGGGGTGTGGATGAGCACGGGCAGCTCGAAGCGCATCGCCAGCTCGAGCTGCGCGGCGAAGTACTTGTCCTCTTCCGACGTCATGTCGTCGTAGCCGATCTCGCCCACGGCCACCACGCCGTCCTTGGAGAGGTAGCGCGGCAGCAGCTCGATCACGCCCTGGGCGATCCGTGCGGAGTTGGCCTCCTTCGGATTGAGCGAGAGCGTGCAGAAATGGCGGATGCCGAACTGGCTGGCCCGGAATCGCTCCCAGCCCAGCAGCGAGGCGAAGTAGTCCTCGAAGGTGCCGACGTGAGTGCGCGGCTGGCCCATCCAGAACGACGGCTCCACGACGGCGACGATGCCGGCGCCGGCCATGGCCTCGTAGTCGAGTGTGGTGCGGGACGTCATGTGGATATGCGGGTCGAAGAGCTTCATGGCCTTCCTCCCCTCTCTCCGGTGAGTTGCCCGATATCAGGCGGAACGCTCCGTCCGGCCGCCCGCCGCTCGCTCGCATAGTCTGCGGCCATCCGGCCGAGCTCGGGGGTTCTGCGGCCCTCGAGCCCGAGGATCCGCGCCAGGGCAACCCCGGTAAACAGCGCCTTGAGCACCATCTGGTTGAAGTTTAGCTCCGGAAAGTAGAACGCGGGATACGGGTTTTCACACGCCACCGCTTCGAAAAGCGGCTGGATATGGCTGCGGCACGCGTCCACGGCGATCTCGAGAAACCGCTCGGGCGCGGGCAGCAGCGGCAGGGCCCGCAGCACGGCCTGCCGCTCGGCGCCGTCCCCGCTGCGATAGCACTCTTCGACGAGCGCCTCCAGCTCGGTCTCGGGCCAGTGGGTGGCCGCCGCGATGAGCAGGAGAACCCGGCCGATCTCGTCGACTCCTCCGGTCCCGATCGGCCAGCTCACGCCGGCCTCGGCCAGTCGCGCGATCTCCTCTTCCGTGGGTGCGAGCGGGCTTCGGCCGAGCCGCCGAGTCGCGGCCGTGAAGGTCTCCAGGAGCGCACCGCGGCTCGGCTCGACTCCGGCCGCGGCGCAGGTCCGCGCGAGCCACTCACGGGCAGCCGGCTCGAGCCGACGTTCGACAAGCTCCCGAAGCAACTGCCCCACTCGCGTTGCGATCAGCGTCACCACCTCGGCTCCCTTGCAGCGGGTCCCTCTAGTTCGAGAAGTCCTTGCCGATTCCGGGGGTTGACTATAGTCAAAGGAAAACGTGACCGCAAGCGACTGGCCTCGCATGCTTGACACGCGGCGGGTCCTTGTTAGATCGTCACTGCCGTGGCCCGCGAACTCCATTGGGTGATTGAGAGATTGTCCGCGTGAGCTGGAGCGTTTACCTCCGGCTGGGGCGGGTGTCCAACCTGCCCACGGTCTGGACCAATGTGCTCGCGGGCGTCGCGCTCACCGGCGTGTGGGTCGCCCCCGCTCCGCTGGCCTTCCTCGCCCTGGCCCTCTCGCTCTTTTACATCGGCGGCATGTATCTCAACGACGCCTTCGACCGGGAGATCGATGCCCGCGAGCGTCCCGAGCGCCCCATTCCGTCCGGGCGTGTGCAGGCGACAACCGTGTTCGCGACGGGCTACGGTCTGCTCGCGGCCGGCCTCGCGGCGCTGGCGGTGGAAATCGCCTGGACCCGCCAGGGAGGGTACTCGCCCACCATCGCCGCCGGGATCTGCCTGGCCGGTGTCATCATCTTCTACGATGCGCGGCACAAGGCAAACCCGTGGAGCCCGCTCCTCATGGGCTTGTGCCGCGTGCTGGTCTACGTGACCGCGGCGTTCGCCGTGGCGGGACATCTTGGGGCGGCGGTCGCGATCGGCGCTGTCGTCCTGCTCTCGTATCTCATCGGGCTGACCTACGCGGCCAAACAGGAGAGCCTGGCCGAGGTCAGGAATCTCTGGCCGCTCCTGTTCCTCGCGGCGCCCTTCGTATACGGAATACCGGCGCTCACGGGCGGAGGCGCCGGCGCCGCGCTCTACCTGGGCTTCCTCGCGTGGGTCGGCTACGCCGTCTGGCTCCTCGTGCGGCCCGGGCGCGCGAACTTCCCCCGCGCGGTCGTGAGCTTCATCGCCGGGATCTCGCTGCTCGACGGACTGCTCATGGCCCGAGCCGGAAGGCCAGACGCCGCCGCGTGGGGCGTGGCCGGCTTCGGCCTCACCCTGCTGCTCCAGCGCTACGTGCGCGGCACGTAGCGTTTCACTTCCCCTCCTTCGCCCGCGCCTGGTCGCCCAGCGAAGACACGAACGCGATGACCTTCCACAGCTCGTCGTCGGACAGACGGCCCTTCCAGCTCGGCATGGCGCTGCCGGGACGACCGGTGATGAGGGTGACGTAGACGAACGTTGGATCGAGATAGGCCTTGCCGAAGAGGCTGGGGCCCTCAAACCCTTCCTGTCCGTCCACGCCATGACACTGACCGGCGCAGCTCCGGTTGAAGAACGCTCGGCCCTCGGCAATCGTGGCCGGCGACTTGAGATTGGACGGCGGCTTGAACTCCTGAGCGACTGCGCCGAAGGGAAGCCAAACCAGTCCCAGCAGCGCCACTACCAGCCACCGCGGTGCGGGCAGCCACCGCGGTGCGGGCAGCCACCGCGGTGCGGGCAGCCACCGCGGTGCGGGCAGCCACCGCGGTGCGGGGGCACCTGGCCCCCGCCGGGCTGCCGGGGGCGCGGCCCCCGGCGACTCGGCGTCGAGCCTGTCAGTTCGCGGGCACGATCTTGTAGATCCTGTCATTGGCGCGGCCGGGCGCGGTGTTGTCCGACGCCAGGACGTAGATCTCGCGGTCCTCGTCCTGCGCGAAGGCCAGCACGTAGGAGTGGAAGTCCATGCCCGTCACCTGCATGTCCTCGATTCTCCACATGGTGCCCGGCTGACTGGGCGGACGGGCCACGAGGAGCAACCCCTGGGGCTCGGTGAAAGACTTGCTCCAGTCGCCGAACACGTACGAGCCCACGAGGTTCGGCATCGCCTTGCCGCGATAGACGAACCCGCCGGTGATGGAGAGGCCCTTGCCGTCCTTCATCACGTTCATGTTGGGGTATTCGATGACGGGCATCAGGAGACCGGTCTTGTCGCAGGTCTGCGGGAGGTTCGGGTTGCTGGGATCGTCGGGGTTGAAGCAGTGCGAGCCCTCGATGCGGTTCCAGCCGTGGTTGCCGCCCTTCTGGATCACCTTGACGCTCTCCCAGGTGTTCTGTCCCACATCGGCGCCGAACAGCTCGTGCTTGCCGCCGGCGTCGAAGGACATACGCCAGACGTTGCGCAGGCCGTAGGCCCAAATCTCCGGCAGCGCGTCGGTGCGACCGACGAAGGGATTGTCCTTGGGGACGCTGTAGGGGCTACCCGAGTCGACGTCGATGCGCACGATCTTGCCCAGGTTCGTCTTGAGGTCCTGTCCATTGCCGATCTTCGGCGTGTGGCCGATGGCCACGTCGTTGGCCCACCCGCCGTCACCGATGGAGACGTAGAGGTAGCCGTCGTCGGGGCCGAACAGGATCTCCCCCCCGTTGTGATTGAACTGGGGCTTGTCCCAGAAGTAGACGATGCGCTCGGTAGACAGGTCCGCCTTGTTCGGATCCGTCTTGGAGACCTGGAACTCGGACAGGTAATTCGTGCAGCAGAACAAAAGCCGCGGGCGGCGGGCCGCGTCGGTGCGCACGGGAGCGGTGTACACCACGTAGAACTTGCCGTTGTCCTTGAACTTGGGGTGGAAGGCCAGTCCCAGCAGGCCGCGCTCGTCGAACTCCCAGTCGAGCTTCACCATCTTCTTGCTCAGGTCGAGGAAGGGCGTGGGCCGCAGCTTGCCGTCCGGCATGAGGATCTGAATGGTGCCGGACTGCTCCACGATGAAGAACCGCTTGCTCCCGTCCGGAGGGTTGAGCATCACCAGCGGATGCACGAGCCCGTCCGCGAACGGCTGCAGCTTCACCTGGACCTGGGCCGAGGCCGATCCGACCCACAGGCCGAGCACCAGAACCGAGACCAACATCGTCGTCAGTCGTCGCATCGTACGCTCCCCCTTTTGGCGCCTTGGATATGGCTCGTGGAAGTGAATCGGGCGGTATCCTATCACGCTCTTCTGGGCCCCGGGGAGATTGGCCCACGAGGTCATCGCCCTAGCGCAGCTTGACGGTGACGATCGCGGACATCCCCGCGCGCAGCGTGTGGGGGTTGCCGAACTGCCCGGGCTCGAGCCTGATCTTGACGGGCAGCCGCTGGACCACCTTGACCCAGTTGCCGGTGGCATTCTCCGGCGGCAGGAGCGAGAAGCGCGCGCCCGTGCCGGCGGCGAGCGAGTCCACCTTGCCACGGAAGGTCCGGTCGGAGAAGGTGTCCACGCGCACCTCCGCCATCATGCCGGGCCGGATGCGCTCGAGCTGGGTCTCTTTGAAGTTCGCGATGACCCAGACGTCGTGGAGCGGCACGATGGCGAGCAGGGGCTGGCCCATCTGCGCGACCTGTCCCAGCTCGACCGTGCGCTTGGAAACCACGCCGTCCACCGGCGCGCGGACTTCCGTGTACAGGAGCTGAAGCTCGGCGTAGGCGAGGTCGGCCTGCGCCTGGGTGAGCACAGCCTCGGCCCGCGCCACCTCGGCCTCCTTCATCGGGACCTGGAATCGCTGGCTCTCGGCGCGGGCCAGCGTCCCGCGAAGCTCCGCTACCCGCTGCTTGGCCTGCTGGACGCCGAGCCGCCGGGAGGCGAGCGCAGCCTCGGTTTGCTGGGCCTCGCGCTCGACCTGGGTCTTGCGGCGCTCGAAGGCTTCGAGCACGGCGCGCGCCGTGCCCTCCGCGGCCTCGGCCTGGTCATAGTCGCGCTGGGCGACCAGCCCCTGGCTGACCAGCCTGCGCTGCCGATCCTTTTCCTTGGCGGCCTGGATCGCGGTCGCCCGCGCGCCCGTGACGTCCGATTCAGCCGCCGACGCCGCCGCGCGCTTCGCGTCGAGCTGGGCCTGCGCCTCATCGACCGCGGACTGGGCCGCCGCCTCGGCGGCTCGCGCGCCCTCGAGCGCCCCGCGCGCCTCGTCGCCCTGTGCCACCGTCACCCCTCGCGTCATCGGCAGCTCCGAGCGCAAGGTCAGCAGCGCGGCTTCGGCGACCTTGACCGAGGCGGCGGCCTGGTCACGCTTGGCCCGGTAGTCGCGCGGATCGACGCGCACCAGAAGCTCGCCCGCCTTGATGGCCTGGTTGTCCTGGACCAGCATCTCCGAGACATTGCCCGAGACTTTCGCGCTGATGACGGTGACGGCGCCCTCGACGTAGGCGTCGTCGGTGCTGACCTGTGTCCGGGATTGCCACCACAACCAGCCGCCGAACAGGAGGCCGACCACGCCGACCGCGGCCGCCGCGATGATGATGATCCGGCGTCGCTCGTCGGGGAAGCCGTTCATGCCGCGGCGGCCCTCGTCGCTTCGATCGCCTCGCGCGCGACGGCGGCGGGGTCGCGGGCCCATGCCGCGGGGTTCGGTGCTTCGTACGAGCAATACCCCGCGTAACCCGTGCGCTCGATGGCGGCGAAGAACTCCTTGAAGGGCACGCTCCCTTGCCCCGGCGGCAGGCGATCGAGAGCCTGGCCGGCGACGAGGCCGCTTCGCGGCACGTCGCTGAACTGGACGTAGGCGATGTCGCCGCCGGCCACGTCCTTGAGATCTTCCGGGCGCGCCCCGCTCCTGCCGAGGTGGTAGGCGTCGAGCAGGAGGCCGACATGAGGATGCGCGGCCCTGGCGAGGACCTCGCGCATGCTCGCCAAGGTATTGAGCTGCTCGCACTGCGAGTTGAACTCGAGGGCGAGCCTGACGCCGTGACGCGCGGCGACGTCGCCCACCTCGGTGACGCTGGCCACCGCCCGCGCGGCATCGCCGCGGCCCCTGTCCACCGGGCTCATGACCGTCCGGCAGCCAAGGGCCTTCGCCCAGCGGCACGACTCGTCGAAGTCGGCGAGGAGTTTCGTGCGCTCGCCGCCCTCGGCCCAGATCCAGCCGAGGGTGACGCCAACGCAGGCGGTGGGGACACCTGAAGATCGTACGAGGTCGAGCACGGCCTCGGCCGCCTGACCGCGCTCAGCCGCGCGGGCGAAGTCGAGGCGGCGGAGCTCGATGGCCTGCCACCCGGTCTCGCGCACGATCTCGAGTACGCGCCCGAGCGGGGTCGTGTCGAGGGTCCAAGTATGGAGCGCGAGCGGGTTCAGCATTGAACTCCCGAATTATACGCCTGTAACAGTGTTACGGGTAGTTGCGGCGGGCCGGTCACCTATGTGAAAGCTCGCCAGGCGCGCCTCGAGGGAACTCGAGCGCTACCGTGTCGTCGGTGGTGCGGCGAGTCCCATCCTCCGCCCGAGCTGCAGCGGCCGCTCCAGCTTGTCGTGGGCCGCCTGCATCAGACGCAGCCGCTCGAGGATCGCGGGCACCATGGGCGCGCCCCGTCGCGTCTCTTCGCTCACGTGAAGCGACATGAGCTCGTTGGTCGCGGCCAGGTAGCCCTCCGCCGCGTGGTACATCTGGTGGATGTAGTGCAGGCGCTTGGCGTCATGGCCCAGGAGCAGGGTCGTGAAGCGCAGCGGATCGCCCTCGCGGACTTCACGGTGGTACGTGACGTGGGCTTCGAGGCAGAAGGTGGTGACGCGCGAGGCCCGGCGGTGCGCCTCGTCGAGGCCGATCGCGCGAAAGAACTCGTCGGTGGCGAAGTCGAACACCACGAGGTAGTACCCCATGTTCATGTGGCCGTTGTGGTCGATCCACTCGGGCCTCACGCGGTCGCGGTAGACGTCGAAGGGCGCCTGGATGTCTCCGGCCATGGC
>WNFS01004408.1_pt1 | contig 22456 bp, 24 predicted proteins | sample 5400141 | NCBI WGS metagenome assembly WNFS01 (sample SAMN13153358, study PRJNA577476) | soil metagenome | isolation source: 60 cm saprolite under Madrone tree | place: USA:California | collected 2016-06-14
TTCTGCAAAGTTGCCCAGGCGTACCCCACGAGCCAGGTGTGCTCCTGGGCGACAATGGCTGAAAGGGCCAATGCTTACGTCATCTTCGAGTGTGGCTTCTTCCAGCGCCGAATTGCGCACGACACAACGATCGCCAACGACGGACTGGTCGATGGTGGTCCCTGGTCCGATGCGACACTCCGAGCCGATGCGCGTCTTGCCTGTAATCATGGTACCAGGGAGAATAACGGTATCGGTGCCAATGATCACATGCTCATCAATGTAGGTCATGGCTGGATCAATGATGGTGACACCGGCGTACATGTGACGCTCCAGCACACGGCGGCGCAGCAGTTGCTCGGCAGCTGCCAACTGCACGCGGTTATTGATGCCAATGGTCTCTTCAAGTGATCCGTTGGTCGTCGCAATCACACGCTCCTCGGAACGTGCAATGCCTACCAGGTCTGTCAAATAGTATTCACCTGCGGCATTACACGGTAGCGTCTGCAGCGTTGACCAGAGCCAGGCCCGCTCGAAGCAATACACGCCGGAGTTGATCTCCCTAATGCGTTTTTGCTCCTCGGTCGCACGTTTCATCTCGACGACCTCGCGCACCTGCCCTTCATCGTCACGCACAACCCGGCCAAAGTCACTCGGCTGATCCGTCACGGCGGTGAGAAATGTCACGGTCGCCTGTTGCGCCAGATGCTCAACCAGCACACGCGCCAGGGCTTCACCGCTGATCAGCGGCGTATCACCATAACAGACGAGGACTGTTTGTGGCAACGGGTCGAGGGCATCGACCACATCCCGCGCTGCGAGTACGGCATGACCAGTGCCGAGTTGCTCTTCCTGAAGAGCATAGTAACAGCGCCCACCGAAACGTGCTTCAATCTGTTGCGCGTCATGACCAAGCACAACGATTGGGCGATGGGTGGTAGTAGTGGTGGCCAATGTCACAAATGAAGAGGTGGAAGGGATGGCATCGACGGCATTCAACACATGTGCTAGCAGTGGCACCCCCGCTAATGGATGAAGTACCTTTGGTAGCGCCGAACGCATCCGAGTACCCTTGCCTGCCGCAAGCACCACGGTCGCATATATGTTCATAGTAGAAACTACAAAGCCCTTTTCCGCTCTCCAGAAGCTCTAGGGGAATATATTAGTAACTACATCATAGTGGCCCCTATGGACCTGGCAGGTACCTATTCGCTCGTTCGCTTGCTACTGCCAGATCCACGCAGACCACCGATGCCCACACGAAAAGTAGCTGGCTCGGGTGCTAGGATTCGAACCTAGGGTCGCAGATCCAAAGTCTGCTGCCTTACCGCTTGGCCACACCCGAACGATGCGTAAGAACGAGATTTTTATCGTTTCTAGCATTGCACCGATTGTATGGTACACGATGGGGGGGGATTTTGTCAACACCTAAACACCTATACACCTAGACCGGGGCTTGACCAATTGTCCACAACCCCTTATACTACCGCTATCGAGAAACCCGAGATACCCGTATGGCGAATTCCTCGGGACAATCTCTCTGATTTCGTATCCATCCGGCAGTTTAATCCGATTGCGTACAGAAAAATTCGGTCGTGGGAGGATTTCCTGCCTGGTGGTCCCATCGGGGAACGTGACCAGGTGAGAGCCGTCGCGTTGTTCGAGCCTCATTCCGTGCGCCGTCAATATCTCCTGGATGCGCGCTAAGCACTTCTCAGGCACCGGGGCTAGTTCCAGTTGCGTGACCGGCTGTATCGGGACGGCGATGCTGGCCCAATAGCTGGCGTTTGGTTCCTGTCCATTCACACTGTTCTGGCGGGCTGCCTTCCTCGTACTGCTTGCCTCTTTCTCAATTGGAAGCTCTTTCATCGACTCACCCCATCGCTTTCCCATACGCTTCCACGACGATAGACGTCGCTTCTTTCTCCCCGACCAGGGGTTGGGTGCGTTTCATTTTTTTGCATGGCTGGGGCAAGCCCAGCCACTACTAGAGACGGCCACGAGGTTGGTACCTCATACAGCCTTTGCGTGGTATAGTAGTGGCTGGGCTTGCCCCAGCCATGCTCAGCACCTTGTGCTCAGTGCAAAAAAATGAAACGCACCCCCAGGGGTTCTAATTGTTCCTGGTACTTCCTGAGAGTGTTATACTTGTGTGCGATGATCTCATGCCTGGCGACTTCTGCATACCCATACATCGCCAGGTGCAACGCCTGACATTCCAGTTCGATTTGTTCTCTGATCCATACAACTTCACTGACACTCATGCTTTATCCTTCCTTCCTTTACTATCAACGTTGTCCTGCGGGTCACGTTATGGTACGATAAGAGTGTACATGAGACTGAAGAGGAGCATTGAGTACAATACGGGAAAATACATGGTCTGTTCCTGGTACGGTTCTGGAACAAGACGCTTCATCCCGCAGATAGCAGCAAGACAAGGCGTATGTGATATTAAGGAGAGAGGAGCATGCCAAGATCATCTAAGCACCCACTGACCCAGGCTCGTGAAGCACAGAACCTCACACAACCACAACTGGCAAAGGCCGTCAAGCTCAGTAGCCGTGGAAAGACAACGGGCTGGTTAAAGCATTAGATCAGCAAGTCAGAGAGATGAGCAAACACATTATCGTGGCGAAAGCTAACATTCTCTCTTGAGGAATCCTATGCCAGAGTCTCATCCAGCGAAACACCCCGTTCTCTATGTCATAGTCTGTGCGGCTCCCCCGGCTCAATCTATTCACGAGTTTATTGAACGCGCTCAGAAAGTTGGCTGGGATGTGTGTGTGATAGCGACTCCTATAGCTACGCGGTTTATTGATGTCCCACGACTGACAGCGCTCACTGGACACATAGTGCGCAGTGATTATAAACTCCCAGGAGAAGCGGACCCGTTACCCAGGGCTGATGCTATTGTCACTCTCCCCGCGACATTTAACACCATCAATAAGTTAGCTGGTGGCATCGCCGATACACTTGCTACGAGCATCTTATGTGAAGCTCTCGGACGGGATGCCCCTCCTATCGTCCTGGTTCCGTGCCTCAAGATGGATTTGATACGCCACCCTGCTTTCGCCAGGAGTATCGAGGTGCTTCGCGGTTGTGGTGTTCGCATTCTCCATGAACCAGAACGCTACCCCTCTCCGCTGATGGTGCCCTGGGATGAAATTATTGACGCACTACCTCAGGTCCGCCAAGGAGGGGCGCGAATGTGATTTCTTCATTGATGATCTTGACGATATTTTGCGGCGTAAGCTCCTGGGCACAAAGTGATACAATGCAGCTTGATTATAAGATCATCAAGCCAGTTTGAGAAAGGCTGAGGAACATCAATCTATGGGCATCATCGAAACCCGCATAGACCGCAACAACCCCGAATTTCAGGAAAATACGCACTACTTCCAGCAATTGCTCGAACAACTGCGTGAGCACATTCAACTGGTGCAACAGGGTGGAGGCGAAAAGGACATCGCCAAACACCGCAAACGTAACAAGCTACTGGCCCGCGAACGTATCCAACTGCTCTGCGATCCTGACACACCCTTCCTGGAGCTCAGCCCGCTGGCAGCCTGGGACATGTATCATAACGAGGCACCATCGGCCGGCATCGTGACAGGCATCGGCGTGGTCGAAGGGCAGGAGTGCATGATCGTCGCCAATGACGCAACCGTCAAAGGCGGTACCTACTATCCTATCACCGTCAAGAAACACCTACGGGCCCAGGAAATCGCCGAGCAAAACCAGCTGCCCTGCATCTACCTCGTTGACTCTGGCGGCGCATTCCTCCCACTCCAGGCCGATGTTTTCCCTGATCGCGAGCACTTTGGGCGTATCTTCTATAACCAGGCCCGCATGTCAAGCCAGCGCATCCCGCAGATCGCCGCCGTGATGGGCTCATGCACCGCCGGGGGAGCCTACGTGCCCGCCATGAGCGACGAAACGGTAATTGTGCGTGGCAATGGCACCATCTTCCTGGCCGGTCCCCCACTGGTCAAAGCCGCCACAGGCGAGGAAGTCAGCGCAGAAGACCTGGGTGGTGCTGATGTGCACTGTCGCACTTCCGGTGTGACCGATCACTACGCGCTCAATGACGAACATGCCCTGGCCATCTGCCGCAGTATTGTCGCCAACCTCAACCGGCGTAAGTATATTCCCTGGGATATCCACCTGCCGGAGCCGCCCCGCTATGACCCGTGCGAACTCTACGGCATCGTCCCACACGATATGCGCAAGAGTTACGATGTACGCGAGGTGATTGCGCGTATCGTCGATGGGAGCCAGTTCCATGAATTCAAAGAACTCTACGGGACAACCCTGGTGTGTGGCTTTGCCCGCCTCATGGGCTACCCGGTAGGCATCATCGCAAACAACGGTATCCTCTTCTCAGAGAGTGCGCTGAAGGCAACCCACTTCATCGAACTCTGTGGACAGCGCCAAACGCCGTTGATCTTCTTACAAAACATCACCGGCGTTTGGCGCTGTCAATGCACGTATCTCAGTGATGGGCGGCGAGCAGGCGGCAAGTGTGCTGGCAACGGTGCGCAAAGAAGGCCTGGAGGCTCGCGGCAAAACCATGAGCGAGGAGGAGGAGGCTGCGTTCAAACAACCCATCCTTGATAAGTATGAGGCGGAAGGCAATCCCTACTACAGCACTGCACGCCTATGGGATGATGGCATCATTGACCCGCGTGACACACGTACTGTGCTGGCATTAGGCATTGCGGCGTCGCTCAATGCGCCTATGCCCAATACGCCGTTTGGGGTGTTCAGGATGTAGCCAGTCCGCTACGACCCCCAAAACGTCCTATAGTAGTGAAATTACCCCATTGATCAGGTACACTGCGTTGAGGAATGTGTGTTTCCAAAAGAGGGGAAATGAGCATGCTGTACCGATCTAAATGCCTGCCAAAATCAACCATCGTATTAACCAGCACCTGCCTGCTATTGTTTCTCTCAGCCTGCCAAAGTATCAGTGGGCCACTTACGGAGAGCAACACCGGCTCTCATCCATCTCCTACGCCAGGCACGAGTTCGATCACGTTTCAGGTGCCACACAAGGCTATTACTCCCATCAGCGCGCCCACACCAACCCAGGGAACAACTCCCACTAGCACACCATCGCCCATTCAGAGCGGGCGCCCCGTACTTGCGTTTTACTATACCTGGTATTCATCTTCGACCTGGTGCTCGTGCCACATGTCGGACCTGCCCGCCATCCAGTATAACTCAAACGACGACACAACGATTGCTCACCAGGTAACGGAAGCGGCCGACGCCGGTATCACCGGTTTCATTAGTTCGTGGTGGGGACCTGGTGACAACTCGGATAAAAACTTTAGCAAGTTATTAGCACATTCAGCTACCTTAGAAAATACCACCGGCTATCACTTTGCTTCGGCAGTCTACATAGAAAACACCGCCGGTGCACTCGATAGCACAACGAAAATGATCAATGCCCTGCAATACGTGATTTCACATTACGCCAGTAACCCCTATTACTTCCACTGGCGCGGCAAACCCGTCATTTTCTTCACCTCTCCCATTATCGGAAGAGGTCGTACGCTTTCCACCTGGGCAGCTATCCGCAGCCAGGTAGACCCAAATAATCAAACGCTCTGGTCTGCGGAAGGGGTCGACACCAACGTCTTAGCCGTCTTCGATGGCATTCACCTGTTCAGTGCAGGCTACTGGGGTATTTTAGACGGCAACATGGCAGCAGTAGACCAGGAATTTCGCAACAAAGTCGATGCCTACAATAGTGCCCACCACACGCAAAAAATCTGGGCGGCTGGCGTGCTACCAGGCTATGACGACACCCGCGTGCCAGGACGAACCGGAACCTATGTGGTGCCGCGTCATAACGGGGCAACATACCACACCAGTTGGGCAGCGGCCATGGACAGCAACCCGGAATGGATCACCATTACGACCTTCAACGAGTGGTTTGAAGGAGCCATGATAGAGCCAAGCGTCACCTACGGAAACGAGTATCTCGATCTGACGCTGCAATACGAGAAACAATCACGTACCCTATCGCCGTGATCGGCGATGGGCTTGTGAAGAACGAAGCCCTGGACGTGAGCAGCCCACCAGGCTGGTCCTGGTAGCCGTTTTGAAGACCTCAACCCGCCACGCGGCGCTCAGTAAAGTCCAGCTCAAGACCAACCATGCTTTGCTGCATTAAGTAGCGAATCACAGCATCGACGCTGCCGGTTTGCTTGTAGATCGCTATCTGGCGGTCTGCTCCGGTTCCACGCGGATCATCGAGCAATGCCCGCAGATAGTCGATCTCGCGACGATCGCTCAAATCATCAACGACGTCCTCGACAAAATCCAGCAGTTCACCAATAGAATCCCGCATGCTGAGGCGACGCTCCTGCACGAAATCGATCACCTCGGCATCCAGGCCGTAACGCATAGCACGCCACTTGTTCTCATCGATGAAACCCCGGGGCAGCACATAGGTACTCATACCACGCTTGTGCAGCCAGGTCAGCTTGGCAACCAGCGCCTGGCAGAGAGCAGCAATGGCAAGCGTATCCTCCATCGTAGCAGGCACATCGCAAACGCGAAATTCAACAGTACGGAAATAGGGATGCGGGCGGATATCCCACCAGATTTTTTTGCCATCGTCGATACAGCCCGCTTTGACGAGAGACTGTACATAGCTATCAAATGCACTCCTTGACGCCATCGGCTCAGGCACACCACTGCGCGGAAGGACTACTCTCGACGCCAACATGAACATGGAGGCCAAAGATTAAAAAAGCTCGCACCACATCCTGGAGTTCTTCTTCCAATTGGATATACCGTTCATTAGGCGTCGTCTTCTGATCCAACCAATGTGCACTGGGATGAGTCCCTGCCCCGATCAACACGAGCCCATCCTCTTGCAGCAACTGGGTCAGTGTTCCACGCAGACCACGCAACTCATTGCGTGCCGCAGCAATATCCGGACACACATCTGAGATAATCTCGACTGCCGATTGCAACATCTCCGGTTTAATCTTCTCACCCAGGGAAGACGCCCCCTTTTCCAAGATGGTCAGGACGTGTGAACACAGTTGGCCTGTGTGAGGATCGACTATCTGAAGCTCCTCCTCAATGCCAAGGGTGAATTGTGCTAGCATAGAAGTTCCTTTGAGGTGAAAGAGTCGCGCTGCAGGGGTCACATTAGGGGACGACACTACCAGCACCAACATACCAATCTATAGCATAGCGTACACAAGAGAGGTGCTTCCTGTCAAGAGGCATTACCGTATTTTTTGGGTGTTCCACGCACTAGATGTAGAGGCAGGAACGGACAGGCCGCTCCCCACCTGGCTGCTACAAGGGCCATCCACAGACCCTATAACCCAAACGCGTTGGGTGCAAGATCCGCCAGCCACTGACGACAGGCACCGCAGGGAGTACGCTCATTGAGCGGAGCGTCCGCGGGCACATCAATGCAGGCAACAGCGACCTGGGTGATAGGACCAGCACCATCGGCCATTGCCGCAGCCAACGCTGCACGTTCCGCACACAAGGTCAGGCCAAAACTTGAGATCTCGACGTTTACTCCAATATAAGTCTTTCCACCCGCTACCAGGGCGGTTCCCACGTGGAAATGGGAGTAGGGACAATGGGCTCGCTGAGCAACCTTGCGAGCTAAAGCCAGCAACTCCTCTCGTGGAATCAGCGTCATCACTTCTCTCCCTTTGCTGTTCTGGAGCCGATGTAGTATACACCAGGACTCGGGCAATCGTTCATAGCCTAAATTGTATCATGATGTTACTAGCAAAAGACCGTCCCGTTACTGCAAGTGGGAGACCTCTTCACTCTCCAAGAGAGTGCGGAAACCGTCTCACACGTATAGACATATGTTGACAGTTCCTAAATCATAGACAGCTATGACATGGAGCTGCCAAATGGATGTCCATAAACTCTAGGAACGTTTATCATCCTGTAGGAGGAAAAAGCGCGTGAAAATCATGGTGGCGGATGACGACCGTGACATGGTCGATTTACTGAGCTATTGGCTCAAGGGACATGGCTATGACGTTGTACGCGCCTTTGATGGAGAACAGGCGGTCAAACGTTGGCGTGAAACACTGCCTGACCTGGTCATCCTGGATGTCCAAATGCCCAAGCTCGATGGCTTCGAGGTGTGTCGGCAGATGCGTAGCGAAACCAATTCCATGGTCTTGATCCTCACAGCCCAGGATCGCGAAGATGATGAGATCCGCGGCCTGGAAATGGGGGCCGATGATTATTTACGCAAACCATTCAGTCCGCGTCAACTCCTGGCGCGTATCAAAGCCGTGATGCGTCGCGCCTCCGCTATGCGGGGCGACACTGCATCCTCTGCCATCACGGTAGGGACAGTGACATTAGATGCAATGCGCCATGAAGTGATCAGAGAGGGCGTGAAAATTCGCTTGACGCCGACCGAAAGTCGACTACTGCACCTGCTGCTCACCCATACCGGGCAGGTGCTCACCACCGATATGATCATTGAGCGCGTGTGGGGCTATGACGAAGTGGGTGACTCCGGCCTGGTGAAAACGCATATCCGTCACTTGCGCCAAAAAGTGGAACCCAACGCGAACCACCCTAAATATATTACGACGGTGCCTGGAGTAGGATACACCTTTACGACTCCCGTTACAACAAGCTTTGAGGACTTATGAAGCAAGGCGTACGGGGAGTAAGACAAGCATTGACCTATATCGATGCTCCAGTACCTGAGCGCTGCAGTTGCCCACCACTTTCCTCACTGCATCGCGCACGGGCAGAGGATACCATTGAGAGTGACCAATTCATTCCTGCTGCGCAGGAGCTACATAGCCATCTGCGCACCGTGCTGGCCAACTTCTTCCCACGCTCGACGCCTTTTAGTGTGCTGCTCCTACACATCTCTCAACTTGAGCAGATCCATTCTGTTCCGCAATCAGCCACATCCTACCAACGTCTGCGCTACCACGCCCCTGAGAGTTTTCTCGCACAAGTCCTCGTGAATGCCGGGCGCACTATCCGCATAGACGATCAAGTCCTGGTTCACGCAGGCACAGGCGCAGCCTTTATCTTCCCCGAAGTGGATCAGCATAGCATAGCAGCTATCGCAGAACGAATGTACCAGCAAATCGACCTGCTAGAAGCAGGAACCGTCATCCCACCATTACGACGGGTGACCGATATCCTCATGGGCATCGGCTCCTACCCAAAACCGGGCACATCACTAGAGCAGATGCTCTATTTTGCCGGCCTGGTTGCACGCAAGTTAACACTCCGCCCAGCTCTTAGCACACAACCCCGCAGTATCAGGTCCGCCCAGATGAGGCTTGAGCGACGACACTCTGCGATAAAAGAGGAGCAGCAGGAGTATTCCAGCGATACTCCACCTGCCGTCCAGATACCTACGAGCATCCCTTTCATGCACTTGCCAACCCAACTCCCTCGACGGTTGAAGCAGCTCGTTCCATACCAACTCGCACTGGAGATACGCTGCGCACCCGTCGGACGCGATCACGACTGCCTCACCATTGCGATGGCAGACCCCACCGATACGAACGCGCTCAATCAACTGGAACAGGCAACCGGCCTGAGCATTTTCGCCGTATCATGCGAAATAGAAGCACTCGACGCATTGCTGGCAAATAAGTGGTGATTACTCCCCCACGTCGCTCGCAAGAGCTTTTTCAAAGTCCTCAGACACACCGGTATGGCTCACCTGCACTTTCTGTGAAAGCTCTCGCAAATGTGAGAAGTGAGGACACATCAACTGGCTCCAACTGCGGATCTCCATTTCTGTGCGTTCCGTTCCCTGTTTCAGAAGCACGGAAATCGCGAGTGAACCATCGAATGATCTCATTTACACTTCTGGCATCACGAAAAGTGCGGATGAGCCGAAGTTTGTCAGACCACGTCAGTTTTCCAAATTAACATAAGGCAATGCTGTTTTTGCCTTGATAAGCCGGACAGTTAGCAGTTATAACTGTTGAGTTTACTTTTATGTCTTGTAATGGCGTTTGGCCTGTAATGCGTGTTTATTTGCTTCATTACGTACCATGGTGATGAAACTTCTACCAGGATGGCCCGACCTTAACCAGATCACAACCGATCCTCAACATAAAAGTGTGGCACCATCGGCTATAATAATACGCAGTGAAACACTGATCTACAGGAGACACTACCATCTTTCATGGCCTGACCGTTGAGGTCACATGTATCTATCTTTGAGGAGAGATTTTATGGTTATGCAAATGATCCAAGACGATGTTCTGCTGACGTTCAAAGAGGCTATGGGCTACCTGCGCGTAAGTCGTTCCACCCTCTACCGTCTTATGTGGTCAGGGCAGTTGACCGGCCATAAAGTAGGCAGCACCTGGCGCTTTTACCGCGAGGACCTGCGCGCCTGTGTAGAGCGTGAAATACCTATGTCCATGATGCCTACCAACGTTGCCATCAGCTAGGCGAACTTTCCGGGTGACTGTCTGCTATTTTGCGCAATATACCTATCTATCACGAAGGAAAGCTGGAAAAAAGGGGGGTCCAGCTTTCCTTCTTTCTTTCTGCTTCTGCAAGGCCGCCGGTCAGAAGGCTGCATACACTCAAAACTCCTGCTTGCTAGTCGGGCGGCCTCGCCGTTTAAGTCCTTTGCCTGCCTCGCGTTACCCATCATGCACCCTTTACCTACTAGTTAGCACAAGGAAGACCTGCTTCACCCCATAGCGGCATCGCAAGGGGCACTCGCAGGCAGAGTTTGGTAGAATATACGCAACGAGAATACACTTCCTCTCCTCTATTCACACGAGACAGGCCCGACACAGTCCGACGCACAAAGATTCGCACTCCTTTTTCACCGGGCACACGCTTGTCATCAGGAAGTCAGGGTCCAAATGACAAATCTTTATACAATGTTAATACTAAAGTACCACAAATGATTGCTTTTTGTCACTTTCCTATGTTATACTTCCCCCATGTTCAAAGATATCTTTGAAACACACACATGCACAAAGGGTAAGGATAAGATACATGGCAGTAAACAACCTTGTTCACGTTAACGAGTGCGGCTTACCACTAAACGCGGTTGAATGGTTGGTCACACATCACCGCAGCAAAGCCTCCGAACGTGAACAAATGATCCGCGATTTGCAGATCAAACCGGGTAGCCTGGTAGTAGACGCAGGCTGTGGGCCAGGGCTTTGGATTCCACTCCTGGCCCACGCCACAGGCCCGAAAGGACGTATCATAGGGATAGATATTTCCACAGAGGCACTGGTAACGGCGCAGGGACGGAATGCGGGTAAGCGGTATTCCGGGCGAGTGCAATACAAGCAGGCCACCTTAGAGCAGTTACCTATCCAGCCAGGAACAGCGCAGATGATATTTAGCGCGAATGTCAGCCAGTACCTTCCTGACCCGGTACATACATTTGCTGCCATGGGCCGCTACCTCGCTCCTGGAGGACGCCTGGCAATCAAGGACATTGACTTTGGCACGATGTGCTTCCATAACATTGATGCAAGCTTGCAGGCCCGTGTTTTCCAGGCGCGTGAACATTGGGAGCAAATACGCCTCCACGAGGGTTTCGCCTTCGAGGATAGCTATGTCGGCTCCAAGCTCGCCGAATACCTGCGTGCCGCCGGTTACGAAGAAGTACACGAGAAGAGCTATATTATCCGACGCCAGTATCCACTCTCAGCAGATTTCCGCTTCTATCTGCAAGGAATCGCCGAGTGGTTCGTGTGCGAGGGAGCTCCCCTACTCGATGGCGAGGACCTCAAATGTTGGTTACAGTGTTTCCTGGATGGCGTACACAATGTACTCGATCAAGAGACATTTGTCAGCGAGGAGACCGAGTTTGTTGTGACTGGAATATGGAAGAAGAGTGCACAGCTTCGCTACTTCGATATGCCGGTTAAGAAACTCAGCCTCGTAGAAACTGATTTCGTTTAGAGACGTACAGCAGCCACCCGGCTCTGCGAGGAGCCAGGTGGCTGTTTTTATTTCGCCAGCAAAAAGACGGTCTAGCTAGACCGTCTTTCTCACTATAGTATCCCATGCTTGTTATGAACGAATGCAGAAGCCTATGGTATGGAGTTCAACTGGTCAGCAATCATCGCGATGGCTTGATCCCCTACAAGAGACTGCAACTCATTGTGCAGTCGGCCCATATGCTCCATGCGTGCTGTAATGAACGCATGCTGCGATGTCCCGTAAGCCAAACCTGTCAACCCTCGCTGGGCAGCTTCATATTCCGCGCTAATCTGTGCCAACAGTCTTGCAACTTCACTCCGTTGCTCATAGGTTCTTCCTTGCATGGTCTACGTTGCTCCTTCTGTAAGCTTTGTTTCTGCCCGACTATTTCTTGCTTGCCATTGTTCTGCGTCCGACATATGTCGGTGAAGATGTACATACAATGTGTGTCACTTGTTGGCACATCCGAAAAAATACACATGAATAGTATGCACGATAATCTATCTTCTTGTCTAGTGGTTAGAAGGCTTTTTTGGGGCAATTGCGTATTTTTCACAAAATTTTACCATTGTGGGTACTATGCAAAAGTCCTATTGTTGCGCGCAAGGTCCCTTCACTGCACAAAACGTTGGGGCTCACCCGAAGAAAAGCAAACCCTGTTTGTAACTACTCAGGACTCCTCACTGCCTACGGCAGTTCGCAAGAGTTTTTGTGCTGCGGGCTGTGCCGCCGCCGGCGGCACAGCCCGCAGCACAAAAAGACGCGAGCCGCCGTAGTAGAGTGCCGAGCAATCCTGCCTGGGGGGCAGGTAATGAGAGCACGGCGAGGAATCAGGCACCTGAGTAATTACCCCTGTTTTTTGGCAAGAGTCTATGGTATACTCTCAATAGCGTCTGCTTTGTAGATCACTCTTAGTGAGCAAAGCACAACGAGACGCTCAGAGGCCCCGTTGACTCCCTGCTGTTCCTTGCAGCAGCAACGTCGGCATAAAGCGAAGCTCTTCTACTGATTGAGATGTAACACAACTATGTGTTACAAGAGCGCAAAGGAGTATTTTTCATGGCTCGTGTTCAGTTCGACCACGTCTACAAACGGTTCAACAAAGTCGAGGTTGTCCACGATATTAATCTTGATATCGTGGACAAAGAGTTTCTGGTCCTGGTGGGCCCTTCTGGTTGCGGCAAGAGTACCTGCCTGCGCATGGTAGCAGGCCTGGAGGATCTGAGCGAAGGGGAGATTTTTATCGGCGATAGGCTCGTCAATGGCGTCCCCCCCAAAGATCGCGATATCGCGATGGTTTTCCAGAACTACGCCCTCTATCCTCACATGACCGTCTACGACAATATGGCTTTTGGCCTCAAGCTACGTCACTTCCCTAAGGATCAAATCCAAAAGCGCGTTGACGAGGCCGGCGAAATTCTGGGACTCCAGCTTTTGCTCAAGCGCAAACCCAAGGAACTCTCCGGTGGACAACGCCAGCGCGTCGCGCTTGGCCGTGCTATTGTGCGAGAGCCGCAAGTCTTCCTGATGGACGAACCGCTCTCAAACCTGGATGCGAAGCTGCGTGTAGAGACACGTGCCAATATCACCAGGCTGCACCAACGCCTCCAGACGACCGTTATCTATGTAACACATGACCAGACCGAAGCGATGACCATGGGCGACCGTATCGCCGTGCTTAACGCTGGCCTTATTCAGCAGCTCGGCGCGCCCCAGGAGCTCTACGATCACCCCGCGAACCGCTTCGTCGCAGGCTTCATCGGCTCGCCGTCCATGAACTTCTACGAGGATGCTAAAGTGGTCACCGAGGGAGGAAACGCAAAGATCGTTCTTGATGGCATGGGACAGATACAGGTGCCACCACTCTACGAAGGGCAGGCCAAAGAAGCAGCAGGCAAAAAGCTCACCTTTGGCATACGCCCTGAGCACTTGAGTGATGCTTCACTACTCGCCTCGGAGTCCGACGGAGCATCTAGCATCCTGGGGTTCGTAGAGGTCGTCGAGCATCTCGGCAGCGAGTTGCAGGTCTATGTCAACACCGGCAGCAAGATGACTATCGCACGACTCGACCCACGCTCACGAGCGCATGTCGGGGGCAATATCACGCTACACGTCGATACAGAGCAGATCCACCTGTTCGATAGCGATACGGGCCTGGCGATCTTCTAACATTGTTGGTAACTATTCAGGTACCTGACTCCTCGCCGCCTGCGGCGGCTCGCACGTTTTTATGCAGCGGGCATGGCAGCCTGCGGCTGCCATGCCCGCTGCATAAAACTCTTGCGAACCACCGTAGAGTGCCGATTTATCGAGCACGTCACGTGTGGTGAGGAGTCCTGAGCATTACCATTTGTAGAGATATGTTTGGAGCTTGTCCCCGCCCTATAGGGAGATCATTCCAAACGTCCTGCTCGGCCTGTCCTCTCGTTTGGAATGGTCTCTATGTTTTTCTCTCTTTTTTGCTCCGATGCAGCGCTTCGGCTGCCCGTTTCAATCTCGCTAACGACTCTTCTACGCCTCGTTCAAACACCTTACCCATCAGATGTTCAAAGAGCCAGCCCCGCCATCCAGGCGGGAAGGTGAAGTCTCAGCCATATTGCACCCGCGACGTTGTCGCATCCACAGGTGTACACTTGATAGTAGTATCCTCTGCAATGCCAAAGGGCAATGTTACCTTGAATTGCATCTCGTGCTTCCCAGGATCGACCCTCTCGATGACAAAGCTCACGTCCACACGTTTCCCCAGAGCAGTCGTCCAGGCGTGAACCCATTGGCCTGCGACGGCAGGCCCTTCCGGTACAATGCGCTCGGTATGTGCATCCCACCATTCGTCGTACCTGGAGGGTTGCGAAAGCAGTTCCCACACGTCTTCGACCGGGGCAGCGACAACTGCTGCTGGACAAACGCTTATGCCCATGAAGGTTACCTCACACCGGATACCCTTGCTTTTCGACGATGATGTCCGCTAGCTCACGTTGCACGGCAACGCCATTGAGCAGGTAGTCGCCAACATAGGCGCGTACACGTGGCAACTCTTCCTGCACTTCGCTCTCGCTCATATTGGTCATTATGGCCTGATCGAGATTCGTGCGCATGCGAGCGAAGGCTAGCCATGCCGCGAGCTGTGCCAGCTTGACGTGAACGGCACTGTTCTCGTCGCCGCGCCGCACTGCTTGCACCGCGCGAGCCAATGCACTATCGCTGGCATACAGGTCGATTAGCAGGTTGGCCAGGTATTCGATGAACTCCTCCTCTTGCTCAAGCGCCTGCATGTACTTCATGGCGATCTTCATTGCCACGTAGATGGTCGCATCTTTGGCACGTTCTAATGCATTGATGGCGTCATGCAACTCGGCAGGAATTCCCCCATCGGCAAAGTTGGGAGCCTGGCCTGATGTGACACGAGCATCAATCGCGGGATAGCGCGTTGCCAGGTCCAGCTTACCCGCCAACACGCGACGGAACAAGGTACCGGCGGCAACCAGGCGATTGATCTCGTTAGTACCCTCGAAGATACGCTGGATACGTGCATCACGGTAGGCCTTCTCGATAGGAAACTCTTGCATGAAGCCGTAACCGCCAAAAATCTGCACACCTTCATCAACGACCTGTGCCAGCACCTCGCTGCCATGCACCTTGGCAATCGAGGCTTCGATCGCATACTCCTCAATCGCGTTGAAAGCACCCTCCGTGTTGTCGCCAGCGCTGCGCCTTGCCTGCTCAATATTGGCAGCCGTGCGGAAGACTTCGCTTTCAGCAGCATACGTCTCAGCCGCCATATATGCCAGCTTCTTCTTAATCATACCGAATTCATGCAGGAACTTGCCGAAGGCTTTACGTTCGGTCGTATATGCAGCAGCCATACCCAGTGCAGCGCGTGAGCCGCCCACAGCGCCGGCACCCAGTTTCAAACGTCCGATATTGAGGATATTGAAGGCGATCTTGTAGCCCTTATGAATCTCCCCGAGCAAATTCTCGACCGGAACGTGCATGTCCTCGAAGAACACCAGGCGCGTGGAGGAGCCTTTAATGCCCATCTTGCGCTCTTCCGCGCCGGTCGAAATGCCCGGCCACTTCGTCTCAACAATGAAGGCTGACGGCTTCTCATTGCCGATACGTGCAAAAACGATCATTGTATCCGCGAAACCGGCATTCGAGATCCATTGCTTCGTGCCATTCAGAATATAGTACTTGCCATCGGCAGACAGTTCTGCACGAGTGCTCAGCCCCATCGCATCGGAGCCGACCCCCGGCTCGGTCAGGGCGTAGGCAGCGATCCATTCGCCCGAAGCCAGCTTCGGCAAATAGTGTTGCTTCTGCGCTTCGGTGCCATAAAAGACGATGGGCAGTGTGCCAATCGTGGTGTGCGCGCCAATGGCCACAGCAAAGGATGCCTCGCGCAGTTCCGCCCCAACCAGCGAACTCGTCAACAATCCTAGCTCCGCGCCGCCATATGCCTCCGGGACGTCGGCCATCAGCAGGCCCTGCTGGCCCGCCTTCTTTACCAGACTCGGCATCAGGCCAGGCTCCTGGTGGTCGATTGCCTCGATCTTCGGCAAAACCTCGCGTGCAATGAATGTTGCCGTCGACTCTTGAATCCAGCGCTGTTCTTCATCCCGTTGCTCCAACGTGAAGATTTTGTCAGCGCTCTCGCTCACAGATGTGGTTAAAAATGATGTACCTGTCTCTGTCGGTTTCGCAGTTGTTGTCATGTTGTTTTTTTCTCCTCTAGCCTGGCACCCGCAAGAGGTACCACTAGGTTTGTCGAAGTTCCCGTCGGAGGACTTTGCCGACGAGAGATTTCGGCAAGCTGTCACGAAATTCCAGCTTTTTAGGGACTTTGTATGGCGTCAGTTCGCGTTTGCAATGGGCGAGAATATCCTGGCGAGTTTCCTCTGATGCGGCAACGCCGCATTTCAATACTACAAAGGCTACTACCGTCTCACCACGATACTCATCTGGCACACCAACAACTGCCGCCTCCTGTACCGATGGATGCTGGAACAGCACCTCCTCGATTTCACGCGGGTAGATATTAAAGCCACTCGCGATAATCAAGTCCTTGGCGCGTTCCACGATATAAAAGTAGCCATCCTCGTCCATTCTGCCCAGGTCGCCTGTACGCAGCCAATCATCTTCGGATACCTGTCCCCCAGTAGAGTGCCGATTTATCGAGCACGTGGTTCCCGCTGTCTGGGGGACAGGAATTGAGCGCCCGAAGATGGCGGCAGTCTCTTCATCGCGGTGCCAGTAGCCTTGCATCACATTTGGCCCTTTGACCGCAATCTCCCCCACCTCGCCAACGGCTACAGGCTTCCCTGTTGCCGGGTCCAGGACAGCTGCATCCACGTTTGGCAAGGGAAGGCCTACGCTGCCATCACGAATATCGCCATTCAACGGATTGCAATGTGTCACCGGTGCTGCCTCGCTCAATCCATACCCTTCAACCAGCTTGCCATGGGTCATCTCCTCGAAGTCCATACGCACTTTGGCAGGCAAGGGAGCCGCGCCACTGATACAGTATTTGATCGAGCGCAATTGTTCCGTATGTTCGCCCGCCTCGCGCATAATCGCCACATACATGGTCGGTATGCCCGGCAGCATCGTTGGATGGTAGCGGGCGATCGTCTGTACTACGTCCTTTGCATTGAAGCGTGGCAACAGCACCATCGTCGCAGCCGCCAGTATAGAGAGGTTCATACCTACAGTCAAGCCATAGGAATGGAAGAATGGGGCCACACACAGTGCCACCTCTCCGGCCTCTCGTACCTTGGGAGCCCAGTAGCGCGTCTGGAAGGCATTGGAGAGTAGATTACGATGCGTCAACATGGCACCTTTTGAGAGTCCTATGGTTCCGCCAGTGTACTGAAGAGCTGCCAGATCGTCTGGGGAAGCATGCACGGGCAAATTGAAGACCTCTATTGCACCTCTGGCCGGTGGCCGCAGGATGACGTTCATGGCATGGAGTGTTGCATCTAGTTCCTTCTCGGTCAGACGGGGTTCCGGGTTTTTGGCTTTGCGCTGACTGAGGGGATAGAGGATACGCAGCACAGGTGGCAGAAAATCGGCAGGACTGGTGACGATGACATGCTCCAGGGCCAACGACAGCCCCGGCACGCAGTGCACCGTAGAAAGCAATGGGAAATTGCGGAATATTCGGCAGGGAAATTGCTATACGATCCCCTTTCTCTACACCCAGGCGCTGCAAGCCAGCGGCAAAGCGATTGGCCAGAGAGGAAAACTGGGCATAATTCAGCTTCGTCCCATAGTAAATCAATGCTGTTTGCGTCGGATGATTAGTCACAGCTTGATCGAGCAGCCAGGTCAGGGGTTGTGCTGGGATATCGAGTTCGGCAGGAACACCCTGCTCATAGTGACGTAGCCATGGTCGAGTGGAAGAGACCGCCTGTTCCTGTCCCAGATGAGCATCGTTGGTCATGCGTGAGTCAGACATCCTGATAAGAACTCCTCATGTAGAACGGTGCATAAACAAATGGGCAACTACCGTAACTCTTCAGGACTCCTCACTGCCTGCGGCAGTTCGCAAGCGTTTTTGTGCAGCGGGCATGGCAGCCACAGGCTGCCATGCCCGCTGCACAAAAACGGTGCGAGCCTCCGTAGGCGGCGAGAAGTCAGGCATCTGAATAGTCATCTCTATTATTATATGATGTTCAGCACCGGAAAGACATGTTGCCAGCTAACAAATTTTAGGGCATAATAAACGAGTAGCTAACGCAATGATGTGTAGTTATGCGACGATCCGGGCTGCCTCTAGCCTCTCGAGGTCAAAGGTGATCACAAGCAATCTATCTGACTTTGCACAACTCATCAGCCAGTACCGGCAGCAGCGCGGCATGTCGCAGGGGCAACTTGCGCAAGCCACACGTCTCTCGCGTACCTATATCTATCACCTGGAGGCTGGCATGCGTACCAACCCATCGCCACACGTGGTGCATGGGATTATACGTGCTCTGGGCCTGGAGGCGGGAGCACGACGTCAGCTCTACGACGCCTATACGACATTGACGGGGCAACAAATTGATGACGAGCAGCTTGAAAGTACGCTCCTGGACCTAGGTGAACTGGCACGCCTGCTCGTCCATAACACTTCATACCCGGCACATTCGCTTGACCGCCTCTGGTTTCTGCATTCATGGAACGATGCCGCTATCAAGCTCTTCGAGATAGAGGAAGAGCTGACCAGAGGTGAGAAGCAGCATCTGCTGGAATTGGTCTTCAATGCTCATCGTCGTCGTCATTTCTATGGCTGGGAGAACCTGGCCCGCCGCCTGGTGAGCGACTTTCAGTATAACACTCGCACCATCACCCATCTGCCGGAGTACAAACAGTTATGGAAGCATTTACGAGAACTGCCGGAGTTCCGCCGCATAGCTTCCGCCACTTACCCTGAAGGCAAACCCGCCCCATCCTTTGTCTTACAGGTGCATCATAGTGAACTTGGTCGCCTGACGTTACGCACGGCGACGACGGTGTTCAGCGGCAGCAACAACTATTCGATGGTGAGTTACGTCCCTGGTGATCAGTCGACGCTGGCGATATATCGTCAGCATGGATGGCAACCGGGATAGTCCCCCGATTTATCGTGGGGAATTCCTTAAGGAGAACATCGCATGTCAACATCCTCTACGCCAACCTGCGCCGTCATTCACACCCAGGACACCTACGAGGGCAAGCAAGGCCTCACCTACTTTGCCGGGATCTCTGCTGAAAGTGTTGGTGCCAAGGGCATATGTATGCACCTGCTAACACTCCCGCCTGGAGGCCGGGCTCATGCACACCTCCATGAAAATCACGAGACCGCTATTTATGTCCTCAGAGGTGAAGCCGAGATGTGGTATGGTGAGAGACTACAGGAGCACATGGTGGTCAACGCCGGCGATTTCGTGTATATTCCAGCGGGCATGCCTCATCTCCCCGGCAACCGTCATCAGACCGAACCATGCCTCGCTCTGATCGCACGCACCGATCCCAATGAGCAGGAGAGTGTCGTGCTCTTACCTGAACTGGACAATGTACCGACCCAGAGGAAGCACTAGCGGTAGACCATCGTCTGGAGCAAGTGCTCAAGAGCAGCCTCGGGGTCAGCGCACAGACCTGTATGTACGGGAGAGGTTTGGATGATCGTGCTGCGCGGTGACACTAACCAGTGAAACCGTTCTGATTGTGACATCCCTCCCAGCAGACCCGCTTCTGCTCCTCCTTCGCAAATACGTACCACCGTATCCAATTGCTGCTGGATGGCAGCAAGATCGAGATCAGGGGCCAGAGCGAGTACACGTGCCGCATCCAGGTAGATACGTGCTCCGAGAAAACTCTCGGTGCGGCAAAAGAGAAGGACTCCAACGTTGAGGCACTCACCACGTTCGACACTGGGGACGACCCGGATGAGCGCATAATCATAGGAACTGAGTGCGCGCATGTAAGGCCTCCTCCACAAAGGAGCGTGAGGCTGCCAGGCGATCGAGCAGATACACCTGGTAAGCCTCGCGGTGAGCATCAGAGCCGGTGAAGAAAGGATCATGGTCAAGCCAGCTCTCGGGAATCGCGTTGACCGTCTCCTGGATTATCTCTGGTGTCAGAATCTTTTTCAAGAGAGCGTCCGCCTCCTCAAGAGCACTCGCCGCGGGAAGGAGCACATGCTCTTTGATCAAAGCGAATCGGCTGCGACTCCGAGAGAGGTAGTCCCCTGTACTATGGTGGAAGTAGAGCGAAGAGCCGTGGTCGATGAGCATCAGTCGCTTGTGCCAGAAGAGCATGTTGGTATTGCGCGGCGTGCGATCTACATTCGTTACGTATGCGTCGAACCACACGATTGAAGAGGCCAGCAGCGGGTCAATCCTGCTCGCATCGGGCGGATTGAAAGCGAGAGCTCCGGGTAAGTAATCCAGAGCCAGATTCAAGCCGGCACTGGCTTTGATCAGAGATTGGATCTCATAGTCTGGTTCAGAACGTCCAAGCACAGGATCAAGTTCCATGAAGACGATCTCGGGAACAGGTAGCCCCAGGGCGCGGCCAAGTTCTCCTGCCAGCAGTTCGGCGATCAGCGCTTTTGCACCTTGACCAGCCCCACGAAACTTCAGCACGTAGAGGCCATCGTCATCAGCTTCGACGATGGCCGGCAACGAGCCACCTTCCCGCAGTGGCGTGACATAGCGAGTTACCTTTAAAGTTCTGAGCATGGCTCTATTGTAGCATACAGTTCCCAAGAATCTCTTCTTCTAACCTTCACCAGGCGGAACCGTATATGGAATCGAAGAAAATCTACGATTTTGTCGTATACTACACATAATGACAACGTAATGCGAAGGAGAGCAATGGATAGCAGATTTTATACCTCTGAAAAACTAGACATCGAACGGCTCGCCACTGACCTGGAGAACATCTACCGCCTCCAAGGCTACCAGGTACAGCAGCTTGGCAACAAAGAACAAAAGCTCATACAATTACAGAAAGGTAGCGATGTCGAGGCGCTCGTCGGCTTGCAATCGGCATTAACGGTGTCCATGCAACGTACTTCTGGTGGTATACTCATAATGATTGGCCAACAAAAATGGATCGATAAGGCGGCAGTTGGGATAGTCGGCCTGGCTGTTCCCATGTTATGGCCACTCACCATCACCGCAGGTCTTGGAGCATTGCGACAGGTCGGCCTCTCCAGCCAGGTGATGCATATGGTGGATGGATTGTTGCACCAGCAGCAGCCCGATGTACAGACGGGACCAGCTCCAATCAAGCAATAAAGGAGAGATAGATGGACGCCAGATTTTACAACTCGGAAGACATAGACATTGAACGGCTTGCCATAGACTTAGAGAACATCTATAGAGTACAGGGCTACCAGGTGCAGCAGATCGTCACCACAGGCCAGATACTGGTGCAGTTGAAAAAAGGGGGCGACTTTGAGACGCTCATCGGCATGGGGGTAGCGCTGAGTGTGATCATACAACGCACCGCCGGTGGCGTCCTGGCGATGATCGGCCAGCAGAAGTGGATGGACAAAGCAGCAGCAGGAGCAGTGGGCGCTGCCGGCCTGGTGTTCTTCCCACTCTTACCACTGGCCGTAACGGCGGGCGTGGGTGCGCTGCGGCAGATGAGCCTGGCCAATCAAATTCTGAATGTGGTGGATGGATTGGTGCGCCAGCAACGACCTGGAGTCCAGGGAGGCCCCATTCCGATGCAATTGCTGCCGCAGGTTCAGCAACAATGGGTACCGCCGACATACTCAGCACCCCCACCAACCTACACGCCACCTGTACAATACATACCACCGCCTCCACAACCACAGGTAGTGATATCCCAGCCTGTCGCCACACCCGCGCCGGCACCGGCACCCAGCAAATTGCGCTGTCCCAACTGCAATACGCCTTACGAAGCTGGCGATACGTTCTGTTCCGGCTGCGGCAAGTCACTGGCACAGCAGAAGACACTCTGCCCCAATTGTAAGGCCGAGTTGAAACCGGACGTATCTTTCTGCCCGAAGTGTGGGGCCTCGACGTTCCAA
>WNFS01003503.1_pt1 | contig 22429 bp, 17 predicted proteins | sample 5400141 | NCBI WGS metagenome assembly WNFS01 (sample SAMN13153358, study PRJNA577476) | soil metagenome | isolation source: 60 cm saprolite under Madrone tree | place: USA:California | collected 2016-06-14
GAGATCACCGTGCTCATGTCCGACCTGCGCGGCTACACGCGCTTTGCCGAGCACGGCGACCCGGCGGGGGTCATGGCGGTGCTCAACGACTACCTGGGTCGGATGGCCGACATCGTCATCGCCCACGGCGGCACCATCAACGAGTTCATCGGCGACGCCATTCTTGCCGTCTTCGGGGCGCCGATTGCCCACCCTGATCATGCCGAGCGCGCCGCCGCGGCCGCTCTCGCCATGCAGGGCGCCATGACGGAGATCAACCGCGCGCACGCCGACCGCGGGCTGCTGCGGTTTGAGATGGGAATCGGCATCAACACCGGCGAGGCGGTCGTCGGCAACATCGGCTCCGAGCAACGCGCCAAGTACGCGGTGGTCGGCAGCGCGGTCAACCTCGCCGCCCGGGTCGAGGGGTGCACGGTGGGCGGCCAGATCTTTCTGAGCCCGTCCACCTGGGAGCGCCTCCGCGACCTGGTCGAGGTGGGCGTGCCCGTGCCGGTCGAGTTGAAAGGGATCGCGGAGCCGCTCATGCTCTACGAGCTGCGCGCGATCGGCGGGCGCTTCGCGCGGCGCCTGCCGGAGACGGTGATCGAGTCCGAACCCCAGGTGGACGTGACCCTGCCGCTCACGTGCTGGGTGATCGAGGGCAAGGTCGTGCGTCCGGACAGTATCACCGGCGTCGTGCTCCGCCTGGGCGCCCGGCAGATCGACGTGCGCCTGGCCGCGCCCCTGGCGCCGCTCACGAACGTCCGGCTCCGGCTGAATTATCCCGGGCTCGGCTACGACTCCGGCGATCTCTACGGCAAGGTGGTCGGCGAGGAGAAGCGCAACGGCGAGCGGATGACGCGAATCCGTCTCACGTCGGTGGACGCGGTCGACCAGAAGATTCTCGAGATGTTCCTCACCGGGTGAGGTCACCACCCGCAGTTCCTCGCCGCTGACGTTAGGCCGGAGTTGGGTCCGGCTCCTCTTCTTTGATCGAGAGCACCTGATCGCCCGCCTTGAGCGTGGCCGACCACGTGATCCGGATGGCGTTCTTCACGCTCTGGTGCGCTGGGCAGCCCTGCGGATGCGCGGCCAGGGCCCGCTCGGTGGCCTCACGCGCCTCTGCCGGCACCGCGAGCTCGTAGTGCACGTGAATGGCCTTGATGTGGATGGTCTTGCCTATGCCGGCTATGCGGCCCTCTACCGTGGCGGTGTACGTGTCACGGTCGAACGCGATCTTGCGCCCTGCCAGGGCGCCGCGCAGGGTGCCGTACATTCACCCCGCGACGGCGGCAACGATGTGGTCGAGGGTGGACGCCACCGGCGGCCCCTCCCCGACCCCGTAGTACTCCCTCAGCCCGCCCTGGACGCCGTACACCACCGGCGCAGGGACATCGCCGAGATAGGCGTGGCGATAGCCGTGGCGGTATTCGAGCTGCGCGCGCGAGATGTATTCGAATGGGTCAGGCATGATCACCCTCCGTCGTGAGCGCGGCCGCCGCCCTCGAATCCCGCGCGGCCCGCACGGTGCACTTCACCACATCCACGTATTTTGCTCCACGTGGCTCTGCCGCCACCGTCCTGCCCGACTGGCCTCCCGAGTTTAGACACCGACACCGACGTCGGGGATTCGCCCGGAGCCCGAACCCCGAAGGCGACCGGCCGAATCCAACCGGCAAGGAGCCGAATTGACACGGCCTTGACATCCCTCGGCGGGCGACTGGTACAGTAGCGGCGCCCACAGAAAGGATTCTCATGGAGACGGAGCCCTCGAAGAGCACCGGCTGGTTCTCGATTATGGCGCCGCTCTGGCCGCTCGGCCTGGCGCGGATCCTCTACGGCCTGCTCTGGTGGCAGCAGTCGAAGTGGAAGGTGCCCTCGGACGATTTCGGCCGGAAGTCCGGCGGGGGGCTGTGGTTCTGGGTGCAGCAGGAAATCCAGTACCCCACGGTCCCGGCCTTCAAGGACTTCCTCGTGAACGTCATGATCCCCCACTGGACCTTCTTCGGCTACCTGACGCTGGCGACGGAGACGTTCATCGGGGCGACGCTGATTCTCGGCCTCTTCACCCGGCTCGGGGCCCTCGTCGCGCTCGGCATGGCGGCCAATATCACGGTGGGCATTCTCAGCGTTCCCCACGAATGGGCCTGGGCCTACGTCATGTTGATCACGTTCGCCGCCGTCTTTCTCCTGACGGGCGCCGGCCGTAGCCTCGGCGTCGATGCGTTCCTCGGCCCGCGCCTCGACGATGCGGGTGCCCGGGGCAGCCGCCCGGCGCGCATACTGAGCTGGCTGACCTAGGATCGTCGCGTGGAATTCAGCGTCGGCGTCGGCCTCACCAATGCGTGCGACCTGGCCTGCGCCCACTGCTATCGCGACACGGAGCGCGTCGACCAGCTCACGGAGTCCCAGGTGCTCGGCGTCTGCAACTCCCTGCCGGTGCGCTCGATCAACCTCGGCACCGGTGAGAACGGGCTGCATCCGGAGTACGCGGCTATCGTCGCTGCTCTCGGCGCTCGTGGCGTGAAACTTTCGTTGACCTCGAACGGGTACACGATCGAGCGCTCGTCCGACGAGACGCTCCGGACGTTTCGCGAGCTGGAAGTCTCCATCGATTTTCCGACACGTGCCGAGCAGGACGCATTCCGGGGCCCCGGCAACTGGCGGCGCGTGATGGCGGGCATGGAGCGGGCCCAGCGGCTGGGGATCACGGTGACGGTCCTCTCCGTGATGATGAAGACCAACTACCGGCGGCTTGCCGACATCGCCAAGGTCGCCTTCGCCGCCGGAGCGAACTATCGCGTCAATGTATACCAGCCCGTCAAGACGGATGCTTTCACGCTTTCGTACGAGGAGTTCTGGGAAGGCTTCAGACGCCTCCTGGCCGCCACGCGTCTTGTCAGTACCACGGAGCCGATTCTCAACGCGATGCTGGGAGAGCCGTTCGCGGAGAGCTCCGGCTGCGGCCGCCAGACCGTACGTGTTACGCCGAAGGGTGACGTTATCCCGTGTGTCTACTGGCACGCGTCGGACCTGCGAATCGAAGAGCTCCCGGCCAATGGATCCGAGGGTGTGCTGGCGTCACCGCAATTCGCCCGTGTGCGGACCATTCCCGAGGTCTGCGGCGGTTGTCCGTTCGTCGCGACGTGCCACGGTGGCTGCGCCGGGCGGCGGGAGCTGGCTGGTGGAGTCGAGGCCCCCGATCCATATTGCCCGCTCGTGCGCGGCGAGCGGGTCGATCTCGAGTGGGCCCCCGCCGAGCGGCGCGATTTGCTGAAAACGGGGAGCGCCTGCACGACGGTCCTGGGGCGCGCCTAGCTGCCGGGGCACAGCCCCCCGCGTGCCCCTCGATGCTCACGACGCTCATCATTCCGGCGCTCAACGAGGCGGGTATCATCGGACCGCTGATCTCGAGGATTCCCCCCGAGACCGTTGACGAGGTGATCGTGGTGGACAACGGCTCCACTGATGGAACGGCCGAGGCTGCCGGGAAGGCCGGCGCCCGCGTGGTGAATGAGCCGCGGCGCGGCTACGGGTCCGCCTGCTGGGCGGGGGTCGGAGCGAGCAGCCCTGGCGCCGAGATCATCGTCTTCCTCGATGGAGACGGAAGCCAGCGCCCCGAGGAGCTGCCGTTGGTGCTGGCGCCTATCCTCGCCGATCGGGCCGACTTCGTTCTGGGCGCCCGGCGGCTTTCCGGACGGCACCCGGGGCATGCCGCTCTCGGCACCCGCCTCGTGGCAGGCTTCATCTCGTGGCGCTACGGGCGGCACATCACGGACATCGGCCCGTTTCGTGCCATTCGCGCGGAGCTGTTCCGGCGGCTGGGCATGCGCGACCGGGCCTTCGGCTGGCCGGCGGAGATGGTCGTCAAAGCGGCGGCGCTCGGGGCGCGTATCGAGGAGGTGCCCGTGTCCCACGGTCCGCGCCTGGCAGGTGATTCGAAGGTGTCGGGGACCGTCGTCGGGAGCGCGCGCGCCGGCTACGGATTCCTTCGAGCGGCGCTCCGCGCGGCGCGGGACCTCCGATGATTGGCGCGCTCGCGGCCGGGATCGGCCTGACAGTTTCGTGCGCCATCATCGCCGCGCTCGGGAACCTGGTCGAGGCCCCGCGGCTCTTCCTGGCACTCGTGGTCGCCGCTTTCATCTGCTATGCGGCGGGGATCTGGCAGCTCGCCGCCCGGCCCGGCCCGCGGGCGGCGCTCGTCATCGCCGTGGTGGCGGTTGCGGCGCGGCTTGTGCTCGCGCCCGCGTCGCCGACGCTCTCCACCGACGTCTATCGCTACGTATGGGACGCACGCGTGGCCCAGGCCGGGATCAGCCCCTACCTGTACGCCCCGTGGGCGAAAGAGCTGGAGCCGCTCCGCGACGGGGAGGTCTTTGCGAGGCTGAACCATCCGACCTGGCGCACCATCTATCCGCCGGGCGCCCAGGCGTTTTTCCAGGCTGTCTACCGCCTCAGGCCCGACAGCGTGCTCGCGATGAAGGCCGCGCTGGGGGTCGCCGAGCTGCTCGGCCTCGCGGCGGTCATGGGGCTCCTGCGCGCGAGCGGACGGCCGGTCTCGCAGGTGGTGATCTACGCCTGGAACCCGCTCGTCCTGCTCGAGGTGTGGGGGATGGGGCATCTCGAGGGGCTCCTCGTGCCTCTCGTAGCTGGAGCCGCGTGGATGGCGCTCCGCTCGCGGTATGCGGTGGCGGGCGCGCTGCTGGGATGTGGGACTCTCGTCAAGATCTACCCCGCCGCGCTGCTCTTCCTGCTGCCGGTGGCGGCATGGCCGGCGTTCCTGTTCGTGGTACTGCTCGGCTACGCACCGGCGCTCATTGCCGGGAGTCCGGTATTGGGATCGTTGCCTCGCTACGTCGCGGAGGAATACTTCAACCCCGGCATAGTCCGTTCCGTGCTGGACGCGCCCGCGCTGACCATGGTCGCGGCGGCACTCTGGCTAGCGCTCACGAGCCTGACGCGCCGGGACTCGCCGCTCTCGGCCCGTGCCGTGCCGCTCATCGGCGGTCTGGTGCTCTTGAGCCCCAACATCTTTCCCTGGTACGCGGTCTGGCTCGTGCCGTTCCTCGCCGTGGCACCATCGGTGTCGTGGATCGCCTTCACGGGCAGCGTGATGTTCGCGTATGCCTTTTTTCTCCAGCAGCCGTGGGCCGTTCCCGGGTGGGCGCGCGCCGTCGAGTTCGCCCCCCTCGTCCTCGGCGCGCTCTACTGGCTCGCGGGCCGGCGGCCCGTGCTCCGCTGGCAGGATCGCGCCGCATGAGAACTCTGACGCTCACGCTCAGGCCGGCGCTGCCGCGCTCGCTCTACCTCGAGACGACCAGCCGGTGCAACTCACTCTGCGAGACCTGCATCCTGACCTTTGGCGGGCGGGAGCCTCAAAAGGATCTCGGGTGGACGGAGTTCCGCTGCGTCGTGGACCAGTTCCCCGTCCTCGACCGCGTGCTCCTCCATGGGATAGGCGAGCCGCTGCTGAACCGGGAGCTCCCGCGCATGATCAGTCACCTCAAAGCGCGCGGCGCGAACGTCGTGTTCAACTCGAACGCCATCACGCTGTCGCCGAAGACTGGCCGAGACCTCATCGACGCCGGGCTCGACGAGCTCCGCGTCTCACTGGACGCGAGCACGCGGGCCACCTACTCGCGCATCCGAGGGGTGGACGCCTTCGACAAGGTCGTGGAGAACCTGGAACGGCTGGCCGCGCTCAGGGGGGAGCTCGAAGTCGCGCGCCCGCACCTGTCCCTGTGGCTGACGGCGCTCAAGGACAATATCGACGAGATTCCGGGTCTCGTGCCGCTGGCCGTCCGCACCGGAGCGTCGGCGATCCATCTCCAGCGGCTCGTGTACAACGGGCTCGGGATGGCGACCGAGGATCAGTCGCTCTTCGGCAGGCTCGAGGCGCGCGAGGCGGAGATGATCCGGACGGCCGAGGCAGCCGCGAAGGCCGCCGGTATCGTCTTCTCGGCTTCCGGGGCGGCGGCGCCCGAGGTCAGCCTGACCGCTCCGCAGGCGGACCAGCCCTGGAGCGCGTGCCGGCGTCCCTGGAGCCTCGTGTACGTCACCGTGCACGGCAACGTGCTCCCGTGCTGTATCGCGCCGTGGATCACGAGCGACTATGACGGCATCATCCTCGGCAACCTGTATCAGGAGTCATTGGAAGAGATCTGGTGGGGTGATCGGTACCTGGCGTTCCGGCGCGACCTGCAGACGGCGTCACCGCCCGAGCCATGTCGCGGGTGCGGGGTGAAATGGAGCCTGTAGCGCGGGCATCGGCGCTCCCGCCGGCCGTCGCGGTGATGGCGAAGGCGCCGGGGATGACGGTGGTCAAGTCTCGCCTGCACGCGTCGCTCGGGATGGAGCGCGCGACCGAGCTGTATCGCTGCTTTCTCCTCGACCGTCTCGATGCGGTGGCGGCCCTGGGAGGCATCGCGGGCGTGGTGGCCTTCACGCCTCTCGAGGCGGAGCCGCTCATGAGGGCACTCGCTCCTCCCGGCCTGAAGCTCGTGGCCCAGCGGGGAGCGGATTTGGGTGAGAGGCTCTCGAGCCTCCTGTCCGGGCTTCTCGATGGCGGGCATGCCGGTGCCATGGCGATGGATAGCGACAGCCCGACGCTCCCGCTGGCCTATGTGTCCGAGGCCGCCCGGCTCCTGGCCGGCGGAAGGCACGACGTGGTGCTCGGGCCCTGCGAGGACGGCGGTTATTACCTGATCGGGCTGGGCTCGCCCCAGCCCCGGCTCTTCGAGGGCATTCCATGGAGCACAGCCGGAGTGCTCGCCGCCACGCAGGCGGCGGCCCGCGCCCTTCGCCTGCGCGTCGCCCTGCTTCCATCCTGGTTCGACGTGGACACAGAGCAGGACCTGCGGCGACTCCACGCGGACATGGCGGCCGCGGGCGGCGGTCCGCCGCGGACGTATGCTTGCGTCAGCGAAATCTATCGCGCGGCTGAAACCGAACGGACGTAACTACCCGCTCTGCAGCACCACCGCATCGCGCTAACCGGCTGCGGTGCCGCTGGCGGTGGGCTTCTGGAGCCTGGCCGGCAGGTGGACGAAGAGCTCGGCCGGGTCGGGCTTGGCCACGGCGGGCTTGGGCGGCCTCATCTCGTAGGTGACCGGGCGCTGATGATCGGCGTACTGCCGGTTCTGGTTCACGACCCTGGCGAACTTCCACAGCATCTTGACGTAGTTGGTCTGCCCGCGCATGAGGGCGCGCACGGCGGGGAAGCCGTACTTCGGGATCGCGCCCCAGCCCAGGTGCTTGCGGTTGAGGATGTCCTGCGTCTTGACCAGCTCGGCGTAGAATTTGTCGAGTGGCATGCGCGTGGGAAGGACCGCGTGCGCCACGTCGAAGAGGCGATAGTCGCGCGTGGCGAGGCGCCGCGCGTCGGTGAACCAGATCTCCGTGCCGGGGTAGGGCGTGGCCACCGTCAGGTGGACGATCTCGGGCACGGTCATCGCCCACTCCCGGATCACCTCGAAGCGCCGCTCGTCCCAGTCGCAGTCGGCGATGATGTTGACGGCGACCGTCAGCCCCAGCTCGCGCGCGACCTCGAGCGCCTCGAAGTTCTCCCCCGGGGTGACGCGCTTGCGGTGGAGCTTGAGCGCCTCTTCGTCGAGGGCTTCCAGGCCGAGGAACATATAGAAGAGCCCGAGCTTCTTCCAGTAGGCGAAGAGATCGCGATTCTTGATCAGCACGTCGCAGCGGGTCTCGAGGTAGTACTGCTTCTTCACGCGCCGCCGCTCGAGCTCCTGCCCGATGGCGAAGCCGTGCTCGGGGTGGATGAAGGCCACGTCGTCCACCAGGAACACGTTCGGTTCAGCAATCGACGCCAGATCCTCCGCGGCCTTTTCCGGAGACGCCTTCCGGTAGCTCCGGCCGTAGAAGGTCCACGCGCTGCAGAAGGAGCAGTCCCAGGGGCAGCCGCGCGTCAGCTCCGCGGAGGCGCACGGGTCGAGCACGCCGATGAAATACTTGTGCCGCTTGCGCGCGAGGTCGCGGGCGGGCAGGAACCGATCGAGGTCGTCGAGGAGGGTGGGCGGGGGGCCGTGGCCGTGCGGCGTCACCACCCCGGGCAGCGCCGATAGCTTGGAGTCGCCGATGGCTTCGAGCACGCGCGGGGCGATGACCTCGCCCTCGCCGCGGACCACGCAGTCGATCGCGCCGCGGCCGTGCTCGAGCAGCTCCTCCGCGATGAAGGAGCCGCTGTGCCCGCCCACCATGAGGAAGCAGTCGGGCAGGAGGCGCTTGGTCTCCTTGGCGAGGTCGATGACCTCCGGCACATTGGCGAGGTAGTTCACCGAGAAGCCGACGGCCTGGGGCCTGAACGCGTCGAGCTCGGCGCGGTAGTCGGCGTGGGAGAAGATCTGGAGATCCAGCATCCGGACCTCGTGGCCGGTCGCGCGCACGGCGGCGGCCACCCGCTCGAGGCCGATCGGCTCGAGCCGGAGGTACAGCTCCGAATACATCAATGCGCTTGGGTGGACGAGGAGGACGCGCATGAGGGGGGAGTATACCCGCTTACCGGGGCGCGCGCACTCCGAGGCCGGCCGAGGGACGGCCACGCGCCTTCTGGAACACCGCCCGGTAGGCCTCGAGCCCGCCGTCCCGGTGCAGGTGCGCGCCCGCCCACAGATAGATCTGGAAGAGCCGGAACACCCGCTCGCCGTACCGCGCGCAGAGCTCCCGCCGCGCCCCTTCGAGGTTGCGCGCCCAGGCCGTGAGCGTCAGGTAATAGCTGTGCCGGTCGTTGTGAAGTGCGACCGGCTCGAGGGCGGTCCGGTTGGCGGCGGCGAAGAGCTCGGGCAGCACCACCGGCGTGTGGTCTCCCGGGAAGACGTAGCGGTAGGTGAAGGCGCTGACGTCGAACTTCTTCCGCCCCGCGGCGAAGTCCATGTAGACGAAGCCGCCCGGCTCGAGCAGCGCGTCGAACTTCCTGAATAGCGCCAGGTAGTCGGGCAGGTGCTCCATGACTCCGCAGAGCACCACGGCGTCGTACCGCTCGCCGGGGTCGTAGGCGAAGACGCTCTCGTACACCGCGCGCACGCGCGCCGGCGAGGTCTGCGTCGCGCACCATTCGGAGAGATAGCGGTACTGCTCGTGCGAGATCGTCAGCATGGTCACGTCGACACCCCGCGGGCCGGCGTACCCGGCGAACGATCCCCAGCCGCCCCCCACGTCGAGGACACGGCTGCCCGGGCGGAGGCGGCAGACCTCCATCACATAGTCGAGCTTGTTCTGGACCGCCTGCTCGAGCGTCTCGTCGTCCGACGTGAAGACGGCCTGGGAGTAGAGGCGGAACTTCCGGTCGAGGAAGGCGAAGTAGAAGTCGTTGCCGTAGTCGTAGTGCTGCGGCACCCAGGATTTGTCGGCGCCCACGTTGCCGTAGAGCCACGGCTGGACGAAGCGCCACAGGGAGGCGAGCGGGTGCCGGTCGGAGAGAAAGCGCCGGAGATCGAGGGCGGCCAGGACATCACCCTCGAAGTCCAGATCGCCCTGCAGATACGCCCCGCCGATCCGTGTCTCGTCGAGCGCGGCGAGGGCGCGCCACCCGCGGTCATTGGTGATGCGCAGGGTGAAGGCCGGCTTCGCCGCGGTCGCCCCCACGCGGTGGATGGCGCCGCCGGGCAGCTCGAGGTCGAACACGGGAGCGCCGGGACCGGCCACCCGACGACGGAGGAGCCGCACGGTGTAGGGGATCGGTTCCGAAGGCGCCATCGCGCAGGAGAAAGTAGACGAGCCCCGCCGAGGTGTCAAGGGCAGGCGGGGCTTGAAAGCCGATTGACAGGGAGCCTCCTTGGGACGATCCTCGGGCGCAACGTGAGCGCTCCCGAGCCTTGGGCTGACCCACAGATATCGCCCGCCCGCCGGTGGGCCATCACGTTCTCCGTGATGATGGTCACCGTCATGCAAGTCCTCGACACCAGCGTGACCAACGTCGCGCTTCCCCACATGCAGGGCTCGCTGTCGGCCGGCATCGAGGAAATGTCCTGGGTTCTCACCTCCTATCTCGCCGCCAACGCGGTCATCATCCCCGCCACCGGCTGGCTCTCCGCGCGCTTCGGGCGCCGGCGATTCTTCCTGATCTGCACGGTGCTCTTCGCGGGCAGCTCGTTCCTCTCGGGCATCGCGCCGAACCTGGAGTTCCTGGTGGCCATGCGGGTGCTCCAGGGGCTCGGAGGCGGACCCGTCATCCCGATGGCGCAGGCGATCATGTGGGAGATCTTCCCCTTGCGACAGCGGGGCACGGCTATGGCCGTGTGGGGGGTCGGCATCATGATGGCGCCGATCCTGGGACCGACGGTGGGGGGCTGGATCGTCGACAACTGGTCCTGGCGCTGGATCTTCTACATCAACATTCCCATCGGCTTCATGGGGTTCCTGATGGTCAGCGCGTTCCTGTTCGACTCCCCGTTCGCCAAGAAGTCGCGGGGGATCGACGCGGTGGGACTCGTCCTCATGGTCGTCGGCTTCGGTTGCCTGCAGCTCGTGCTCGACCTCGGGGAGAAGAGCGACTGGTTCGACTCCGACGTGATCGTGGCGCTGGTCGCCCTTGCCATCTGTGCGCTGGTCGGCTTCCTCGTGCGGGAGCTGATGGCCTCCGAGCCCGTCCTCGATCTGAGCGTGTTCAACGACCGGAACTTCGCGGTGGGAACCGTCTGCATCGCGCTCGTCGGCCTCGGGTTCAACTCGAGCATGCTGCTGATCGCGTTGTACACCCAAAAGATGCTGGCCTACGACGCGTGGAACTCCGGTCTCGTGCTGGCTCCGGGAGGTCTCGGCACGATGATGGCGCTGATGATCTCGGGGCGCCTCGTGGCTCGCATGGACCAGCGGCTCATGCTGGCGGGCGGGTGCCTCCTGAGCGCCGTCGCCACCACGCTGATGACGAACCTCACCCTCGGCATGGACTACTGGAGTCTCGCCTGGCCGCGCTTCCTTCAGGGGTTCTCCATGGGTTTCATCTTCGTGCCTCTCCAGACGCTCACGCTCGCCACCATCCGCCTGGAGCGCCTCGGCAACGCCACCGCCGCCTACAACATGGTCCGCAACGTCGGCGGCAGCATCGGCATCGCCCTCGCCACGACCCTCCTGGTCCGGCGCAGCCAGGAGCACCAGACCACCCTGATCGCGCATGTCGACGTCTGGAGCGCCGACACGGCGGCGCGGCTGAAGCAATGGACCGACCACTTCCAGAGCCAGGGCGCGGACTCGTTCACGGCCGGCCGCCAGGCGCTGGCCATGCTGTACCGAAGCACGATCGAGCAGGCGCAAATTTTGGGCTATGCCGACGACTTCTGGCTGATCTCGCTGATCTTCGTCGTGATCCTGCCCCTGATCCCGCTCATGCGACGGGTTCATGCCGAGCAGAACGAGCGCGCTCGTGAGAGCCCGGGGAGGGTCGAGCCCCTGCCGGCTCCCAACGAATGATCCGAGGTTGTTGACCCCCCTGTCCCGTTGGGGCTACTGTCGAACGGTCGTCCGCACTCCCGCGGGCGACGACCGCGAAAGGTCCGCCATGCCCTGTCCGCGCTGCCGCCACGAGGATCCGGCGTCGTCGCGCTTCTGCACCGAATGCGGCGCGCGCCTCGCCCTCTCCTGCGCGTCCTGCGGCGCCGAGCTCGCCGAGGGGGTCCGGTTCTGCGGCGCGTGCGGGTTGAGCGTCGAGGCCCAGCGTACCGGGCAGACGCGCTTCGCCTCGCCCGAGGCGTACACGCCGCGGCACCTGGCGGAGAAGATCCTGACTTTGCGAAGCGCGATCGCCGGAGAGCGCAAGCAGGTGACGGTGCTCTTCGCGGACCTGAAGGGTTCCATGGAGCTCCTGGCCGATCGAGACCCGGAAGAGACGCGCAAGCTCCTCGATCCCGTCCTCGAGCACATGATGGACGCCGTCCACCAGTACGAGGGCACGGTCAACCAGGTCATGGGCGACGGCATCATGGCGCTCTCTGAACTCCGGCGAGGTCGTCGTGCGCTCGATCGGCAGCGACCTGCACATGGACTACACGGCGGTGGGCCAGACCACCCACCTCGCCGCCCGCATGGAACAGATGGCGACCCCGGGCACCGTCCTGACCACCGCCGGAACGATCAGTCTCGCCGAAGGCTGGGTCGAGGCGCGCTCGCTCGGTCCGATGCCCGTCAAGGGCCTCGAGGTGCCCCTCGAAGTGTTCGAGGTCGTGGGAGCGGGGTCTGCGCGCTCGCGCCTGCAGGCGTCGGCGCGGCGCGGCTTGTCGCGCTTCGTCGGGCGCGCGTCCGAGCTCGAGCAGCTGCGCGAGGCCATCGAGCGGGCGGCGGCAGGCCGTGGGCAGGTGGTGGCGGTGGTCGGCGAGCCCGGCGTGGGCAAGTCGCGGCTCTACCACGAGATCATTCAGGAGGTGCCGCGCCCGGCCTGGCTTGTCCTTGAGAGCCGGTCGATCTCGTATGGCAAGGCGACGCCCTACCTGCCCATCGCGGATCTCCTCAAGGGCTATTTCCAGATCGAGTCGCGCGACGACGCCCGCAAGATCCGCGAGAAGGTCACCGGCAAGCTCCTGATCCTCGATCCCGCGCTCGAGGCGATCTTGCCCGCCTTGCTGGCTCTCCTCGACGTGCCGACCGAGGAAGCGCGATGGCAGGCCCTCGACCCCTCGCAACGGCGCCAGCGCACGCTGGACGCCGTCAAGTCGCTCCTGCTCCGGGAGAGCCAGGGACAGCCGCTGCTCGTCGTCTTCGAGGATCTCCAGTGGGTGGACAGCGAGACGCAGGCGCTCCTCGACAGCCTGGTCGAGAGCCTGCCGCTCGCCCGCATCGCGCTCCTCGTCAACTACCGGCCGGAGTACAGCCACGGCTGGGCCGCCAAGAGCTACTACAGCCGGCTCCGGCTCAATACGCTTCAGGCCGATGGCGCGGGAGAGCTGCTCGAAGCGCTCCTGGGCGACGATACGGGCCTCGAGCCGTTCAAGCAGCTCCTGATCGCGCGCACGGGCGGAAACCCCTTCTTCCTCGAGGAGAGCGTGCGTACACTCGTGGAGACCGGCGCCCTCGCCGGCGAGCGCGGCCGATACCGCGCGGCGCGGCCCCCGGCCGCCATCCAGGTGCCGGCGACGGTCCAGGCCATTCTGGCCGCCCGCATCGACCGGCTGCCCGCCCTGGAGAAGCGGCTGCTGCAGTCCGCCTCGGTCATCGGCAAGGACGTGCCCTTCGCCCTCCTCCACGCGCTCGAAGACGTGCCGGACGAAGAGCTGCGCCGCGGGCTCGCGCGCCTGCAGTCGGCGGAGTTCGTCTACGAGACGAGCCTCTTCCCGGATCTCGAGTACACCTTCACACACGCGCTGACCCACGAGGTCGCCTACGGCGCGCTCCTGAACGAGCAACGGAAAGCCCTGCATGCCCGCCTCGTCTCGGTCATCGAGCGCATGGCGCCAGGCCGTCTCGCCGAGCAGGTGGACCGCCTCGCCCACCACGCGCTCCAGGGCGGGCTGTGGGACAAGGCCGTGCTCCTCTTTCGCAAGGCGGGCGGCAAGGCGGCCGGGCGGAGCGCGTACCGTGAAGCTGCGACCTGCTTCGACCAGGGGCTTGTCGCGCTCGAGCACCTCCCCGAGAGCCACGCGCGGAGCGAGCAGGCGGTGGACCTGCGCTTCGACCTTCACAACGCGCTGATCCCGCTGGGTGAGGTCGGCCGGATGCTCACCACGCTCGAAGAAGCGGAGCAGGTGGCCGTTACCCTGGGCGACCAGAAGCGGCTCGGCCAGGTGGCGGCCTACATGACCCAATGCTTCTGGTGGATGGGCAAGCCCGACCAGGCTGTCGAATCAGCGCAGCGCGCCAGCGCGATCGGCCAGGCTCTTGGCGACCGGGCGCTCGAGGCCGCCGCAACCCAGCGTCTCGGCCAGGCCTATGCGAGCCTCGGACAGTACAGGCTCGCGGTCGAAGCCTTCGAGCGTCACGTCAAGACCGGAGCGGGCGAGCGCGGCGGCGCGGCGCCCCTCCGCTCGGCCGCCTCGCTGGCCTGGATGGCGTGGTGCCTGGCCTATCTCGGAGACCTGACGGAGGCGACCGAGCGTGCGGAAGAGGCCAGACAGCTCGCCGAGGGGGCGCAGCACGATCTCGTCCTGGCCATGGCCTACTCCGGTGTCGGACGCCCCCACCTGATCCGGGGTAATTTTCCGCTGGCGGTGTCCTGGCTGAAGCGGAGCGCCGAGATCTGCCGCCGCGGCAACTTCGCGCCCCTCTTCCTCCTCGTGGCGAGCGACCTGGGCCAGGCCCTTGCGCTGTCCGGGAGTGTCGACGAGGGCCTGGCCCTCCTCGAAGAGGCATCCGCGCAGTCGGCGGCGCTGAGCGTCCTGCCCACGCATGCCTGGAACGTGACCATGCTCGCGGAGGTCTGTGCGCTGGCGGGCAGGCGGGCGGAGGCGACGGCCCATCTCGAGCGTGGCCTCGCCATGTCCCGGGCCCACAAGCAGCGCTGGCTCGAGGCCGAGGGCCTGCGCATCCTGGGCCAGCTCCACGCCACCGGCAAGCCCCCGGGGGAGACGATGGATGTCGCGGCCGCGCGCGCCGCGTTCGAAGAGGCCATCGCCATCGCGCGGGAGATGGGGCTCCGGCCCCTCCTCGGACGCTGCCAGCTCGCGCTCGGACGCGCGCTCAACCGTGCAGGCGAGCGCGGAGCCGCGCGCGGGCCGCTCGAGGAGGCCGCGGCGCTCTTCACCGGGATGGACATGCGCTTCTGGCTCGACCGGGCCGAGGCCGCCCTCGGGGACAGGCCCCGTCGCTGAGATTCCTGCTTCTGGCTTCGTCGCCGTCCCGCGTGTGATAATCGCGTCGTGATCTGGCGCGGCTCCCTCTTCCGCAAGTACGCGGTCTTCTTCGTCGTCCTGGTCAGTGTGGCGCTCGTGACCAGCGGCGCGGTGGAGCTCTATTTCTCCTACCAGGAGAGCAAGGAGGCGTTGGTCGCCCTCCAGCGGGAGAAGGCGCTCGGCGCCGCCGGACGAATCGAGCAGTTCATGAAGGAGGTCGAGCGCCAGATAGGCTGGACGACCCAGCCCTCCATCGTGGCGCCCTCGGCGGCCATGGAGCAGCGGCGTGCCGACTATTTCCGCCTGTTCCGCCAGGAGCCGCCCATCACGGAGGTCAGCTATCTCGACGCCGAGGGCCACGAGCAGCTCCGCGTGTCGCGCCTGGCCATGGACGTCGTCGCGAGCGGGACGGACTTTTCCAACGAGCCGCGCTTCCGCGAGCCCAAGGCCGGCCGGACCTACTTCAGCCTGGTGTACTTCCGTAAGGAGTCCGAGCCTTACATGACCATCGCGCTGGCCGGCAGCGGCAAAGGGGCCGGGGTGACGGTGGCCGAGGTCAATCTCAAATTCATCTGGGACGTGGTCTCGCAGATCAAGATCGGCAAGGCCGGGCACGCCTACGTGGTGGACTCGCACGGCCACCTGATCGCGCACCCCGACATCAGTCTGGTCCTCAAGAAGACCGATCTCTCGAAGCTGGCCCAGGTGAGGGCCGCGGTGGGGGCGGTGGCGCCGGGGATGGGCATGCCGAGTATCGCGCGCGATCTCGACGGCCGCCAGGTGCTCTCGGCTTCGGCTCCGATCGCCCCTCTCGGTTGGGCCGTCCTCATCGAGCAGCCCCTGCTCGAGGCCTTCGAGCCCATTCGCTATTCCATTCTGCGGACGGTCGCCCTTGTGGTATTCGGCGTCCTCCTCTCCGTCCTGGTGAGCCTCGTCCTCGCGCGGCGCATGGTGCGCCCCATCAAGGCGCTGACCGAAGGCGCGGGGCGGATCGGCGCCGGGGACCTCGCCTATCAGCTGGACGTGCGCACGGGCGACGAGATCGAGGCGCTCGCCGGCCAGTTCAACCAGATGACGGCCCAGCTGCGCGAGTCCTACGCCAACCTCGAGCAGAAGGTCGAGGTGCGCACTCGCGAGCTGACCGAGTCGCTGGAGCAGCAGACGGCGACCAGCGAGATCCTGCGTGTTATCTCGAGCTCGCCGACCGACCTGCAGCCGGTGCTGGACGCTATCGCGGAGAACGCCGCGAGAGTCTGCAACGCCAGGGATGCCGTGCTGTTCCGTATGGAAGGCGACGTGCTGCGGGTCGCGGCCCAGTACGGAACCATATCCGCGAGGGGCGCTGACCAAGACCTCGCCGTGAACCGGGGATGGGTGACGGGCCGGGCTGTGGTCGATCGAACGACGATCCACGTTGAGGATCTGGCGCACGCGAGCGAGACGGAGTTTCCGCAGGGCCGGGCGATGCAGGAGCGCTTCGGCCATCGGACGACCCTGGCCACGCCGCTCCTGCGCGAGGGCGTGGCGCTAGGCGCCCTGCTGATCCGCCGGATGGAGGTCCAGCCCTTCTCGGACAAGCAGATCAAGCTCCTCGAGACCTTCGCGGACCAGGCCGTGATCGCCATCGAGAACGTGCGGCTCTTCAAGGAGCTGGAGGCGAAGAACGAGGACCTCGGGGAATCGCTGGACCAGCAGACCGCGACGGGGGAGATCCTCCGGGTCATCTCGAGCGCGCAAACCGACGTCCAGCCGGTGTTCGAGGCGATCGCGGCCAATGCGCTCCGGCTCTGCGACGCCACGTTCAGCACCATCTTCAGGTACGACGGCTCGCTCATCCATCTCGAGGCTCTTCGCAACGTCTCGCCGGAGGGGACCGCGGCCATTCGCGACGCGTTCCCCATGCCGGTCGGGCGGGGCGGCGCGAGCGCGCGAGCCATTCTCACCCGCAGCATCGTCCACATCGCCGACGTGCGCGAGGATCCCGAGTACGCGCTCCAAGGACTGTCGCAGGCGGCCGAGTTCCGCAGCATCCTTGCCGTGCCGATGCTCCACGACGGCAAGCCGATCGGGGCGATCACCGTGGCGGGCCCGGAGGCCCGGCCGTTCCCGGACAAGCAGATCGAGCTCCTCAAGACGTTTGCCGACCAGGCCGTCATCGCCATCGAGAACGTGCGACTGTTCTCGGAGATCCAGGACAAGACCCAGCAGCTCGAGATCGCGAACCGGCACAAGTCGGAGTTCCTCGCCAACATGTCCCACGAGCTGCGGACTCCGCTCAACGCGGTGATCGGATTCTCCGAGGTGCTGATCGAGCGGATGTTCGGCGAGGTCAATCCGAAGCAGGAAGAGTACCTCCAGGACATCCTCTCATCGGGCAAGCACCTGCTCTCGCTGATCAACGACATCCTGGACCTGTCGAAGATCGAAGCGGGACGGATGGAGCTCGAGGCCCAGCCGTTCGACCTGCCCGCCGCCCTCGACAACGCGCTGACGCTCATCAAGGAGCGCGCGGCGCGCAACAGCATCGCGCTCGACGTGCACGTGGACCCGCGAATCGGCGAGATCCTCGCCGATGAGCGAAAGATCAAGCAGGTGCTCCTGAACCTCCTGTCCAATGCGGTCAAATTCACGCCCGAGGGGGGCAAGATCACGATGAGCGCGGTCATGAACGGAAAGTCGGTCGAGGTGTCGGTCGCCGATACGGGCATCGGCATAGCGGCCGCGGACCAGGAGACGGTATTCGAAGAGTTCCGCCAGGTCGGAACGGACTACGCCCGCAAGCGCGAGGGGACTGGGCTGGGCCTGGCGCTGGCCCGCCGGCTGGTCGAGCTGCACGGCGGGAAGCTGTCGCTGCAGAGCGAGCTCGGGAAGGGCTCGACCTTCACGTTCACCATCCCGGTGCGGCCCCATGGCCGGTGAGCTGATCCTGATCGTCGAAGACAACGAGAAGAACCGGAGGCTGGTGCGTGACGTGCTCCAGTTCAAGGGCTACGAGACGATCGAGACCGAGACGGGCGAAGAGGGCGTGGAGCTCGCCCGGAGCCGGCAGCCGGCGCTGGTGCTGATGGACATTCAGCTGCCCGGCATGGACGGCATCACCGCGCTCAAGCTCTTGCGCCAGGACCCCGCCACGCGCGCAATCCGCGTGATGGCGGTGACGGCGTCGGCCATGACCCAGGACAGACAGACGATCCTCGCCGCGGGCTTCGACGCATACCAGAGCAAGCCGATCAACGTGAAGGGCTTCCTCGAGGCCGTCCAGGAGCTGCTCGCCAGGCCATGAACGACCCCGCGAGGATCCTGGTGGTGGACGACACGGCCGCCAACGTCAAGCTCCTGGCCGACGTCCTCGGGGCGCGGGGCTACGTGGTGAGCACGGCCGCCTCGGGCAAGGAAGCCCTCGACAAGGTCGCCACCGACGGCCCGGACCTCGTGCTCCTCGACGTGGTCATGCCGGAAATGTCCGGCTACGAGGTCTGCAAAGCGCTCCGCGCCGATCCGGCGACGGCGCTGCTGCCCGTCGTCATGGTCACCGCGCTCGATCCGGCCCAGGAGCGGGTCAAGGGCATCGAGGCGGGTGCCGATGACTTCCTGACCAAGCCCATCAACCAGCCGGAGCTCATGGCCCGGGTGCGCTCACTGCTGCGGGTCAAGCAGCTCTGGGACGAGCTGGCCGAGCTGAACCGCACCCTCGAGACCCGCGTGGCGGAGCAGGTCGCCCAACTCGAGCGACTGGGCAAGCTCAAGCGCTTCTTCTCTCCGCAGCTGGCCGAGGCCATCGTCTCGGGCGGCGCCGAGGACCCACTCAAGAGCCACCGGCGCGACATCACCGTGGTCTTCCTCGACCTGCGCGGCTTTACGGCTTTCGCCGAGACGGCCGAGCCCGAGGAGGTCATGGGGGTGCTGCGCGAGTACCACGCCGAGATGGGCAAGCTCATCCTGGCCTGGGAGGGCACGCTCGAGCGATTCACCGGCGACGGGATGATGATCTTCTTCAACGACCCGGTGCAGGTGCCTGACCCGGCGGAGCGCGCGGTGCGGATGGCGGCCGCCATGCGCGATCGCGTGGCCGAGCTGGCCGTCGGCTGGAAGAAGACCGGCTTCGACCTGGACTTCGGCATCGGCATCGCGCACGGCTACGCCACGTTGGGCGCCATCGGCTTCGAAGGCCGTGTCGACTACGGGGCGATCGGCACCGTCACGAATCTCGCCGCCCGCCTCTGCGCCGAGGCCAAGCCCGGGCAGGTGCTGCTCGCCCAACGCGTGCTGACCGCGGTGGAAGGCCTGGTCGAAGCCGAGGCCGTGGGCGAGGTCTCGCTCAAGGGCCTCAGCCGGCCGATGAAGGTGTTCGACTTGCTCCGTCTCAAGTCCTGATGTCGAGGCTTCTCACCGTCGGCGCGGCGCAGCTCGGCCCGATCCAGCGCGCGGACGGGCGCCCGCAGGTGGTCAAGCGCCTGCTCGATCTGCTGCACCAGGCCAAGACCCACGGCTGCGACCTCGTGGTCTTTCCCGAGCTGGCGCTGACGACCTTCTTCCCGCGATGGTGGATGGAGGATCAGGCGGAGATTGACGCTTTTTTCGAGGGCGAGATGCCGGGGCCGGAAACGCGCCCGCTTTTCGAGGAGGCTCAGCGCCTCGGCATCGGGTTCTGTCTCGGCTACGCCGAGCTGGCCGACGAGGGTGGCATGGCGCGACGCTTCAACACCTCCATCCTCGTGGACGCGGGCGGGCGCATCGTCGGCAAATACCGGAAGATCCACCTGCCTGGCCACGCCGAGCACGAGCCGTGGCGCGCCTTCCAGCATCTCGAGAAGCGCTACTTCGAGGTGGGTGATCTCGGCTGGGGGGTCTGGCGGGCTTTCGGCGGGCTCCTCGGCATGTGCATCTGCAACGACCGGCGCTGGCCCGAGACGTACCGTGTCATGGGGCTCCAGGGCGTGGAGATGGTCCTGCTGGGCTACAACACCCCCGTGCATCACCCGCCCGCGCCAGAGCACGACCTGCTCGGGAATTTCCACAACCAGCTCTCCATGCAGGCCGGCGCCTATCAGAACGGCACGTGGGTCGTCGGCGTTGCCAAGTGCGGCAGGGAAGAGGGGTGCGACATGATCGGCCAGAGCCAGATCATCGCGCCCTCGGGAGAGACGGTGGCCATGTGCACGACGCTGGGCGACGAGCTCTGCGTGGCGCGCTGCGACTTGGACCTGACGCGCTCCTACAAAGAGACTACGTTCAATTTCGCGCGCCACCGCCGGCCCGAGCACTACAGGCTGATCGTGGACCGCACGGGGGCTATCCCTCCTCCGTAGGCACGGCCGGCCCGGTTCTGTCGCCTCGACTCCGGTGTTACACTGGATGGCCTATGAGCGAGCTCAAGATTTCCTACGGGGCGAACACGTCGGTGACGGCGAAGCTCGACGAGTTCCCGTTCCGGGTCGAGTTCAGCCTCGCCCCGCTCATCAGGTACTGGGAGCGGGAGATTGCCGACGGCCACTCAGTCCTTGGGGAAATCGCCGGGTCTGTCCTCGAGCGGGTCCGCCGGGCCCCTGAGCTGACCGCCCAAGTGTTCGATCCGGCCGCGCTCGGGCCCCACCTGGATCTGTTGCGAGCTCTCATGGCCGCCGTCATCTCGCCGGCCTCTCACGAGGACGGCCATGCCGCCGCCTTGCTCCCCTTCCGGCTCCAGACCTTTTATGCCACGCCGGCTTTCACGCGCGATCTGACCGGGGCATACGGCGTGCTCAAGGGCCGAGTTAACGTCGATCCCTCGCTCCTTGCCGACGTGCGCATCATGCACACATACTCCGTCATCCTGCGTCGCGTGTACGGCCTGGAGATCGGTGTCGAGTACCCGTGGATCTCCATCGTGGCGGACCCGGAGACCGGGCTCGAGCGCCACTTCAAGCTGCAGCTCGACCGCCGCTTCCTCGAGGTGGAGGTGGTGGGCGAGGCGCCCGTGCTGACGGCCGAGGCGCGAGCGCGCCTGCGCTCGTATATCGCGGATCCCGCCGCCATGATGGCGCTCCTGCCGCCGGAGAAGTTCGTGATCCGCGGCTTCTCCGTCGTCCACGCCACCGAGGTAACCGAGCAGGAAGTACTCTCGTCCATCCAGCGGGACCTCATCGACAAGGAGTCGGTCGTCTCGAGCGACAAGTTCAGAGCGCTCCAGCAGAAGATCAGGGCGCTCCTGCGGAGACCGGAGGTCGAGCTGGGGCTGGCAGCGATCGAAGGTGATCGGGTCCTGCTCCTCAACTTCGGCGCCCGTTTCGAGCATTCGTGCATCTTCTCGGACTCGACCCACCGGCGGCTCGGCGACTTCGCCGGCTCGATCTACGAGAAGGCGGCCATGCAACGGCGGCCGCTGTTCGTCGAGGACCTCGAAGCCTATCCGAACCGGACCCAGATGGAGGAGGCGACGCTGGCGGCCGGCTACCGGAGCGTTGTCGTCGCCCCGCTGATCTATCAGGACGAGCTCATAGGCAGCCTCAAGCTGGTGTCGCCGAAGCCCGGCGCGCTGAACGTGGCCTTGACGCCGCACCTGCTCCAGATCCTGCCGCTCTTTGCCGTGGCCGTCAGGCGCAGCATGGACGAGCTGAACAACCGCGTCCAGGCCGTCATCAAGGAGCAGTGCACCGCCATCCATCCCGTGGTCGAATGGCGGTTCCGGCGCGCGGTGCTGAACAGCATCGAACGCCCTGCCGGCGGCGGCGAAGGGCTGGCCGGCGAGATGGAGCCGATCGTTTTCCGCGACATCTATCCGCTCTACGCGCTGGCGGACATCCGGGGCTCTTCGACCCACCGCGCCTGGGCCATCCAGGCGGACCTCCTCACGCAGCTCGGGCTGGCGCGCGACGTTCTCACCGCCGCCCACCGCGCGCGGCCCATGCCCATTCTCGACCAGCTTCGCCACCAGATCGGAACGCACGCCGACGCCGTCGAGCTCCACCTGCGAACGGGCGACGAGGTCGTGCTGATCGGATTCCTCAGGACCGAGATCGAGTCCCTCTTCGACCATCTCCAGAGTTACGGCCCCGAGGTCCGGGATCGCATCGAAGCCTACCGCGCCGCCATCGACCCGCAGCTGGGGGCGGTGGGAGTGAAGCGGCGGGCCTTCGACGAAAGCATCACGCTCCTCAACGAGACGATCTCGACATACCTGGACGCCGAGGAGCGCGCCGCGCAGGCCGTGTGCCCGCACTATTTCGAGAAGCAGCGGACGGACGGCGTGGACTACAGCATCTACGCGGGCGCCTCGCTCCTCGAGGACAACGGCTTCACCCCGCTGCACCTCAAGAACCTGCGGCTCTGGCAGCTCATGGTCGCCTGCGGGATCGCGGTGCAGGCTGAGCGGCTCAAGCCCCGCCTGACCGAGCCGCTCGACATCACGAGCCTCATCCTGGTGCAGCACGCGCCGCTGGCAATCAGCTTCCGCTTCGACGAGAAGCGCTTCGACGTCGACGGCGCCTATAACGTGCGCTACGAGATCATGAAGAAGCGCATCGACAAGGCCGTGGTCCTGGGCACGACCGAGCGGCTGACCCAGCCGGGGAAGATCGCCATCGTCTACTCCCAGGCCGCCGAGGCCGCGGAGTACCGCGACTACATCGCCTATCTCCAGGCCCAGGGCTACCTCCAGGGCGAGGTGGAGAAGCTCGAGCTCGAAGAGCTGCAGGGCGTCT
>WNFS01002199.1_pt1 | contig 22408 bp, 22 predicted proteins | sample 5400141 | NCBI WGS metagenome assembly WNFS01 (sample SAMN13153358, study PRJNA577476) | soil metagenome | isolation source: 60 cm saprolite under Madrone tree | place: USA:California | collected 2016-06-14
TGATCTCAGATCGGCTGCTGCCTCGCGGTTGGGGCGTTCATTTACTGGGAGACTTGGTCCGGCCGCTCGTTACGAACTCCTGATGTCGCCTGAGTTGCCGCCCTGGTCCGCCGACGCGTTGTGCCACTCGCGCTGGAGCAAGTCCGGTCCGTTGGCGTGGTACGTGAACCCAAAGCTCGTGACGTTACGCGTCGCTCCCGCCCCGTAGACGGTGGCCACGAATCCCGCCGTGGTGTCGCACCCCGAGTCGCACGTGGCGTTGGGATCGAAGGTTCCGTTGGACACGACGATCAGGAAGTTGCCGTTGAAGCTGCCGGTCACGTCCCCCGTGATCGTGCTGCCCGCAGTTCCGCTTGGATCACAGGCGTCAGGGCTGGGTCCGCCCACCGTAACGAACCGGCCCGCGATGAACCGCTCGGTCACGTTATAGGTCCGATCTGCGTTCCGAACCGTGGCCGCGTCGAAGACTCGCATGTACGTGTCATTGGCCCAGTCGGGGCCGCAGGTGCCCGAGTCACCGGATCCGCTGGTGATGGGTCCGAAGTGGACCGAATCCTGCCCGGCCATCACGGTCGCGGGCGTCGCAGCGAGGGCCAGGATGGATACGGCTAGAGACAGCCAGCGCCTCATGGTTCGCTCTCCTTGGGTGGCCCCCAACCTTACTGCCGCGCTTTATAGCCGCGGCAGCCGAGTGAATTCATTATGGCCCGATTCAGACCTGAAGAATCGGCCATTTTGCCCTGTTTCGGCCGCATTCGTGGGCCTTGTCTGATAATGCGCGCATGAGCTTATCCGAGATTCTTTTGATCGTCGCGTTGATAGTCTTCGTGGTTGCCGCGATCGGCTGGTCTTACAAGAAGACGGACCTGGTCTGTGTGGGCCTGGCGCTATGGTCCCTTTCGGAGCTTATTACCCGCGGCGTCTCCAGCTTGACCCTGAGCACGATCCTCTTGATCCTCGCCTTCATCGCCTTCGTTCTCGGCGCCATAGGCTGGGGCTATAAGAAGATCGGCTTGATCGCGGTCGGGCTGGCGCTCTGGGTGGGCTCGATCGTCCTCCCGATGATCATTCACTAGCACCCGCCCTTCCAGCTCATACCTCCCCACCCGGCGAGCTCGCTGCGCGAGCTGGCCGACCTCCCCACACGGTGGGGAGGCAAGTGCCCAGGCCACGCTTGACAACCACCCAAGCCCCGACCCCCACTCCCTTTTCCCAGTCTTTCTGTCGTTCAGCGAGCAGCAGGTATCCTCGCCGCCCCGCCGCCGCCGGTGAGGCGGGCGGCGATCACCACCGGCACGATCGTGACCAGGATCACGAACGACACCACCACGTTCACCTCTGGCAGCCGCTGCCCCAGCCGGATGGCGCCGAAGATCCAGATCGGGAGCGTGTTCTGCGCGCCCGCGGTGAACGTCGTCACGATCACCTCGTCGAACGAGAGCGCGAAGGCCAGCATCGCGCCGGCAACCACTGACGTCGAGATGAGCGGAAGCGTGATATCCCGGAACGTCTGCAAGCCGTTCGCGCCCAGGTCCATAGCCGCCTCGATCAGTGAGCCCTGCGAGCGACGCAAGCGCGCCAGCACGTTGTTGTAGACGACCACGATGCAGAAGGTCGTATGGCCAACGACGATGGTCCAGAACGAAAGCGGAAAGCCGCCGAAGCTGAAGAAGGCGTTGAGCGCGATGCCCGTGATGATTCCAGGCAAGGCCAATGGCAGCACGAAAAGCAGGCTGATGGCGTCCCGGCCGAAGAACGTCATGCGATGGATGGCGAACGCGGCACACGAGCCAAGAACCAAAGACAGCGCGGTGGCCGCCAGCCCCGCTTGCACCGAAAGGCCCAACGCCGTGCGGATCTCGGCGTCATCCCATGACGCCGTGAACCACTTGAGCGTGAGACCTGGGATGGGCCAGCTCTCGATGTTGGACGTGTTGAACGCATAGAAAAAGATGAGCAGGATCGGGATGAAGAGGAAAAGCAGGATGAGCGCGACCCATATCCTCAGCGCGACCTTCGTCCAGAAGCCTTCCACGACTACAAGGCCTCGAACGCGCCCAGGCGCCGCGCGATCAGCAGGTAGACGGCCATGATCGCCACCGGTACCATCGCCAGGGCCGCCGCAAACGGCACGTTGTTGGCGATGCCCACGCTGCTGTAGACGACGTTCCCGATGAACGTCGATCCCGCGCCTCCAACCAGGATCGGCGTGATGTAGTCGCCGAGCGTCAGTGAGAACGTGAATATCGAGCCTGCCACCACGCCCGGGATTGCCAGAGGAAGGACCACGTCGAGGACCGCGCGCCATCGCGGCGCGCCGAGGTCCGCGGCCGCCTCGAGCAGCGACTCTGGCACGCGTTCGAGGGCGGCGTAGGTCGGGATGATCATGAACGGCAGCCAGATATACGAGAAGACGATCCACATCGCGGGGATCGTGTAGCCGATGTTGGCCGGCGGTAGGCCGATCGACTGCAGGCCCCAGTTGAGGATCCCGCTGTGGTTGAGGATGAGGATCCACGCGTAGACGCGAGCGAGGTACGACGCCCACAGCGGCAGCAACACCGCCGCGAACAGGATCGTTTGAGTTCGCCGCGTTGCGACTCGCGCCATGAAATAGGCGAACGGGAACGCGAGCACGGCGTCGGTGATGGTGACCACGGCCGCCAGCCCGACGGTGCGGCCGATGATCAGCCGGTACGCGGGCTCATTGAGGATGAGCGTGAAGTTGTCGAGGCTCCAGACCTGCACGATCTGCGTCGTGAACGTGTCGATCGTCCAGAACGCTGTTATGAGCAGCAGGACGAGCGAGCTCAGATAGATGAGGACGAACCAGCCGAGCGGTGGCGTCAGCAGCAGAGCCGAACGAAGCCAGGGCAGGCGCCAGAAAAGACTCTGCAGCGGGGCGGCCCCGCGATTCTTGCGGAGCCGCCCAGCAGTTGTCGTTACGGCCAAGTTACGCCGTGATCGTCGTCCAGGCCGTCTGCCACTGCGCGTAAGGGATGCAGCTGGTGCTCCCATCGGGGCATGTGGCGATCGGCGTCTTCCAGAACTTGATCGTGTTGAAGTAGGAACCCGGTGCGTCAGCGTGGTACTGCGCGCACGAGCCGGCCTGAAGCGACTCCATCTCCTGGCACGCCATCGTGTTGACGGGCGTCTCGCCGAAGAACAGCGCTTGCTCCGCTTGCACCTTCGCCGTGCTCACGTACGCGGTCCAGAGGTACGCGCAGTTGGGGTGCGGGGCGTTGGTCGCGAGCATCCATGTGTCGCCCCATCCGGTCGCGCCCTCGCTCGGGATGGTGTCGGCGACGGCGACTTTGCCATCGGCCTTGAGCTGGATGGTCTGGTACGGCCACGCGGCCCCGACGACGACGTCGCCGTTCTCGAAGAGCGTGATCTCATCGCCGGCAGTGCCCCAGTACTTCTTGATCAGCGGCCGCTGCTGCTTCAGCAAGGCGACCGATGCGTCGAACTGCTTCTGCGTCAGCTCGTACGGGTCCTTGATCCCGAGGTTGGGCTGTGTCTTCATGAGGTAAAGCGCGGCGTCGGCGATCTGGATGGGGTTGTCGGGCACCGTCACCAGGCCCTTGTTGGCTGGGTCGTAGATGACGCCCCAGCTCGTCGGCGCGTTCGGGAACTTCTTCGTGCTGTACAGGAGCGTGTTCGGGCCCCACTGCAGCGATATGCCGTAGTGGATGCCGTTGATCGTGTTGTAACCAGGCGCCTTGAAGTAGTTCTGGAAGTTCTTGAAGTCGGGGATGAGGTCGGTGTTCATCGGCTTCACGTCACCGCCGTAGATCAGGCGAAGGTCGGCGTCACCGGATGCCGACACCATGTCCCACTGGCCGCCTCCGCCGCCTTTCATGAGGCTGACCATCTCGTCTGACGACCCCGCGTATTTCGCGTTGACCTTGCACCCCGTGTTGGCGGTGAACTGCTTCACCCACGAGTCGTCGACGTAGCCCTCCCACGCGATCAGGTTGAGCTGGCCCTCACCCGCGCCGACCGAGGTCGGCGGCTTCATGCCGGCGGTTGGGGGCTGCGCCGCCGTCGAGCCGCCTGGGCTGGCGTTCGAGCCGCAGGCGGTGATCGTGATCACTGCCGCGGCGGCGATCGTTCCCAGCCGCACCCACATGGCTGGGGCTTTTGTCGATCTCATTGTTCCTACCTCTCCTTGCTTGCTTCTACCGCCGCCGGTTTCTCACCGGGCGGCTGTTGCTGATCGAGCACGTAAGTATGCTCGGGCGCCCACGCGAGCCGTATCCGGCGGCCCTCGTAATGCAGCTCATCGTCCGCGGTTTCCATATTCTGGCGCACGGCCACCAGCTGTTCGCCATGGTCGAGACGCACGATGTAGCGGGTCGACTGTCCGACGTAGATGACCTGTTCCACGATCCCGGGCTCGACGGTCATGCGCGGCGCAGGCGCGTCGTTCTCGGGCAACATGTGCAGCTTTTCCGGGCGGACGACGAAGCGGACCCCATCTCGGGTCAGCAGGTTCGAGATGCCGATGAACCCGGCCACGAACTCGGTCGCGGGCCGCTCGTAGACCTCGACCGGCGGGCCGATCTGCTCGATGCGGCCGTCGGCCATCACTGCGACACGGTCGCTCATCGTGAGCGCCTCCTCCTGGTCGTGCGTGACGTAAACGAACGTGATCCCCACTTCCTTCTGGATCCGCTTCAGCTCCAGCTGCATCTCCTGCCGCAGCTTGAGGTCCAACGCACCGAGTGGCTCGTCGAGGAGCAGGACCTCGGGTTCATTTATCACGGCACGAGCCAGGGCGACGCGCTGGCGCTGGCCACCCGACAGCTGGTTCGGCCTGCGCTTGTCCAGCCCGACCAGGCGCACCATCCTCAGCGCGCGATCGACCCGCTGCTTGCGCTCTGCCGCCGGGACGCCCTTGACCCTCAGCCCGTAGCCGATGTTGTCGCCCACGGTCATGTGGGGGAAGAGGGCGTAGTCCTGGAAGACGGTGTTCGTCTCGCGTTGGTGAGGCGGCACGGAGGTGACGTCGCGCCCGCCAAGCTCGATCCGGCCTCCATCGGGGCGCTCGAAGCCGGCGATCAAACGGAGCAGCGTCGTCTTGCCCGACCCGGATGGACCGAGCAGGGTGAAGAACTCGCCTTCCTCGACGGTCAGGTCGATCCCGGCGACCGCGACGACCTGGCCGTAGTTCTTGCGCACCCCCTCCAGGTGCAGGGCCGCGGGCTTTCTTGAAGTGCTCAGTCGAGAGACGCCATGACGTGCTTGACCTGCGTGTACTCCTCGAGTGAGTAGATCGACATGTCCTTGCCATAGCCGCTCTGCTTGTATCCACCGTGCGGCATCTCGTTGACCAGCGGGATGTGCGTGTTGATCCACACCGTTCCGAACTGAAGGCGCCGAGCCATGCGCAGCGCGCGGCCCACGTCGCGCGTCCAAACCGAGGCGGAAAGTCCGTAATCGACCGAGTTCGCCCACTCCAGCGCCTGGTCCTCGTCGGTGAACTGCTGGATCGTGACCACAGGCCCGAACACCTCGCGTTTCACGATCTCGGCATCCGGTCCGGGCGGGAGCACGATCGTCGGCTCGTACCAGGAGCCCGGTCGCTTGATGCGTGCGCCTCCGGTTGCGATTTCAGCACCGGCCTTGCGCGCACGCTCGACGAACCCCGACACGCGCTCGAGCTGCTCCTCGGAGACGAGCGGACCCATGTCTGTGTCCTTGGCGGCCGGGTCGCCGACCTTGAGCGATTGGACCGCGGGCACCAGATCCCTCACCAGCTTGTCGTGGATGCGCGGGCCGGCGATCACGCGCGTCGCCGCCGTGCAGTCCTGCCCCGCATTGAAGAAGCCCCCGATCTTGATCCCCTCGACCACCGCGTTGAGGTCCGCGTCATCGAAGACGATGACCGGCGCCTTGCCGCCCAGCTCGAGGTGGACGCGCTTCAGCGTCGAGGCCGCATCCCGGGCAACGATCTTGCCGGTGGCGACGTCACCTGTGAGCGAAACCATCGCGACACCTGGGTGGCGGACCAGCGCCGCGCCCACCGGCTCGCCATCACCGGTGACTACGTTCAGCACCCCAGGCGGAAAGATGTCCTCGGCCAGCTCAGCGAGGCGAAGCGCCGTGAGCGGCGTCCATTCCGACGGCTTCAACACGACCGTGTTGCCTGCCGCCAGCGCCGGACCCAGCTTCCACGCCGCCATCATCAACGGGTAGTTCCAGGGCGCGATCGAGCCGACGACGCCGAGAGGCTCGCGCCGGAGGATGCTCGTGAATCCCTTCATGTACTCGCCCGAAGCGCGCCCTTCGAGCAGGCGCGCGGCGCCGGCGAAAAACCGGAAGCAGTCGGCGATCGGCGGGATCTCCTCTGAGATCGTCGGCGCCAGTGGCTTGCCGACGTTCTCGGACTCGATGCGCGCGAGCTCCTCGGCATGCAGCGTTATCACCTCGGCGAGCTGGAGCAGGCGCTCGCTCCGTTCGCGCGGCGTGGTGTCGAACCAAACATCGTCGTATGCGTCGCGCGCTGCTCTCACCGCAGTGTTGACGTCCTCTTCGGTCCCCTTCGGAACCTCTGCGATGACCTTGCCGGTGGCAGGGTTGACGATCTCCTGATATTCGCGACCTGTGCCCGGCCCCCACTTGCCGCCGATGAACATCTCCCGTCGCTTCAGCGTCGTGCTCATTTCTTGCTCCTTGCGGGTATACGGGCGACCTCGGCCAGCGCCGAGCCGAGGATCTCAAGGCCCCCCGTCAGCTGGTCGTCCGGGATGGTCAGCGGCATGAGGGTGCGGATGACGTTGTGGTGCATGCCGGATCGCAAGAGCAGCAGGCCGCGCTCGCGGGCGAGCGCCAGGATGCGCGCGGTCTCGGTGTCGGCCGGCGTCTTGTCCTTGCGGTCGCGCACCAGCTCCATTCCGGCCATCGCCCCGACCGCTCGCACATCGCCGACCAGCTCATGCTCGGCCGCCCAGGTGCGCATGCGCTCTTCGACGACCGATCCGATTCTGGCGGCGCGCTCGGGCAGCCGCTCGTCGCGCATGACGTCGAGAACCGCGAGGCCGGCGGCGCAGGCGACGGGGTTGCCGGCGAAGGTGCCGCCGAGGCCGCCGGGCGCCGGCGCGTCCATGACGTCGGCGCGTCCGATGACCGCCGAGAGTGGGAAGCCCGCCGCCAGGCTCTTCGCGACCGTGATGATGTCCGGCGTCACGCCGGAATGCTCGATGGCGAAGAACTTGCCTGTGCGCCCGAAACCGGTCTGGATCTCGTCGGCGATCAGAAGGATCCCGTGCTTCTCGGTGATCTTGCGAAGCTCGCGAAGGAAGGGGATTGGGGCCGGGACGAAACCGCCCTCGCCGAGGACCGGCTCAATGATGATCGCCGCCACGCGCTGGGGGGAGACGGCCGATTCGAAAAGGGTTTCCAGCGCGGCGAGCGCTTGCTCCGAGCTCCAGCCGCGGTACTCGTAGGGGAACGGGGCCTGGTAGACCTCCGCCGCGTAAGGTCCGAAGTTCTGCTTGTACGGGTTGACGGTGCCGGTGAGGCTGAGGGCGAGCAGCGTCCGTCCATGGAAGCCGCCGCTGAAGCTGATGATCGCCTCGCGTCCGGTCGCCGCGCGAGCGATCTTGACCGCGTTCTCCACGGCCTCGGCGCCGGTGCTGAAGAAGATCGCCTTCTTGGGCAGATCGCCTGGAGCCAGCTCGCAAATTCTTTGGGCCAGCCGAAGGTACGACTCGTACATCACGACCTGGAACGCGGTGTGCGTGACGCGGTCCAGCTGTTCGTGTACGGCGGCCATGACGCGCGGGTGGTTGTGGCCGACGTTCATGACGCCGATCCCACCCACGAAGTCGATGTAGTGCTTGCCTGAGGTGTCCCAGACCTCCGAGCCCTGGGCGCGATCGGCAACGATCGGGTGCGCGGTCGTGATGCCGCGCGGTACGTACCGGTCGCGGAGGGCTTTCAGCTCGTCAGCGTCATCACCCAATTTTTCAGTCATTCAACCACAGCCCATACTGACCGCACTTGGACCCTGTTGCCGCCGTCGAGAGGCTGTGGCCCGACCGTGGGGCGAACGTTGTGCCCCTGTCGGGCGGAATCACAAACCACAACTTCAAGGTCGAGGTCAACGGCCAGGCTTTCGTGCTGCGGATGGGCGGCGCCGAGACCGGCCTGCTCGGGATCGACCGCGAGGTCGAGCACCAGGCGAGCCTACGGGCCGCGGAGGTGGGCCTGGGTCCGCCTGTGATCGCTTTTTTCCCCGGCGATGGCTGGCTCGTGACCCGATTCATCGACGGCCGCCCGATCCCGCTCGAGGAGATGCGCCGGCCGCAGACCATTCAGCGCGTGGCGGCGGCGCTGAGCAAGCTGCACGGCGCGGCGCCGATTCCCGGGCGCTTTGACGCGCATGCGGTGGTCGAGGAGTACTGGCGCGAGGCGGAGGCGCATGGGGTCGAGGTCCCCCCGGCATATGCCGCCGCGCATGCGATATCTGAGCAAATCCGGCGTACTCGAGGAGCGCAGGCGACCGTCCCCTGTCACAACGACCTGCTCAACGCCAACTTCCTCGACGACGGCGAGATCAGGATCGTCGATTGGGAGTACGCGGGCATGGGCGACCGCTTCTTCGACCTCGCCAACCTGTCCGTCAACCACGAGTTCGGGCCGGCAGAGGACGAGATTCTGCTCGCCGATTATTTCGGCGAGTCGACGGCGGTGCGTGTCGAATCGCTGGCGATGATGAAGTTCATGTCCGATTTTCGCGAGGCCATGTGGGGCGTGCTGCAGAGTGGCATCTCGGAGCTCGACTTCGACTTCAACGGCTATGCGGCCAAGCATTTCCAGCGATTAGCCGCGCACGCGGGCGCCCTTCGGATCGAATAACGGTTCTTCGGCGACGCTGCCCGGCACCCAGGTGCCGAATATCTCCACCTCGACGGCGGTGCCGGCGTGCGCTGTGGCTGGAACATACGCGTAAGCGATCGAGCGCCCGACCGCGTATCCGTAGCCGCCGCTGGTGACGCGACCGGTGACCTCGCCCGCGATGCGCACCGGCTCGGACCCGAGCGCCACCGAGCGCGGGTCGTCCAGGACGAGGCAAGCGAGGCGCGTTTCCGGCTGCGCTTCGCGGGCCTTGAGCAGGGCATCACGTCCTATGAAGTTTCCCTTGTCGAGTTTCACGGTGAAGCCCAATCCGGCCTCATAAGGATTGTTCTCCGGGCCGATGTCGGCGCCCCAGACCCGGTACCCCTTCTCGAGCCGGAGCGAGTCCACCGCCTTGTAGCCGCCCGCATTCAACCCGTGGCCGCGGCCCGCGTCCCAAATGGTGTCCCACAAGCGCAGGCCGAACTCGGATGGGCAGTACAGCTCCCATCCGAGCTCGCCGACATAGGTGACTCTCAACGCAAAGCAGGGCACGGAACCGACCGCCAGCTGTCGGGCGGTCATGTACGGGAAGGCCTGGTTGGAGATGTCGGTCGAGGTCAGGGGCTGCAGGATCTGGCGTGCTGCCGGACCCCAGAGTCCGATGCACGCGAGCGAAGACGTGACGTCTTCCACCTGCACCGAACCGTCCTCGGGGATGTGGTCGCGAATCCAGTACAGGTCGTGCTGGCCGAACGCGGTGCCGGTGACGATGCGAAACCTGTCCTCCGCCAAACGGGTGACGGTGAAGTCGCACTCGATGCCGCCGCCGTCGTTGAGCATCTGGGTGTACGTGAGGGCGCCGACCGCGCGCGCGACTCGATTGTCGGTGAGGCGCTCCAGGAACTCCGCCGCGCCGCGACCGCGGACCTCGATCTTGGCGAACGACGTGAAATCGAACAGCGCGGCGGTCTCGCGGCACGCTCGATGCTCGGCCTCGATCGCGGGCGACCACAGCCGGCCGGCCCAGCCTCTTGGCCTGAGCGATTCGTCACCTCGCGTGGCGTTCGGCTCGAACCAGTTCGCCCTCTCCCAGCCCGACTTCTCGCCAAACGCGGCGCCGAGCTCCTGTAGGCGGGTGTATGCCGGTGACAGGCGCAAGGGCCGGCCCGCGGTGCGCTCGTGGCCCGGGTACTTGACGTCGTAGTAGGTCGAATAGACCTCCCGCGTCCTGGCGAGCGTGTACTCGCGGCTGGTGTAGTGGCGGCCGAACCGGCGCGAGTCCATCTCCCAGGCGTCGAGGTGCGGCCTGCCGTCCACGATCCATTCGGCGACCAGTCGTCCCATTCCGCCCGCGCCGGCGAGGCCGTGAGCGCAGAATCCCGCGGCCACCCAGAAGCCGCGCACCTCGGTTGGGCCGAGGATGAACTCGCCATCGGGCGTGAACGCCTCGGGGCCGTTGACCAGCCGGACGACGCTCGCGTCCTTCAATGTGGGCGTACGGACGATGGCGTTCGTCATAAGCGGCTCGAACCGATCCCAGTCCGGCTCGAGCAGCTTGCCGTTGAAGTCGGCCGGAATGCCGTCCAGCCCCCATGGCTTTGGGTCGCGCTCGTAGCCGCCCATGATCAGGCCGCCCGACTCGGGGCGGTAGTAGACGAGCAGCGATGGGTCGCGCATCGTCGGCATGTCGCGCGGCAGGCCGTCGGGCTTTGTGATGAGGTACTCGTGGGCCATGGGGATGAGCGGAACCGTGACGCCGGCAAGGCGTCCGATCTCAGCCGCGTACATGCCGCCGGCATTGACCACGAGCTCGGTTTCGATATCGCCTTTGTCCGTGAGGACGCGCTTGACGCGCCCCCTTGTCGTCTCGATGGCGGTGACGCGGGTGTCCTCGCAGATCTCTGCACCGCGGCGGCGGGCGCCTTCGACCAGGGCCAAGGTCAGCTGGCTGGGGTCGATGTAGCCGTCGGTTGGGAGATACGCGGCGCCGAGAACGCCGTCCGTCGACATGGGCGGGAACATCTCTTGCGCCTCTTGGGCCGAGACGAGCTCGAGGGGAAGGCCGAAAGTCTTGGCCCACCCGGCCTGGCGCGAGAGCTCCTCCATACGCTCCTCGCTCGAGGCCAGGCGGAGCGAGCCGACCTCGTGCCAGCCTGTCTCCATGCCGACCTCCTCGCCCAGCTTCCGGTACAGGTCGACCGAGTTCATCATCATCCGGGTCAGGCTGAGCGACCCGCGGAGCTGGCCGACGAGCCCGGCGGAGTGAAAGGTCGAGCCGCTGGTGACTCGCGACCTCTCGACCAGTACCGTGTCGGTCCAACCGAGGCGCGCCAGCCAGTAGAGGATCGAGGCGCCGCCCACACCCCCGCCGATGACGACGGCGCGCGCTTTGGTTCTCACGCCCCTCTCCTTTGAGGGGGGACTCCCCCCTTGACGCGCCGGGCCCGGCAAAGCCGGCTCCCGGCGCACCCCCCTGCCAACCCTCCCCCCTTTCGGGGGGAGGGGGTTAGCTCACGTGCGATCAGGCGCTGGCTTGCGCCGGCAGGACCGCCTTTGTCTCGGGGGCGTTGCGCTGCGCGATGAAAAAGTAAATGGCGCCCACGAGCAAGATCAGCCCCAGGGTCGCCTCGAAAACTGGAATATTGCCGATCGGCCCGCCGATGGTCACATTGGGCAGGGCGCTGAGCGGCGGGTTCTGTCCGCCGACCGCGGCGTTGCGCGGCCACAGGAAGTTGATCTCCATCGCAACGCCCCAGACCAGCCCGAGGATGTTGACGATCGTGCCCCACTGCCCGAGCTTGAAGGGCGCCGACTCCTTCGGCCAACCGTTGAGCCGGGCGATGAGGATGGCGATGTTGCCGAGGATGTACGACAGGTAGATCATCCCGGTGGCTCCGATCGCGATGGTGCCCGCGCCGGCGTAGTAGATGAGCGGCAGGCCCGCGAGCACGCCGACCACGATGCACGTGCCGACGGGTGTGTGCAGGCTCGAGTTGACGTTGTTGAAATACCTGGCGAGCGGAAGCTTGCCGTCACGGCCCATGCCAAAAGCCAGGCGAATGGTCGAGGTCTGGATCGCGAGGCAGCACACGTAGATCGCAGCGAAAACGACCAACAGGTAGACGTTCGCGGCCCAGCCCGGGAAGTTCGATTCGATGATGGTCACCAGAGGGAACGGGACCTTGCCGGCGCCGATGTCGGAGACGAACTTGCTCATGTCGCCCGGGACGGCGATGATGACCGCGAACAGGAAGATCGCGCCGATGACGGCCGCACCGATGATGGCGGCGAGCACGGCCTGCGGAGCTGCCTTCCGAGGGTTCTTGGTTTCTTCCGCGAGCGTGCTCGCCGTGTCGAATCCATAGATCACGAACAGGGACATGAACATCGCCGCCAGGAACGTCCCCGCCTGGTTGTTGAATCCAGACCCGAGGTAGCTGAAGTCGGTGAAGGTCGAGAGGGACTGGTGGTGATAGAAGATCACCAGAATGATCGCGAACACCACCATGCCGAGGATCTCGAACACCACGCCGGTGTTGTTGACGAACGCGACGATCCTCACGCCGAAGATGCTCAGTAGGGTCGTGGTCAAGAGCACGAGGGCCGCGACGTTCCGCTCGGTGTCGAGGTCGGTGCCGATACTCGTGCCAAAGACGTTGTTGATCAGGGGGATCAGCACCAGTGGGACAGTCGCGACGACCGCCGCCACTGTGAGCACGCCCGCGAACAGGTAGATCCAGCCGGTGAACCACGCATAGGTTCGATTCGAGAGGTACTTCGTCCACTGGTAGACGGACCCCGCGACCGGGAAGTGAGAGCTGACCTCGGCGAAGTTCAATCCGATGATCAGCTGTCCGATCACGACGATGGGCCAGCTCCAGAAGAACGCAGGACCGGCGAGGCCGATGCCAAGGATGAACAGGGTGAAGATGCCGGTCGACGGCGATATGTACGAGAACGCAACAGCGAAGCTGGAGTACACCCCCAGCACGCGCCTCAGCTCCTGTTTGTAACCAAACCTCGCAAGGTCCTGAACGTCGGCATGTTGGGCATCTACGCTCAAGTGCTACCCCTCCCCGGGCCTGCGCCCGCCCCGAAACGTTTGTTACAGAAGTAGGAGGGAAGCTATCACTCGTTGCCGAATCCGTCAACGGCGGGGAGGTTTGGCTTGCCTCCCCGCCATGACAGCATTACATCTGGAAGATCGGGCGGACCTCCATCGCTCCGACGAAGGCCACGGGGCACTTGGCCGCGTACTTGACCGCCTCGTCGAGGTCGGCCGCCTCGATGACGTAAAAGCCGACCAGCTGGTCGCCGGTCTTGTTGAACGGTCCATCGGTCGCCTGGGTCTGGCCGTTGCGGACGCGAACCGTTTTGGAGGTACTCGACGCCTGCACCGGGTCGCCGGCCTTGAACATGCCCTTGCTGTTGATCTCTTCGAAGTAGTTGTTGAAAGCGGTGTTCTGGGCGTCGAAACCCGGCGTGCCCGGGTGGGGCATCTTCGATTCGTCGGCATAGAGAAGGTAGAGGTATTTCACGGATGACTCCTTATGTGCATTCGCCGCCGGTCAGGCGGCTTAGTTAGACGGGCTTGGCTTGGGCCAGGACCTGCTCGCGGGTGACGCCCTGCATGTGGTGAACCTCGCTGGCGTGGTCCTGTACGCCTTTCACGAGCTTCTCCTCGTCATCCGTCTCGAGTACCCAACCGCATTCACATTCGACTCGCTTCTTCATGTCACTCCTTGGTCATGCCCGGCCTGGCTTTGCCATGTTGGCCGGTGAGGTTTGGGGAATCTTTGGAGGCTCTCATAGGCCTTCCTGCTCGACGTTGACGACCAGCCGCCAGGTGTTGCGCAAGGCAAGCACGAACATCGTGAGTAAAGCTCCACTCACGTTGTAGATCGCGGTCTTGTCTCCGCGCAGCAGCCCGACCCCGCCGGTCACCAGATAGACATACACGACGAACGGCAGGAGCAGCAACCAGAAGCTCTGCACGAGCAGGTGGCGTCGGTCCCTGTCACGGCGCCTGAAAACCGGCCACCAGATCCGGATTCCTCGCCAGATCGCAAAGGCCGCACCCCCCAAAATGATCTCGCCTCTAACTTGGGTGTTCAGAGCGGGAATGAGAAATGAGAGCGAGAGCGCGAAAGCGGTGGCGAGAATGGTCAGCGTGCTTTGCGCAAGGGCAGCCCATCGGTTCTTGGGGTCGGAAAAGACGCCGATGTGCAGCTGCGTCGCAACAAACAGCAAACCGACCAGCGTCGCCGCGCTGCCCGCTGTGGTGGCGAAGAACAGATTCCAGTCGCCCATCCCGGTGCGGATTATCGGCTGATACCGATCGATGCTGAGGATCTATCTAACCGGCGAGGTGCAGGTCGAAAACGACGGCCGGCTACTGCGCGAGTCGCAGCTCGGCGGCCCGCAAGGCCGCTTCGTCTTCGCCTACCTCGTCAGCGACCGCAAGCAGGCAGTGGCCCAATCGGACCTGGCCGAGGCGGTATGGCCGGAGTCGCTGCCCGCGTCGTGGACCCTTGCGCTGAGCGCCATCGTCAGCCGGCTGCGCGCCCGACTCGGCAGCGTCGGCCTGCCGCGCGCCCGCATCATCGGCAATGCCTTTGGTTGCTACCAGTTCACGCCCCCGGGCGAGACATGGGTCGATGTCGAAGCGGCGCTCGCCGGCCTCGATGCGGCGGAGGGCGCCATCGCCACCGGCAATCCGTTGGCGGCGTATGGGCCGTCGCTCATCGCCACCCTCATCCTGCGGCGGCCGTTCCTTCTGGGCCAGGAGGGACCGTGGGTCGACGAGCGACGGGCCGAGCTGACCGCGAGCCTGGTCAGAGCGCTCGATTGCCGCGCCGAGGCGCTGTCCGCAAACAATGAGCTCGTCCTCGCGCTCACGCACGCTCGCGAGGCGGTGCGGCTCGAGCCATATCGCGAGTCGGGCTACCGGCGGGGCGTCGGCCCATCCGTCGAGACCGAATCCCTCTACAACGAAATTACTCGGCCCGCCCGAAGGCCTTGATCTCCTCCAGCTCTTTTTCGGACAGCTCCCGCGGGGTTTGCCCGGTCTTGACCTTCTCCGACTCGACGTGATGCTTGATGGTCTCGACGATCTCGGGATTGGCAAGCGTGGTGATGTCGCCCGGGCTCGTGAAGTTGGAGATGCCGGCGATCACGCGCCGCATGATCTTTCCGGATCGGGTCTTCGGCATGTCCGGCACGATCCACACGTTCTTGGGGCGGGCGATCTTGCCGATCAGCCTGTCGATCGCGGCTGAGACCTTCTCCTCGATCTGCTTGCTCGGCTTGAACCCTGGCTTCAGGGCCACATACATCTCGACCGCGCGGCCCCTCAGCTCGTCAACCACCGGTACAGCCGCGGCCTCGGCGACCTCTTCAACGGTCAGGGTCGCGGACTCGAGCTCTTTGGTGCCGAGCCTATGCCCGGCCACGTTGATCACGTCGTCGACGCGTCCAAGGATTCGGAAGTAACCGTCCTCCGCCAACAGCGCGCCGTCGCCCGCGAAGTACGGCCAGTCGTGCCAGTCTTTGCTGTCCTTCTTCTTGTTGTATTTGGCGTAGTAGGTCTTGACGAACCTGTCCGGGTCTCCGTAGATGGTCTGGAAAATGCCCGGCCAGGGGTTGCGGATAGTGATGTTGCCGGCCTTCTGACTGCCTTTCGGTACGGGCCCGCCCTCCTCGTCGAGGATCTGCGGAAAGATGCCGAGCACGCCTGGGCCGCAGCTCCCAGGCTTCATCGGCTGCAGCGCCGGCAGCGTGCTGCCCAGGAAACCGCCGTTCTCCGTCTGCCACCACGTGTCGACGATGACGGCCTCGTTCTTCCCGACCTCGTGGTAGTACCAGCGCCAGACTTCGGGCTCGATCGGCTCGCCGACCGTGGTCATGTGCTTGAAATGGAAGTTGTATTTCTTGGGCTCGTCGGGTCCGAGTTTGCGGAGCATGCGGATGGTCGTGGGCGCCGTGTGGAAGATGTTCACGTTCAGCCGTTCGGCGATGCGCCACGGGCGGCCCGGGTCGGGGTAAGTGGGGACTCCTTCATACATGACGCTCGTCGCCGCCAGCGCGAGCGGGCCGTAGACGATGTACGAGTGACCGGTGATCCAGCCGATGTCGGCGAAGCACCAATACGTGTCCTCGGGGTGGATGTCCTGGTAGTACTTCGACGTTCCCGCGACGTAGGCGAGATAGCCGCCCGTGCTGTGCTGGCAACCCTTCGGCTTGGCGGTCGTGCCGCTGGTGTACATGAGGAAGAGCGGGGCTTCGGCCGGCATCGAGACGGGCTCGACGGTCTTTCCTTTGTAGTCGGCCAAAACCTCGTCGATGAAATAGTCGCGGCCTTTCACCATCTCGGTCTTCGATGAGTACTTGCCGGGATGGCGGCGCCAGATCAGAACCTTCTCGACTTTCTGCCCTTGCTTCTTGGCCTCCTCGACCGCTTCCTCCGCTTTGACTTTGTGATCGATGACGTCGCCGTTGCGGTAGTAGCCGTCCATCGTGATCAGGACTTCGCTGCCTGAGTCCGCGATGCGGCCGCCGCATGCGGCGCCGCTGAAGCCGCCGAAGACCTCGGAGTGAATTACACCGAGGCGGGCACATGCCAGCATCGAAACGGGCAGCTCCGGGACCATCGGCAAGTGGAAGGTCACCCGATCGCCCGCCTTCAGCCCGCAGAAATCCCTCAGCAGCGCCGCAAACTCGTTGACGCGCTTATAGAGCTCCTGGTACGTGATGACCTGGGTGGCCTCCGCCTCAGGCTCGGGGACCCAGATCAGCGCAGCTTTGTTCCTGTATTTGGCGAGGTGCCGGTCGACGCAGTTAAAGGAAGCGTTGAGCTTCCCACCCACAAACCACTTCCAGAACGGCGCGTTGCTCGTATCGAGCGTGGTGTGCCAGTACTTGTCCCACGTCAGGAGATCGCCGTATTCCTTGAAGCATTCGGGGAAGTTCTTCTCGGAGAATCGTTCGAAGATCGCGGGGTCGTTGGCGTTGGCCTGACCGATGAACTTCGGTGGCGGGTAGAAGTACTCCTCCTCCCGCCAGTGGACCGCAATCTCGGCCTCTGAGACCTGGACTTCACTCATCGACTGACCTCCATACGTTCGACTGCTTTACATCCAGATCGGCTTGCCCACCGGAAGGATGGGCTTTGTGCGCAGGCTGTTCGCCACGAGGGCCGTCAGGATACCAACCCAGCCGCCCAATCCAGGAGCAGCTCGGTGATCTCCAGGGTGAGGAACACGCCGAACACCGATGAGCAAATGTAATTGACCCAAATTTTGACGCAGCGTCAATGGGCGCCAAGACTTGAGGGGAGAAAGTCGAGAAGAGGAGGCCGGTCGCCGCAGCGGCGACCGGCCTTTCTAGAATCGTCAGCCGGCTGGGTTCACCTCGGTGATCCGGGTGTCCCAGTTGGCCAGCGTGGTACGGGTTCCACCACAGCTGGCGCCTGTCGCGAGGTACGTGGGAAGGTCGCAGGTCTGGCCGATGTATTCCGATGCCATCCAGATGTTGCTTCCATCAACGACGGCAGCGCCGTAGTCGCCCCAGCGAGGTCGCGCCGGGTTGGGGGCGTTGAAGACCGCCGTCCCAGAGAAGCCGTCGGCCGGACCAAGTCCCTGAGCCGCCACCTGCACCGCTCCCACGCCATCGGCGTTGATCGATGCAAACGCTGCGCTCGGGAAGAAATCCCTGCCGAGCAGTGTGAATGCCATCACACCGTTTCCGTCCGGTGTCACGGCGATGGCCGGGTACGTGACGTTGTTCTGCTTCACCGCGAGGTAACCACTGTTGAGCAGCGCGGGCCCGCCTGCGGCGGTCGGGTTCACGACGAACCACTCGACGCCCGCGCGGGTGTTCGCGGAAGAGTTGACGGCGGTGTCGAGGGCGCCCCACAGCTTGCCGGCGGCGAACACTACCTGCTGCATTCGGGTGTCATTGCTGTCGACCGTGTACTCGTGCTCGGGCGCAAACGGGTCTGGCGCCCCAAGCAAAAAGTTGGTCGCACACGATTTCTTGTTCAAACAGTCGATGAGCGGCGTTTCGCCAGCCTTCTGCTCTGAGCGGGCCGGAACAACGTAAAGGCCCGCGGTCAGGGTGCTGTGTGAGAGATGACTCGAGGCGAGGGACGAAGTGTTGGTCAAAGACCAGACCAGGAGCTGGTTTGAACGGCGCGGGCCGACTGTCGATCCGTTGCCGTGCGCCTCATCGGCGGCGTTCGAGCTCATGAAGTACTCGGTGCCGGCGTTGGCGTGTGAGTTGAGGCCGGCGGGCGCGGTGGCCGGCCAGATCGTGAAGCCTGAGTTGCCGGCGTCAGCGCCGTGCGTGTCGAACTGGGTCACGGCAACGCTGGCCGCAAGCGAGGCCAGGGCTGCCTTCGACAGGGCGTAGATCTGCGCGCCATGGAAGTCGTTGCCGAAGAACGAGTACTCGTTGGTCGTGAGGTAGATGCCATTGGCGTCGGCGCCCAGGTGCGGGTAATCGCCCAGGCAGGCGTTCGGGTTGGTCGGCGTGGTCGCCTGGCCGAACGGCGCGATCCCGGTGCAGTGGTGGTTGGGAGTCCCCTGGGTCCCGTCGTCCTGGACCGGGATGCGGTAGATCGTCCAGCTTCCCGTTGGGTTGCTGGTGTTGCTGACTGCGAGGTCGAGGTGGTTGGTGCCGGTGAAATCACCGCCGCGGATGTTGTGGGCCGGATCATTTTTTGCAAACACGTCGATGGTCAGCATGTCCGCGAACCACCGGTTGGTGTCCTTGTCGTAGTAGCAGCTCGGGTCGGTGGCGAATGGCCCGAACACGTTGGGCGTGCCGCGAATGATTGCGGGCACGTAGCCGAAGAACGTGTTCAGGTCCTCGACGCTCTTTAGCGGCGTCCCGTTCGGGGAGTAGACCCGCATCACGTCGTTGATGATCTCCATGACCATGCCGTTGCCTACGCAGAGGCCCTGGTCAGGCGGCTCGAGCGAGAACTGGTTACGGTTGTTGGCCAGGCGCTGCTGGCGGTGGTTGAGCCCGTCAAACGTGCTCAGCACCGAAAGCGGTCCTGTGCTGGAGACGCCCTGTCCGGCCGTGACCGGAACCGTCGTGACATCCACCGCACCGTGCTCGATCGATCGGCTGCGGTTGACGCCGTTGCCTCCACCACCCGACGCTGCCGCGGCGCCTGCGCTGTCCGCTTGAACTGGCCCCAGCTCGGGTTGCTGCAAGCCGTTGTCCACGCCACTCGGCGTCGGGTTGAACGAGGTCACCCCCGAAGCCGGGATCTGGCGCGTGTCGCCGTTGCCGCTTGCGGGAACGGCCGCAGGGGCGAGAGCAAACGTGCCCGCGACCACGGCGACGACTACGTACCAAACAGTGCGCTTGTATCTGACCACGCCCACCTCCAGTAATCGATGCCCGCGCCCCTGGGTCGGGGCGCCCCTGTGACCGATGGTAAGTTTGGAAGGGCTCTGAGGTCAAATTGCAGTTCGGGCGGTCTTACTTGTGTCGGAAGCATCGTGAACCAGAGGGAGTTCAACTAGGTCGATGAACAAGCTGATCGACCGCTACGCGGTCGTGTTCGTGGCGGTGGCGGCAACGCTGTGGGCCTCGGACGCATATTTCCGCAACCAGCTGGTGCAGCACCTGTCGCCGACGCAGATCGTCGTTGCGGAAGATGCGCTCGTCACCCTCTTCCTGGTCCCGGTGCTGATCCGGAGCCGAGGTGAGCTCAGGAAGCTCGGCCCTCGAGGCTGGCTCGCGGTTGGCATCATCGCAGCCGGGGCGCAGGCCCTCGCGACCATCCTTTTCACCGCGTCGTTCTCAATCGCCGCCCAGCACCAGCTGTTCGCGGAGACGTTCGTACTCCAGCAGACCCAACCCCTCATCGCGATCGTGCTCGCCTGGATCGTGCTCGGCGAACGGCGCCGGCCCTGGTTCTGGCCCGCCGCAGTCGTAGCGATCGGCGCTGTTTACATGGTCCTCTTCGCGAGCGATCCGTTCTCGCCGGTGACAGCCCTCCAGAACGGGCGACTCGAGGTCGGGTTGCTCGCGCTCGGCGCGGCGGCGCTGTGGGCAAGCGGCACCGTGCTCGGGCGTTTCGCGCTCGGATCGATCTCGTTCTGGAGCATGACGGCGCTGCGCTTCACGCTGGCGCTGCCGGTGCTGGTGGTCGTGGTTCTGGTGCAGAGCGGGCTCGGCGGCTTCGGCCACTACCGATTCAGCGACTTCATCCCCAACCTCCTTGCCATCGCGATCGTCCCCGGCCTGCTGGCGCTGCTCCTGTACTACCGCGCGCTCTCGAAGACGCCGGCCTCGCTCGCGACGATCGCCGAGATGGCTTACCCGGTGGCGGCGACGCTGATCGCCTCGGCTCCACCTCCGTGGGGCTTCAACCAGCCTGTCTATCCGGCTCAGCTTCTCGGCACGGCGCTGCTGCTGGCCGTGATCGTTTTCCTGAACTGGACGCGAGAGAAGGCGCCGTCGGTGATCGTCCGGCCGGTGCCGGTCACCTAGAATTCGCGCCGAATGTCGAATTGGTGATTCGCCGAACGTCGTAACTGTGAGGAGAAGAGATGGCTGAATATGGGACGTCGGTCGATACCACGGCATCGCCGGACAAGGTCTGGAAGATCTGGTCGGACATGTCGACCTGGGGCGATTGGAATCCCAACGTGTCGACGATGGAGTGGTCGGGTGGCTTTCAGTCGGGGACCACGGGAGTCATGAACACCCGTGCGGGCCAGCACCACAAGATGAAGCTTCTCGATGTGGTTCCGGGCACGAGCTTTGCGCTCGAGACCAGCGTGGTGCCGCTGACTTACTTTCGATTCAACTGCCGGATCGGTTCTACCGGCGGCAAAACGACGGTCGGCCAGTGGGTCGAGGTGAAGGGTCCGCTCGGACCGATCATGGGCGGGATGATGGGCCCACAGGTTTCGAAGGAGTTCGGAACGCTGCTGAGCAACCTGGCGAAACGCGCGGAATCGTCCTAGGGCAGCCTCGACAGCGCCGCGCTGATTGCGTCGACCTCGCTGGGCTTCAGGCGCTCGCCGAAGTTCTTGTCCAGGCTCGAGAGGAAGACGGCGTGCGCTTTCTTGAAAGCCGCTTCACCTTTGACCGTCACGTGGGCGAACACCCCGCGCCGGTCGGTCGGGCAGGAGCGACGCTCGATGAGCCCGGCTTTGGTCATCTGCTCGAGACGGCGTGAAGCTCCGCTGTTGGTGATGGCTGCAACTTTCGCCAGATCCTGGTAGCGCATCATCCCGCCGGGTGCGCGGGAAAGATTGAGGAGCACCTCGTACCAGACCAGCGGCATGCCCGCCTCGGGCACCATGTCGCGCTCGATCGCGGCGGCCACCGACGTATGGGCGCGCGCCAGTCCTTCCCACACCTTCGCCACGCTCGAGGAGCGGGCTCCGTTCTTCACGGCGCCTATGGTACCCAGGCGTCTCAGAGCACATCCACATAAAAGGACGAGGCCGGGCGGTCCGACCTCGTCCTTCCGCACCGCGTACGCCTGGGCTTACGCCTGGGCGAGCTCGGCGGCCTTGACCACGATCTCGCTTTCGATGTCGATCTTGATGGTGTGGCTCGCGATGGGGATCGCCCCCGCGATGCCGTCCCAGTTGAGACCGAAGTCCATGCGGTTGACCTGGCCCTTGGCATGGTGAGGTCGCCGTGCAAGCGAAACTTCTCATCGTCGATCGGCTCGACCCGGTTGAGCTTGTAGGTGATGTAGGGGTACTTCTCGGCTTCGAAGAAGTCGGCCGAGCGAAGGTGGTTGTCACGCATCTCGGTGCGGGTGTCCACGCTCGCAACGTCGATCTGGAGCTGGCCCGTGATCTTGGTGGCGTCGTCATCGGGGCCTTCAAAGCTGCCCTCGAACTTGTTGAACTGGCCGCGAACCGTGGATACCGCAAGGTGCTTGGCGGTGAAACCCACAGTTGTATGCATTTTGTCGATTTCGTACTTGACCATCTGGTCCTCCTGGAATTTTTGGCGGAGCGTTTCCGCAGCTACCAGAATATACTTGCTTGCGCAAGCAACTATTCCAGGAAGGCGGGATCGGTGGGCGCTAGCGCTTCTTCAGGCAGAACCAGGCGGCAGATGCGCGCATCATGGCCGGCGTGCCAGATTCGCTGGGCTTGGACCATAAAAGGTCCCAGGCTTGGCCGAACCGCTCTCGGAGCTCCGACTCGCTCACGCCGGAAGGTATGGGTGGCAGCGCGCGCGTGAACTCCATCATGTAGAGACTCGCCCCGGGCGCGGCCAATTGCGTCACGCCTTCGGCGTACCTCGCACGCTCATCTGACTTGAGCCCGTGGTAGCACCCAAAGTCGTGCAGGAGCGAATAACTGGGCTCGAGCCCGAGATCGCCAAGCCGCGTGACATCGCCGAGCCGAAAGTCGACCCTGACCCCCGCTGCCTTTGCTCGGCGCTGCGCTTCGCGGAGCGCGCGGGGCACGGCCTCCACGCCCGTCACGTCCCAGCCGTGAGCTGCCATATAGATCGCCTTGGTTCCCAATCCGCTTCCCAGGTCCAGGGCCCGAGCGGGCGGAAGGGCGTC
>WNFS01001061.1_pt1 | contig 22395 bp, 16 predicted proteins | sample 5400141 | NCBI WGS metagenome assembly WNFS01 (sample SAMN13153358, study PRJNA577476) | soil metagenome | isolation source: 60 cm saprolite under Madrone tree | place: USA:California | collected 2016-06-14
CGAAATAGCAGACGCGCAGCGGTTGCGGCAGAAGACGCGTGAGGCGCTCGGCGTAACGGTTCACGTTGTCGTGTAGGTAGCGCGTGTTGGTATTGAGGAGGGCGACCTGTTCTTGCACTGCTTGCACTACGCGCGGGTGGCTGTGGCCCACGAGGGGCACGTTGTTGTAAACGTCGAGGAAGGCGCGGCCTGTGTCGTCGTAAAGATATTGCATCCGTCCGCGCACGATTTTCAGCGGCTGATGGTACGAAATAGTGAGATTTTTCCCGAGCAAGTTGCGGCGAGCAGTGAGAGTGTCCGCGGAATTTGGCTCCTGGCGCGGGAAGCGCTCGGCAGGAATGCCGAGCAGCAAATTGGGGTCAGGGGAGAGAGAAGTCCAGACGTCGCGCTGGGATGCGTAAGCAACTCCGGGAAAATTGGAACGGTGGTCAAGCAAGTCCACGATGATTTGGAAATGAAGGTGAGGCGGCCAGCCGCCGTTTTCGTTCGCGTCCCCGACGCAGGCGAATTGCTTTCCGCGCGCGATGAGCTGCCCCACTTGGAGCGCTTCGAATACTCCTCGCGCGAGGTGCCCGTAGAGCGTGAAAAACTCTGCGCCGTCCTGGGTTGTGTGACGAAGAATCACTAGCGGACCGTAGTCCAGCGGCACGGTATTTATCGCGACGGCGTGCACTACGCCGTCTAGAGGCGCACGGACAGGTGTGCCGGGCGCGGCGAATAGATCCATCCCAAGATGAATCGTGCGTCGCTCATCAGTCGGATTTTCACTGGCTCCAAAGAGCAGCGACGTATAAAGCAGACGCGCTTCGTTGTACCGACCGACCCCTATGGAAGCATTTGCGCTCTTCAATTTGCGAAAGATCACCTCGCTGAGGTTTTCCGTTGCTGACGCGCTTGGATCAGCTCCAAGAAATTTACTGCCGACACTCAAATCAAAGGCAACGCTCGGGACTGCGCGCAAGTCCACATCGAAAACAGAAGCCGCGCTACTCGCGTTGGACGCGAGCCATCGCTGTACTTTTTCGCTTTGCGGCACGGCGGGCAAACCGCAGGCATCGCGAAGTGCGTAGTGCGCGAATCTCGGATGAATCGCCGCAAATTTGGCAAGCGCTTCCCATGCGGGGACTTCACTGATCGTCACGTAAGGATCATCCGGCACCAGTGACTTACGATGCGCGGAGTTCGTCACGCTGACGGCAAGCCGCATCCCGATGAGTGTGTAAAGAAGGCCTATTTCGGCTTCGTGGAGCGGGAAGGCGGAGTGATAGCCGGCGACTATGGCGCTCGCCGCGGCCAGCGGATCTTTTTCTCCCAAGATAGCGTATGCGGCCGCAATCGCGACTTCGGAAACGGTAAGACCGTAGTGCATGTCTCCAAAATCGATCACACTGACAACTTTTCGCGGTTGCGGCCAGGGCGGACTCACCAAGACGTTGTAATCGTTGGCGTCGCCGTAGATGACGCTGTGGCGCAACGACGGCAATGCCGGAAGCGCTAGCGATTCGTACAACCCAAGAAACCGCTCGACCAGGGCCCGCCGTGTGGAATCCCCGATGTGTCGCAGATAATCTCGAATCCAGCCTGCGCGAGAGAGGTCCCATTTCAATTCCCGCTGGGCGGCCGGATGCGAAAAATCCGCGAGGGCAGTTTCCATCTCGCCGAGAAATTGGCCGAGACTGCGCAGCAACTCCGGACTGCGGGGATTTGCTTTGGCGAGGACGGTTCCCGGAACATACGTGAGCAGCCAGAGAAGGCGCTTCGTTCCATCTGAAAGGGTGACAACCGTGGACGGTTTGCCGTTCAGCGTTGTGTGTACGCGCGGTAGCGCAAGATGAGGCGCGTGCTGGGCCAAATGTTGCAGCGCCTGGCACTGCATCTCCACGAAGGATCGTTCCCTCGCGGGATGCATGACTTTCAGGACAAATTCGCGTCCGTCGACCGATGAAAGATGAAAATTGTCGTCGTATTCGCCGGGAAGCGACTTAGCGGATGCAGCGAGGCTGAAAATTTTGTGCGCCAGCCGCGCGGCTTCCGATTCAGCGACCGGCTGGGCGACACGCGCTTCGGGAATCATGCGCTGAATCTTATCCGCAAGGGACGGAGTGCGTCCATCCTCGCTGGACGCGGGCGGGCGTGCTACGCGGTCGTGGCGAGTTGCGCCGGGCCTTCCGCTGCTCTCGAGGTAAGTAGGCCGAAAGCCGGAGTTACATTTCTTCGCGCGACGATTGGATCGAAACCGGGCCGTTTACCGTCGAGAGCCGGATCATTGCCGGCGAAGCGCCAAATTCGATGCGACGATTGTTGATGGAGATCGGGCCATTCTCGGTGTGAATGCGCACGTTGCCGCTGCTCCCTGAGATGGTGATGGGGCCATTCGCCGCTCGGACGTCGGCATCTCCGGAAAAATCGCGCAGAGTTATCGGGCCGTTCGTGGCGTGGGCAGTCAATTTGCCGTCGACGCTGTAGAGAGAAAGCGGGCCATTGGCGGTCTCCAGATCGATGACCGACGCTTTCGGAGCGCGAATAAGGAGATACACGGTCCAATCGCCCTCACCGCTCGGACCGTTTGTCGAGACCTCGCCATTCTGAACGGAAAGCGCGATTTGCGCTAGCATTCGTCGCGCGCCTCCATCTTCATTGGAAGCGAATTTGCAAGACCTGACCGAATAGTTGTCTTTATCCCAGCCTTCGACCTGAACGCCGCCATTCGTATGTGGACGAACGCGAAGAGTGGGGGCTTCGGCCTTGGTTAGCGTGCGCTCTTCCGTCTCCATGACGGCGTCGCGGTCGTCGAAACGCACATGCAGGTCCGAGCAATCCGTTGCAGGCTCATGATGGCCGCCGGACATGCTCACCGAGTGACGATGATCCCAATCGCCCCAACCTGGCTCGGCCGGGCTAGCCGGGGCTAGAGGAGCGGCTGGCATTGCTGGCATAGGGGGAATCGCCGGAGCCGGCAGTGCGGGAGGCTCGCTTGGTGCCGATGCATAGACCGGAACCATCGGCGGCGAAGGAGGAACTGGTGGGACGGGAACAACAGAGGGTGGCGCGGGCGGAGTTGGAGGAGCCGGCGGGTCTTGAGCGCCAGCCAGAACGCTCACAGCATAGAATCCGCACACAGCGGTTATCGAAAGCAAAAGAACACCAAGGCGCGATTTCATGGACAAACCCTCCCTGCTACATAGACGAACAAGACCACCATCGGTTTGATGAATTCATGACCAAAGACTAGAAAGTGGGCCTTTGCGGGGCAGACTGCGGACTCCGTTCCACAACCCTCGCAGGAAGACAGTTCTCTTTGATTTGAAAGGAGTTGACTGCTTCTTGATTGCGCGGGAAGGCCGTCGGGCGTAAATTACGAGCGAAAGCGCAGCAATAGGGAGGCCCCCATGCGCGGATTAAGATGCGACACAGAGCGAAGAAGTAAGAGGCCCAGCGCTACGCCTAACCAGAGGAAGCCAGCCAGTGTGACTAGAAGGCTGCCATTTTTAGCGGTGGCGGTCTTTGTCTGCTGCGCTGTTCCGGGATGGGCTCAGACCCCGCTGCAGTTGCCCGATGGGAACGGAAAGGAAACAGTAGAGAAGGCCTGCGCCTCGTGCCACGCGCTCACCACGGTGACCAACGCTGGCCACAGTCGCGGCGAGTGGACGTCGGTCTTGAACATGATGGTGACCGCTGGCGCACCGGTGCCGAAAGACCAGATCGCGATGGTCACGGATTATCTGGCCAAGAACTTCCCGGAGAGGCCAGCGCCCGAGGCGGTCGTGATCCCCGGAAACGTCGAGGTTTCCATCAAGGAATGGCAAGTACCAACGGCTGGGTCGCGGCCCCACGATCCCGCCTTCGCCCCTGACGGCTCGGTCTGGTACACGGGGCAGATGGCCAATGTGCTTGGACGGTTCGATCCCAAAACCAACCAATTCAAGGAATATCCCCTGAAGACGCCATCGTCTGGTCCTCATGGGCTTGTGCCGGATAAGGACGGAAACATCTGGTTCACGGCAAACTTTAAGGCGTATATCGGAAAACTGGACCCGAAGACGGGCAATGTAACCGAATATCCGATGCCTGATCCGCAAGCCAAAGACCCGCACACGCTGCTCTTTGCGCCGAACGGGAACATTTATTTTACGGTGCAAGGCGGGAACATGGTGGGCAGGCTAATCCCGAAAACGGGGGAGGTGAAAGTGGTCAGTTCACCAACAGCGAAATCGAATCCCTACGGAATGGTGGTGAGTTCGAAAGGCGTGCCCTTCTTTGTCGAGTTTGGGAGCAACAAGGTGGCCAGCCTTGATCCAGACACGCTGGCAATTCACGAATTTGTCTTGCCGCATGTGGATTCCCGTCCCCGGCGCGTAGCTATTAACCCTGGCGATGTGATTTGGTATTCGGACTATTCACGCGGCTATCTGGGACGGCTTGATCCTAAGACGGGCCAAGTCACCGAGTGGGCCTCTCCTGGTGGGCCACGCTCCAGGCCTTACGGCATCACCGCTATCGGAGATGTGATCTGGTACAGCGAATCGAACACCAAGCCGAATACCGTCGTACGCTTTGACCCCCAGACGGCGAAATTCCAAACGTGGATTATTCCGTCTGGCGGAGGCGTGGTGCGGAACATGGTGCCCACGCCCGACGGTAATTTGTGGCTTGCCTGCAGCGGAGTGAACGGTATTGCGTTCGTTGAAGTCAAGAATGACACAAAGATGTCGTCAAAAAAGTGATGGGGAGCTGTGGAGACATTTCGCTCTTCAAAAGACTACGGCTCCCAATCGCACTCTAATGTGCCCATCGAGCCGATAGGAGGGCCGTCGGGCGGCTCGACGGGCGGCGTCAGGTTGAGGCGCTTAGGATCTTTCTCGAACTGCTCAATCCCCTGCGTAGCGAAAAAGACATGAGCCCGGTCAGGGATGGGCCGGCTGCCCTCCATCGGCGCGTTAAACCACTCCTTCAGTTCATGAAGCTCTAGAGAAGCGATGGCGCGAACCTCATCGGTGGCATGGTCGTTCGCGGCAAGCGCCATAAGGTCGTACAGGACGACATCGTCGACGGTGTTAGCGATTGCTTCGCCGTAGCCTTTGCCGTGCCCGGCTTTCCAAGTTGCATTGAGGACGGCTTCAATCACTTCCTCAAGGCCGGGGTTTTCGGCGTTGCGCGCGTGGAACCCCACCAGGCGAGCAGCGCGCTCCGGATTGAAGAGAAACTGAAGCGTGTGCTGCGCAGCGGATTCTGCAGGAGCGAGTGCGTCAAACGCCGGGTTGGTGTGAATCTTGAAATCCTCGCGATTGCGTGGGTATTCAGGCGGTCGAGGCGGAATAATCTTTAACAGCGATTCCGGGAGAGCAAGTGCTTCCGGTTTGAGCGTGGCCAGCACCGCAGCGAGGGCGCGCCGCTGCTCGGCGGGCGCGACAATTTGCGTTGGAACTTGTCCATCCCCGCGCAGTGTGAAGGTGTAGTCCATTCCTCCGACGAGTTTGCTGGCAGCTTCCACCTGATAGCGATGGTACATGTAGATGGGGGCCAAAACGTCTTCGATGGTTGCAAGGGGCGCGCCTTCGCGGACGTTGTTTTCGCCGAAGCGGCGGAGCGCCGCGGCGCGAACTTGCATGATGCGGTTCAGCTCATCGACAGCATTCGCACCGCTGTCCCAAAGATGCGCAACGCTGCTGGAGGAACCGGCGGGGCGGGCATCCTGATCCGTGAGATAGCGAAGCCCGCGGCCGAACGCATCGAGGAGGATCTTGTCGAGGGCGGCGTGCTCGTCTGTAACGGGCGGGAAGTCGCTGTAGCCCCAAGTAACGGAAACCTTGTCCCAATCGCCGATGCCCTTGGCATAAGCGTCGGAGAGGTCCGGCGTGCCGTCGGCTGCGAGCTTCACAAGCGGTGGCGGGTAGTCCATCACGGACGAGCGGTTGACGGTGCTAGCCGAGTAGTTGTGCATCAGACCGAGCGTGTGGCCGACTTCGTGTGCGGCAAGCTGGCGGAGGCGTGCGAGCGCCATCTCCATCATTTTTGGCGAAAGGGGCTTGCCCTTTTCGTAGGGAGCGAGGAGGCCTTCGGCGATTAGATAATCCTGACGCACGCGAAGCGAGCCGAGCGTGACGTGTCCTTTGATGATTTCGCCGCTGCGTGGATCGATGACGCTCGCGCCGTACGACCACCCACGGGTGGCGCGATGTACCCACTGGATGACGTTGTAGCGCAGATCCATCAGGTCCGCGTCTTCGGGCAGCATCTCAACGCGGAAGGCATTTTTGTATCCGGCGGCTTCGAACGCCTGATTCCACCAGCGCGCGCCTTCAAGCAACGCCGAGCGAATCGGCTCTGGCGCGCCGCGGTCGAGGTAGTAGGTGATTGGCTCGACTGGCTCGCTCACGGCAGCCTTGGGATCTTTTTTCTCGAGGCGGTGCCGTGCAGTGAAGCGCTTCACAATGGGTTCACTGACAGGCGTCGCGTAGTCCATATAGGCGATGCCGAAAAAGCTGCTGCGCGGATCGTAGGCGCGCGGCTTGTAGCCGGGAGGCGGAAGTTCGACGAAAGAGTGATGCTCGCGAACGGTAATGGATTCGGGCGAAGGAGTGACTTCGCGCACCCACGGGCCCGGTTCGTCACCGGCAAAAGTCAGCGTGGCTTCGACTTCTGTGTTCAGAGGAAAGTTCTTCGGTGGAAGATAGATGGCGCACCGCGCGGGATCGAGCTTGTAAGCCCCTTGCTTCGTGCGGCGAAGCGTCGCGGGAATGCCGTGAGCGTCACGCAAGAAAAAATCGGTGGCGTCCACGAGGGCGTGGCCATTCTCTTCGGCGGCAACCGTGAACCCCCAAAGCGCGGATTCAGCGAAGGAATCGTGAACGGCACGGCGTTCATCTCGGTCGTTGGTCACGGCGCGATAGCCGAAATTTTCCTCGATGAGCAGAACCTTCGGGCCGCTGCGCTCGAACCGGACGATGCCCGTTTTCCCAAGCTGGCCACGGTCAAGGCCGATGTCATTCGAACCGATACCTGCGGGGAGGCCGGTCTGGTAAAGGAATTCCGTGCCCCATTTTTTTGCATCGATTTCGAGCCACAGTTTGCCCTGCTTGGCGTCCCAATAAAGATTGAAATAGCCGGGAAGCTTTTGCGCGCCCGCGGTTTTCTCGGCGATGGTTGGCGTCTGGGACGCATCGGGATGTGCCGCTAGACAGATCGAGGGCAGACACAGCAAAAAGAGCACGAGCCAAGAACGAAAAGCTTTCAACATTTTCGGCGCCTCCGAACGGAGAGAACGTTTTACAACAAAAGACGCCTGGCGCGGGGGAAAATTCTGTCTGCTATACTGGGACGAAATCGCGAGAACCCCAACTTGCAAAAACTTCGCATATCGATTGTGCAGTACCTAAACACGGCGCCGCTCGTTTGGGGCTTTACAAACGGGCCGCTCGCCGGAAAGTACGATTTGTCTTTTACAGTGCCGTCGCAATGCGCCGAGGCGCTGCGCAGCGGCGCGGCCGACATCGCCATCATTCCCGCGATTGAGTATCAACGTATCCCCAACCTGATCGTTCTGCCGGACTTGGCGATCGCCTCGCAGAATCGCGTGCGCAGCCTGCTGATTGTCTCGAAGAAGCCCATCGAGCAGGTCGGCAGCATCGCGCTGGACCGCAGTTCGCGCAGCACGCAGGCGCTGACGCGAATCCTAGCCGAGGAGCATTGGAAGATTGAACCCGAATTTTTTGAGGCCGAGCCCGATCTTCGCACAATGCTGGAGAAGGCCGACGCTGCGATGATCATTGGCGATCCGGCGCTGCGGATTTCCATGGCCATCGAGAAAAAGAGCGCCGTCAGCCCAGAAGGGCGCGCGGTATGCCAGGCAGCGACGCTGGGATTCACGCGCGCCGAGATTTTTCACGTCTATGATGTGGTCGGGGAGTGGCGCAAATTTTCGAGCCTTCCGGCGGTAATGGCCATCTGGGCGGCCAGGCCCGAGGTTGGCACTCCAGAGGTGCTCGCCGATTTCGGGGCCTCGCGCAACTTCGGGCTAACTCAGATCGCGGCCATCAGTCTCGAGGCTGCTCGCGAACTGGAGCTGCCGCAACAAGCGCTTGAATCCTACTTGCGCCACAACATCGATTACTCTTTGGGAGAAGAAAACCGCCGCGGCCTCGATAGATATTTTCACGAAGCCGCAAAATTACGGCTGATCCCAAGAGACAGAAAAATCGACTGGGCGACAGGGACGAAACAAGCAGCCCAAGTTTCGGCGAAGTAGGGGTACGACACGTTTACACTGAGCTTCGAAGGGTCGTGCCCGCCTGGCCCTTGCAGTTATAGTTTAGACAGCGCATCCGCTAGAATGAGAACGCTGCGACATGAAGGAAAAACGTGGGTCTGACAAAACAAGAAGCCGTGGACATGCTGCAATCCGACGACCTGGTGGGCGTCGGCATGGCCGCGCACCAAATGCGCCTGAAAAAAAATGATCCGCGTGTCGTGACCTACCAGATCGACCGTAACATCAATTACACGAATTTCTGCACCGAGTATTGCTCGTTCTGCGCGTTTTACCGCCCGCTGGGCGCAAAAGATGGCTACATCCTTTCCTTCGAAACTATCTACGAGAAAATCGAAGAGATGCTCGAGCTCGGCGGTACAGGAATTTTGCTGCAAGGCGGGCTGCATCCAGATCTCCAAATCGGCTATTACGAAAATCTCCTCCGCTCGCTCAAGGCGCGCTTCCCGCAAGTGCATTTGCACTGTTTTTCCGCGCCAGAAATTTTATGCATCGCGGAGGTCAGCGAGCTCAGCGTCCGAGAAACGATCCAGCGTTTGATGGACGCCGGACTGCAATCCATTCCCGGCGGCGGCGCGGAAATCCTGGATGACGAAATTCGCGGGAAAATTGCCCGCCTGAAGTGCACCAGCGACGATTGGGAAGAGGTCCACCGCGTCGCGCACTCGCTAGGACTGCGCACCACCGCGACAATGATGTTCGGCTGCGGCGAAGAGCTTCGCCACCGCGTGAATCACCTTGAGCGCCTGCGCCGCATCCAGGAAGACACCGGTGGGTTCACGGCGTTCATTCCGTGGATGTTCGCTGCGGAAAACACAGCCCTCGGAAAAAAAGTGCAGGAAACAACCGCCGTCGATTACCTAAAAACGCTGGCCGTCAGCCGCCTGTACCTCGATAACATCGACCACATCCAATCGAGTTGGCTAACGCCCGGCATAAAAGTCTGCCAAGTCGGCTTGCAATTCGGCGCCGACGATGTCGGCAGCATCCTCATTGAAGAAAACGTTGTGTTTGCCGCAGGGGTGAAAAACCGCACCAACGAAAACGAACTTCGCCGCATCATTTCCGATGCCGGATTCGTTCCCGCGCAGCGCGACACTCTCTATCGCTCTTACGCGCTGAAATAATTCCAAAAAATCCAGCCGCTATTTTTGTGGGGCCTTGGGCTTGAGCGGACGCAGAACGATCTGCACCTCGGTGCCGTCGGGGAGATCGATATCTTCTAGCGGATAGAGAATGCCGCTGCGAAAACGCGCCTGAATCCAGCGCGGCCCGGGCTTGGCGTCCGTCACCGCAGCTTTAACAGGCGCTCCGGCGGCGCTTGGGACGCCTGAAGTTTCATCGAGCGCTTCATTCGCAAGGGCATCTGCCTCGCGGTTTTGTTCGCGGTAGACGTGATCGATGCGGAACGATTCAAAACCCTGCGACATTTTCTTCGCGCGCTCGAAAAGCGGCCGCAGGTCCTCACTCTTAACTTTGTACTGCCCTTGCATCTGCTTGACCATCAGCTCGGAATCGCTCTCGACACGCAACGCGCGGATGCCATGCGACTCCGCATAATCGAGCGCGGCGATCAGTCCATAGTATTCGGCGACGTTGTTGGTCATTCGGCCGATGTATTTTTTCAACTTGGCGACAAGTTCGCCCTGCCCATCGCGAATCACGACGCCATACGAAGCGGGTCCAGGATTCCCGCGCGCGGCTCCATCGATATTGGCTCGATGCGCCGGCGTCGCGTGTTTTCGCTCCTCGGGCGAGTCCCCAAAAAGACCGTCACCGGCGGCGCGAGTGGATTTTGGAAGGCGTGGCATCAGGAATGGTTGGAAGCCGAAGAAGCGGCGCGCCCCGAGCCGGCGGCAGGATCCGGCAGCGGAATCGGCTCCAAAGTGTACAAAATCAAGCCGCAGGACTCACAGCGGTAAATCTCTTCATTCGGATCGCGGCGAAGCTCCTGCAAAATGTGCGGCAGCACTCGCATGCCGCAGCCGCGGCACTGTCCGTCGCGCGCCTCGGCGAGGCCCGTGCCATGGTGCCGTTTGGCGATGCGCGCATAGAGCTCGCGCAAATCTTCGGGAATCGGCCCCAAGGCGTCCTCGCGCTCCGCTAGCAAGGATTCGAGCTGCTTCTTTTTCTCAGCTTGCTGGGCTTCGATTTCTTTTCTCTCTTTTGTGACCGCCGCTTCATCTTCCTTAAGGTTCGCTTCCGCGTGTTTGACGCGGCGTTCGGCTTCTTCGCCCACCATCATCACTTCGAGCTGCGCGTCTTCGGCCTTTGCGATTTCCGCTTCGGCGTTGGCAATCTCATGCTGCAGGGCTTTGTACGCTTCGTTCGTTTTGACGGCACCGCTCTGGTCGCGATATTTCTTCGCGCGGTCTTTCCACTGTTGCACGTCCAGCTCGAGTTTCTTGCGCTCTTTTTGGCCGTTGACAAGGCCCTCTTTAGCCACGGCCAGGGCTGCGCGCGCGCCGCTTAGTTTGGCGTCTGCTTCGCGGACCCGCTTCGGAAAAGTCTCAATCTCGGCACGCACTGCAGCAATCAAGTGGTCAACACGCTGCAGCTCGATCAAGTGAGGAATGGCGGAATGCATGGATCTGTAATACTAACACATGGGGCGCTATGCTTTGCCCGGCGATCTCCGGGATCACCCCCGAGCGACTGGCTCGGCGTGCTCGTTCAGAAGGATCGGTGACACTCTGTAGAAGGCTATTTTTTGTATGCAAGATTTTGGGAATCCCGCGTTCTAAGGAGGAAGCCGCATGCCACATGTGCAAATTACCTGGGTCGAAGGACGAACGCCGGAGATGAAGCGCAAGATCGCCGAGCGCATCACCATGGTGCTCATCGAAGACGGACGCGCGAAACGCGAAAATATCCACGTTTCGTTTCACGACGTACCGGCAACGAACTATGCTGAAGCGGGCGTCCTGGTGGCAGACCAAAAACGCACGCCGTAAAGGAATCAAATTTGGTCAGGACTCGCACCGCTCCACAGGTTGCAGCGGCGGACAAACATCGGCCCACTGTGCTTTCAAGAATTGCAGTAGAACTAAGGAGGACTTCCCGTGGCTGACACCCTTGAGAAGAATCTCGACAGGTGGATCGCGGCCGGAGTTTTGGATGCAACCACAGCCGGCCGGATCCGCTCGTTTGAGGAAACCCGGGGACCGGGAGAACGCCTGCGCTGGCCGGTGCTGCTGGCTCTCGGGCTGGGCGGGCTTCTCCTCGGCGCAGGCATCCTGCTGTTCGTTGCGGCGCATTGGGACGCACTCACTCCCGGCTCGCGATTCGCGCTTGTTTTGCTGATGGTGGCGGCATTTCCGGTGGGCGGCGCGCTCACAAGCGAAAAGTTCCCAGCGCTATCCACGACGCTTCATGCGATTGGCACTGTCTGCCTGGGCGCTGGCATCTTTCTTGCCGCGCAAATCTTCAATCTGGAAGCAAACTGGACGAATGGAATCTTGCTGTGGGCGTTCGGCGCGCTGATCGGATGGTTGCTCCTCAAGAAGTGGCCTCACCCAGCTTTGCTCGCATTGCTGCTTCCGATTTGGCTTGTGGGGAGATGGTTCTACGTTTCCGAGCAAAATTGGGAGAGGGGCGGCACTTTTATCTGGGAGGGCCTCCTACTGCTCTCACTCACTTACCTCAGTGCAAGAACAGCGGAGCGCGAATCTCCAGAGCGCAAAGCCCTTGCCTTGATCGGCGGAATCGCATTGCTGCCGTGCGCGATCATGGCTGTTCTCATGCGCGGCGAGCTGGCGCGAGGCTACGGACAAACCTCGGCCACTTCCACCACATTCTTCTTGCCGTGGCTAATCGCCATCGGCGCCCCGCTCTGCCTGGCGCTCCTGATGCGCGGCCGCGCTGCCTGGATGAACGGCGTCTCGGCCCTTTGGGTGGTTGGGCTGGCTCTGGTCGCGCCCCATCGCAGTTTTCTGTGGGATGACTGGGACGTGATGGGCTTTTATGTTTGGGCTGCCGTGGGAGCCGTCGGAATCATCGCGTGGGGAATCGCCGAACGCCGGCGCGAGCGCATCAACCTGGGCGTCGCTGCGTTCGCCTTAACGGTTCTGTTTTTCTACTTCTCAAACGTGATGAATAAACTCGGACGCGCCGAGAGTCTCGTTGGCATAGGTGTACTGCTGCTGTTTGGCGGCTGGGGGCTCGAACGCCTCCGTCGCCTCCTCGTGGCGCGTATGCAGGAGATGGCATCATGAACCAACTTCAAAAAGGTCTGCTTTTCGCGGTAATCCAAGTCATGCTTGTTTCCAGCCTCGGCGCAAAACTCATGTGGGACCGCGAGACCTCCCCGCGAGGCTGGGCCTTGACTCAGGGCTATGATCCGGACCTGCCCATTCGCGGACGCTACGTCAACATCTCGTTGTTGGTGAAGGCGGATGCGGTTTTCCCACCGTCGCAGGGCCCGGTGACCTTTCCCGCGCATGGTTCTCAGAACGTGGATCTCTCAGTGGAAAACGGCCGCATCGTTGCCGTTCCGGCGAGTCGCTACACGGGCTTCAGCGTGAGCGCACCCCAGTTGCGCGACGGGGAAATTCTCGCAACTCTCTCTCCTCCGGTGGTCTATTTTCTGCCGGAGAACGCAGCGGATCCCCTGCGCGGCCATGCCAGGGGCACACTCTTCGTGGAAGTAACGCTTCCCAGCAAGGGACCGCCACGTCCGATTCGCTTAGGCACAAAGGCAGGCAGCGCAATCGTTCCTCTGGGGGACTGAATAGTGTACGTATCCTCGGAGACTCTTTCCGCTTCCGAGAGAAATTTTCTCAAACCTGCTCGTCCCACAGTACAGCTACGATTATCGTCGAACGCTCAGTTGACCTCGTGGAGCTGCATGGCCTGGTCAATCGCGAGCGTGGGGTATCGGATGGGCGAGCCCGCGGGTGCTGGAGCGTGGCGAGCCGTCGCAGTGAAGTCGCCGCCAGAACACGCGATCGAATAGGAGTAGCCGTCCCGCTCGGGACGCGACATGGCCAGGGAATTGGAAGAAGTGAGTTCCTCGAGCGACGCGCAATGGCCGTTCTGCGCTATGAAGCCGCTCTCAGCCTGGGCAATCAGCAAGAGATCCTCGCGGACGCCAGTGAGGCTGATCGCTTGCGTGGGCGCAGTGCCCTCGTCGGTCGTCGGCATTTTCTGAAAGTAGTAGTGGTACACCCCAAACAGAGCAGCGCAAGCGACGAGAATCGCAACCAATGCACGCATAGCCTGATTTTCTTACCACCTCCGGAAGCCTGCAAGAACCTTGAACCCGCTCGTGCGGAAGAAGGCAACGGGTAGTCAGTCCAAGCGCGTGCTCACAAGGGGATGTAGTGACTGCGCAATCTCTTTGGCCTTTCTGATTGACAGAAAATACGCTCTCCAGTAACAACGATAGATAACGCTGATCACGGCAATCCCTTAGGAGAGAGTTACCGATGAGAACAAAGTCCCCGTGTGCCCTGGCCCTGGCCTTTTTGCTTTCGCTGACGATCGCCATCCCTGCAGATATTTCCGCCGAGCCGCAAGGCGGCGGACAGCGGGCTGGTGAGCTTGCTCGGTTAATTCCCGCGGTGAGTATTGCCCGCGGCTCGAAGACTCTCAATGCTTCTGTGAAATCGGTCGTCGAATGGCAGGATCTGGTGAATACCAAGGCCGATGGGCGCGCACGTATCGCTCTAGATGATGGTTCGGTCTTGAACGTGGGATCGCAATCTTCGATGAAAATCGTGAAACATGATGCCGGAGTGCAGCAGACGGATCTCGAGCTGGCCTATGGAAAACTCCGCACGCAAGCGCAAAAGATTGCAAAACCTGACGGAAAATTTGAAGTTCATACCGCGGCAGGCGTAGCCGGCGTCGTGGGCACTGATTTTTACGTGGGTTATGAAAACAACGTAATGAACGTGATCGCCTACGAAGGCTTTGTGCGCGTCTGTAATCTGGCGGGAGTTTGCGTGGTGTTGAAGGCCGGCCAGACGACCAGTCTGCGCAACAACGACAATTCCGCGCCAGCACAACCGACGCAAGCGCCGCTCGGCCTGCTAGTTACAGCGAGCAAGGATACGAACGTAGAGCCCCGGCTGGGAAACGGACTCGATAACGGCGGGCACATTGGCAAGGGCTGGGGCGTTACGATTGGCGTCCTTGCCGTGGCCCCGATCATTCTCTTTGGGGTTCTCGCAACGCGTCATAGCAACGCTCCCACCCCGCTGAATCCTTGCAAAATTAATCCTACCAACTGTGCCTAGACTTTTTGACTGCCACGAAGCTTCGTTCATTCTTTGGTCCTGGCTCGAGGCGCAGCCGGGGCTCCCTAGTTCTGGGCCCATGCAACTTGCTGGCTCCTTCGGCCGTCAAAAGAGTGTTACTAATACTAGAGACGCATGGAGCCCGGCATTTTGTGCCGTTACCTGCGGTAGCGTACACTGGATGTTTAGCTTTTCCGTCTAACTGCAAGTGAGGCAATCCTTGACCAATCCCGTTCGGCATTACCTTAGTTCTATTTTCTGCGCCCTCGGCCTCGTGGCTGCCTTGACGCCCGTGGCAGCCCCTGTAGCGCAGGCCGCGCCACCTCCCGATGTGCAGGCCAAAAAGTCTCCGCTGCTTGCGGCGCTCCAGGCCGAACTCGAGCGCTCCATGAAGACATTCAAAGCGCAGGACCCCCCGGCGTACTACCTCGGCTACACCATCACCGATACGCAGCGTGCGGACGTCTCCGGCTCGAACGGCGCACTCCTTAATAGCAATGAAACACGCAACCGCTGGCTGGAAGTTTCCGTGCGCACGGGCAGCTACGAGGCAGACGACACGCACAAGGTTGGCGAGCGGACGCAGACATCCGCCGGCCCGGGCACCTCCGTCCCGCTCGATGATGATCCGGGCGTTATCCGGCGCGCCGTGTGGCTGGAAACCGACAGCCAATACCGCACTGCCGCGGAAGCCCTCATCAAGATCAAGACTGGCAAAGAAGTGAAGGTCGATTCGGCCGAAAACCGCGCCCCGGATTTTTCTCACGAGCAACCTCACACCTACATTGGTCCACAGGTTTCTTTCACGCTGGACCGCAAGCCCTGGGAAGAAAGAGTCCGCACGTACACCCGCACGTTCCGCGAATCCGCCGCGATCATCAACTCGATTGTGACTTTTACGGCCCATGCGCAGAACGTCTTCCAAGTCACCAGCGAAGGCACTCAGCTGCAATTCGGCCAGATCCGTTACCGCCTTGAATTGTTCATTCAGGGCAAGGCACCGGATGGTATGGACATCGACCGCTATTACAATTTCGACTGGGTCAATCCTTCCGATGCGCCCGACGACAAAGCCGTCTTAGCCGCGCAAACGACGATGCGCAAGGAACTTGAAGGACTCGTCGCCGCGCCGATTAACGAGCCGTCGGTTGGGCCGGCGCTTTTGACCGGCCGCGCGGCTGCCGTTTTTTTCCATGAAGTGTTCGGTCACCGCGCCGAAGGCCACCGGCAAAAAGATGCTGCCGAAGGCCAGACCTTTGCGAAAAAAGTCGGCCAGCCAATTTTGCCGAGTTTTCTGAGCATTGTGGACGACACTACGATGAAGAGGCTCGGTAAGGAAGACCTGCTGGGTTATTACCAGTACGACGACGAAGGCGTTCCGGCACAACGCGTGACGTTAGTGGATCACGGAGTCCTGAAAAGTTTTGAAATGTCGCGCTCGCCACTCGTGGGATTTCCCAATTCCAACGGCCATGGAAGGCGTCAACTTGGCGCTACCCCCGTTTCCCGGCAAGGCAACCTGATTGTGGAAAGCAGCAAGACCGTCACAAACGACCAACTTCGCGCAAAGCTGATTGAGCTGATCAAAGCGCAGGGAAAACCTTTCGGACTCCTGATTGACGACATCGCCGGCGGTTTTACATTTACCGGGCGCGGACAGCCGCAAGCTTTTCAAGTTCTGCCGCTCGTGGTCCACAAAGTCTTCGCCGATGGCCGCCCGGATGAATTGGTCCGCGGAGTTGATATCGTCGGAACGCCGCTGGCCGCGCTCACGAAAATCGTGGCCACGGGCGATACGCCGGAAGTCTTCAACGGCTATTGCGGCGCGGAGTCCGGCTCGGTCCCTGTTTCAGCCGCCTCGCCCGCTATTTTGACATCCGAGTTGGAAGTGCAGAAGAAAGAAACCTCCACGGACCGGCCTCCGATTCTGCCGCCGCCTGCGCATGATCCTCGAAAGACGGGAGGCCAACAGTGAGGCGTTCTTACGCTTTTCTAGGACTCGCGATTCTCTCTGCGCTGCTAGGCTGCAGCGTCTCCATCCATGCGCAAGCTCCCGCCAGCGTCCAGGCGCAGGCTCCCAAGGACAACGACCACACCCTCGAAGCTATGCATGACGAAATGGCACGCTCGAAAAGCCGCCTTGAGCTGAAGATCCCCGGCATGGATCGGCCTCAGGACCCCTACTACATCGAGTACCGTTTGCTGGATCTTGATGTTCGCGAAGTCGTCGCAGAGTTCGGCGCGCTGGTCTCCTCCAACCACACGCGAAATCGTTTCATGGATGTGCAGGCGCGCGTTGGCGACTACAAATTGGACAGCTCCAATTTCATCAGCGACGACGGATTCCGCGGATTTATCGGCCCAACCGGCTCTGTCGGCATCGACCGCGACTACGATTCTTTACGCCAGGACTTGTGGATCGCCACCGACCAGGCCTTCAAGGAAGCGGTCGAAACCTATTCGCGCAAGCAGGCGTATTTGAGCAGCCTTGCCCGCCAATCCGACATCGACGATTTTGCGAAAGCCGCGCCACTACAGCTGATTGAGCCACTCGTCACTGCGGACTGGAGCAATCGCAACTGGGAGCAGGAAGCGCGCGAATCCTCTCGAGCCCTGCGTGCGTTTCCGCAAATCTATGAATCGCGCGTGACCTACTATCTGGTCTATGCCACGGAATACCTGCTCACCAGCGAAGGCACGGAAATTCGCAGGAACCGTTGCTATGCTGCCATCGAAGCAGGCATGAACACGCTTGCCGACGATGGCATGCAGGTCAACCATCTGTACGCCACCTACGCTCCGAAGCCTGCCGATCTCCCGAATGCGGATGCTGTTCGCAAGGCTTTGAACGTAACCGGCAGTGAGTTGATGGCCATGCGCGTCGCGCCTACGGCGCAGGACTACACGGGACCCGTACTCTTTGAAGCGCGCGCCGCTGCTCCGCTTCTGGCACAAGTGCTGACACCGGCGATCAACGGCGCCCGCCCTCCTGTCTCTTTCACGCCGGTGATGGAGCAACTCCTCACCGGACTTGGCGGAAAGAGCGACTGGGTTGGCCGCATGGGGTCGCGCGTTTTACCAGGTACCGTTTCTTTGGTGGACGATCCCGCCGCGAAAGAATTTCACGGAACACCCTTGCTCGGCGGCTACGCCGTCGATGAAGAAGGTGTGCGCGCGCAAAAAGTGACGATTGTGGATGGCGGTAACGTCAAAGAGTTGCTGATGTCCCGCCGCCCCGGCCCGGATTCCGACCAATCCAACGGCCACGGCCGCTCGACGTTCTTCGACGCCAAGCCCACCATGAGCAATTTGTTTTTCAAATCGACGGAGACGCAATCGCCTGCCGATCTGAAGAAAAAGTTCCTCGACGAATGCCGTTCGGAGAAGTTGGCATACTGCCTGGTGGTTCGCGAGATGGACAATCCCTCGATCAGCTTGCTTCACCGGGATGATTTTTCGGAATTGCTTGCGAGCTTCGGCGGCGGCGCCGGGACTGGCGACCGCCTGCCACTTATTGTTTATAAAATCTACCTGGAAGACGGGCGCGAAGAGATGGTTCGCGGAGCGCGCATCATCGGCTTGAACACGCGCATGCTGCGAAACCTCGGCGGCATCGGCAACGACGACTTCGTTTATAACTACATGCAGAGCCAGGAGTCCGGTTTTGCGGGAACCGCGCTAGGTGCGTTTGGCTCGGCGCAAAGTGGCTTGCCTGCTTCGCTGGTGGCTCCTTCGCTTCTCTTCGATGACCTGGAAGTGCGCGGCGCCCGCGGAGAACCAAAGCGCCTGCCGCTGCTTCCCGCACCGTCATTGACAGCGGACTGACCGCGACTGCTATCGAAATATCTCGCGCGCATACGCGCTTGCGAATGTTCGAAACATGAATGAACTAGCCCGCCGCGTCTTCATCTTTGGCACCGCTACTGTAGGTGCCTACGGCCTGCTCATGGCCGTTCAACGCGCCTGTGGTTTTGCACTCGCCGGTGATAAGCCCGCAAAAGGCAATCCCGGTCCGGTGCAAATCGTAAAGTTCGCGGACGACGGAACGCGCTTGAGCGTGGAGACCGCGGCCAAGGTAGTCAAGAGCGACGCCGAGTGGCGCCGCTCGCTCAGTTCGGACGAATTTGACGTCACGCGCAAAGCAGACACCGAGCGGGCTTTCAGCGGCGCGTACTACAACAATCATGACCCCGGCCTTTACCGCTGCATCTGCTGTGCCAATGCGCTCTTCAGTTCCGCTACAAAATTCGACTCCGGCACGGGCTGGCCAAGTTTCTGGGCGCCCATCGCCAAAGAAAACGTTTTAACAAAAATAGATTTGAGTTTTGGAATGCGCCGCGACGAAGTGACTTGCGTCCTCTGCGACGCGCATCTGGGCCACGTTTTTGACGATGGCCCTAAGCCTACCGGCCTGCGGTATTGCATGAATTCTTTGGCTCTTCGCTTCATTCCGCGCGCAAAGTCCTGAGCCTTCAGAATTAAAAGGTTACATCAGCAAAGCGGGACGCCCCGAGTCCGCTATTGCCTCACTTCCGCCAGCAAGTCTTCGAAGTCGTTGATCGATACACGGTCGATTTTGCCAGGGATAGAGAAGTCGAACGGTTCGCTTGCGCGTGTCACGGAGATCAATCCCATTTTTACCGTCTTATCTCCGATATGAGCATAGAGCGACAGAGCATCCTTCCAAGTATCTGGGACTCCGGAGCGCGTGATTTCTCCCTTGATGTGGGTCTTTCCATCCGTGGTAGCTTCCGCCGTGGAGCGAAATATGTACTGCGCTTCGCCTATTCCATAGACGTACTGGTTGAAGAACCAGTCCATCTTGTGGTTTCCATCTAGATCCATCCCGCGCGTCATGTGTTTCTCCACGATCGCTTTGAAGTCTTCCGTGGAGGCAGGTTTGTTGTCGAATGTTTTGCAATAGTCCTGCATCATCTCCTTGAACGCATGGTCCGGGTCCTGGTCGCGCGGGTTCATCATCTGCATGCGCAGCATCTGCAATACGTAGCCACCCTTCGAATAAATCAGCTCTTGATACGATCCCGGTCCGGTTATCGACGACCGGATTCGCTGCCCCATCCAAATCGGTCCGAGCGATTCCACCTCGTGGCCGTAGACGTCATGCGTGTGCAGCAGCTCTTTTTCCTTGCGCCAGCGGTTCAGATATTCCTTCATGTTTTGGCGATATTGTACATACAGGTCGCCTGAAAACTCTGCAAATCCTTCCGAGAGCCACTGGTCGTGGTAGCTCTTCCAGCCCACGCGGTGCCCCCACCACTGGTGAGAAGTCTCGTGCCCCCGGAAAAAATCGGTGAGCCCCGTTTGATCCTTGAGCCCGATGGCGTTCCGTTGCGTAGAATCCAGAAACGAGGCGGACCAAAGATAGATCAGTCCCGGCCATCCTTGTCCGTAGGAATAGCTGATGGGCAGGCTGGTGACCGAAAGGTGTTTGTACGGGAAAGGGCCATACCATGCCGAATAAACCCGCACGGCGTTGGCGATCTCCGTCCCCATCGTCTTGGCCATGATGGAAGGCGACATCGAACCGACCGCAGCTCGTTCCCTCCCTGGACCCACCTCAAAGTAACGCTGCACTTGCGTCATCACATCATCGGGCGAGCGGTTCGCGTAAATGTCGATGGCCACGTCTCCGGCCTTGTCATTGGTGACTTTGTAGTCGCCGTAAGCAAATCCGGCCACGGCCAGTGGAATCTCGCTTTTCCAGGTCGTAATTCTGGTGCCCCCGTCGACCGTCTCGCTGGTTTTCTCACCAGTGGCTACCAGCGTCGAGTTCTTCGGACTATGAAATGTCAAATCGAAATCGGCGCGCGCCGAAAAACTGTTTGGCCTCTCGGGATACCAGCCGGAGCTTTCGCAGAAATAGTTTCCGCTGCCTGCCTTGCGAATAGCGCGTTTCCCGCCGTACCGCAAGTCGAGCGACAACGGCGTGCCCACGGCAAGCGGCAGCGCAAGAATCACAGCCACATAGTCGCCGTAGGACTGGTAGCGGTCCTTTGTTTCTCGCGACTGATAGAACGCCAATGAATTGTTGCTGGAGTCCTTGACCGATTCGAGGCGCAGATTGCCATCGAGATTGAAAATGAGCACGCTCTGTCCCGCGAGGCGCGGCTCCAGATCCAAGTGCGCGCTGGCGTTCAGCTCCGCGCCGGAGGTCACGCCGACGTCAATCTTGTAGCTGCGAATAATGAAGTCTTCCTTGGCTTGCGGATCCTTCCAGGCCTCGGCGCTGGTGCGTCCTGCGGGAAAGCTCATCCAGGTGTCGAATATCTTGAACGGCCCAACATCCACCCATCGTCCCACCGCCATATCTTCCGGGTTCAAGGCGTCATCGTGGACTTCCACCCAGCTCTTATCGGTTTTCATATCCGCGAGAAAGTACGCTGTGCGGGCCCGGTCCGTTGACAAAATACTTTGCAGCAGACGAGGCAAAGACGACTCCCCCAGGTCCTCGCGCTCCTTCTGCCGTTTGGCATAGAGATCATCGGCGGCTGGACCCGAGGTTTGCCATTTCACTTGCTTGGCGACTTCGTCGAGCAGGCCGTCAGTGAAACTGAACGTAGCATCGCTGAACTCCACGTTCAGCCTGTCCCGCCTGGTGAAAAGCCGAAGCTGCTGTGCCTCTTGTGGATTTGGAGGATCTGCCTCGAGACGACCTTTGCCGTGGAATACAGCGCCAAATACGACGCCGTTGACAGGCTGCGTGAACTGAATCGTGCCGTCCGTCAGGTTGATACGGACATGGTCGCGAAGGATATCGACATTCTCTGCACGAGCTGATTTGGCAGGGTCCATCGTCGGCGCAGAAAGCGCATTCCAGACGGTGGCGCCGGCCGAACCCGCCGGCGCCTGCGCGAATCCCGAGGCCGCCGACACGAACATCCCCAAAAAAAACAAAGCCGCAGTCCGGAGGTGGACGCTCATAAGGATGGCTCCCGCAATGCAGCGCGAAAATACCCTGTCTTAGCTCCGACGGCAAGTACTGTGAGTAATACGCGCGTGTGCAGCGAATTTTATCTCGCGAAATGTAATTTTCGGACTTGTTCCCGCCAGACTCGACGGAAACCGTGCGGCCCACCGCCGGGGTGGCGGCGTCCCCGGATACTGCGCGCATCGGCTCTTCGCAGAATACGGAAACTCGCGGCACTTGAGGTAGTCTAGTTGCACGGTGATGGCGGCTCGGCAAAACGAGGAGGTGCGCGAGAAGCGCCGGGCGGCGCTGTTGAGCGTTGGTTCCGCGGTGTTGCTCGTATCTTTGAAAGCTTTTCTGGTGATCCGTACAGGGAGCTTGGGTGTCCTCTCCGAAGCGTTGCACTCCGGCCTGGACCTGCTCGCGGCAATCATCACGTTTCTTTCCGTGCGGGTCTCGGATGAACCAGCGGACGAACGGCATCCCTACGGCCACGGCAAGTTTGAAAATTTCTCCGCATTCGTCGAGACCGGACTTCTGCTCCTTACCGCGCTCTACATTATTTACGAAGCGTTTGACCGGCTCTTCTTCCACAGCGTGCTTATCCAGCCGAGCATCAGCGCAATCCTGGTGTTGCTTGTAGCGTTGGCCATCGATCTGACGCGGTCGCGTGCTCTCACTCACGTTGCAAGGAAATACAAGAGCGACGCCCTGGAAGCGGACGCGCTCCATTTTTCTACGGACGTGTGGAGCACTATCGTAGTCATTTCCGGCATCGGCCTCGTCTGGGCCGGCGAGACCTGGAATCTCCCTTGGCTGGCTTACGCGGACGCACTCGCAGGCCTCGCTGTTGCCGGTGTGATTCTGTGGGTTGGCTCGCAGCTCGGCAGGCGCACCATGGACGCGCTGCTCGATGTCGCTCCCAAGGGCTTGCAGCAAGAAATCGCCATGGCAGTGGGCCG
>WNFS01002071.1_pt1 | contig 22343 bp, 20 predicted proteins | sample 5400141 | NCBI WGS metagenome assembly WNFS01 (sample SAMN13153358, study PRJNA577476) | soil metagenome | isolation source: 60 cm saprolite under Madrone tree | place: USA:California | collected 2016-06-14
AGCCTTTCAGATTTCGATTCGAGGTCAGCGGTCGTCCGGATCGCCGTGTCCGCCCGGGCCCGGCGAGATCGAGTCCCAGAACGCGCACTGGTGCGCCATGCGGATCTGCGCGCTGAGCGTCGCCTCGCTGTCGGCGCCCGCGTTGAGCGCCATCACGAGGCCGAGGTCGTCGCGGTCGCCGTCGCCGTCGTGCTCGACCCGGAAACGCGGCCAGATCGGCCCGCCATCCGCCGTGGGTGCCCCCGTATACGCCAGCGATGACACGAACCTGAGCTCCTGGTTTTGCAAGACCTGTTGGTTCACGTCGAGGCCCGTGGCCGGGTTCGTGACCGGCGTGAGGACCCACGCATTGACGTGGCCTGCGCCCGGTGACTCGCCGGTGAACCGCTGCGGCCAGGGATCCCCGTACTGGATGAGGTACGTGTAGACAGGCATCCAGCGCGACAACTCAGAGGCGGTCCGCAGCAAGCTGCAGACGGTGCTCGAGTCAGCGGCGACGGTGCGCCAGGCCACGAATGGTGAATTGAAACGATTCACCGGATACCGCGCCAGTACGTCGTTTGCGTGAGCCCCGTACTGCGACTGCACGAGCGCAGCGTAGTCGGCTGCCGTTACCGGGAAGCCGATCAGGTTCTCATCGCGATCGGTGCCGACGATCACCGGCACTCGGTTTACGCGCCCCGTTCGCAGCGCTTGTCGCAGCGTCATGGGCAGCGTCGAACCGTTGATCGTGGCGTCTGGGCCGGCAACGCCCTCAGGCACGCGGCCGCGTCCGCCGCGCTGCCGCACCCGGCAGCGGCCGCGAAGTCGTCGCCGATGCGCTCCGCTTCCTCGAGCGTCGGGAGCCGCGACTTGCAGTCCTGGAGCTCCAGGTCCTCGGCCCCATTTGGCCTCGTCGCCTCGGCGACGCCGAAGATCGTATTGTACTGTCCGCTGGTACTGATCGCCTTGTGGAACAAGCCCGCGGCCGTCGGCGAGGCGATCTGATCGCACACGCTCGATCCGCCGGCGGACTCGCCGAAGATCGTCACGCTGTGCGGGTCGCCACCAAATGCGCTGACGTTCTGCTGAACCCAGCGCAACGCCGCCTGCTGGTCCTGCAATCCGTAATCGCCGGGGTTCGGGCCGAGGTGGCGATTGGCGAGGAACCCGAAGATGTTAAGGCGGTAGTTCATCCCTACGACGACGACGTTTCCCGTGTTGACGAGCAGCGTATAGTCACCGCCGCCGGAGCCGTTGAAGAAGCCGCCGCCATGGATGTGCACCATGACCGGGAGGCCGTGCGCGCCCGGAGGCGCCCAGACATTGATGAACAGGCAGTCCTCGCTCCCGGCGTTCGGACCATTCTTTCCCACGGCGGGATGCGTGCAGATGCTGCCGACAGCGGTCGCGTTCAAAGTGGCGGTCCAGGGCGCGACGGGCTGGGGCGGGGCCCAACGCAGCCTGCCGACCGGCGGCGCAGCGTACGGCATGCCGAGCCATTCGTTCACGCCGTTCACGACGATGCCGCAGACGGGGCCACTAGAGGTCATCACCGTCGTGCCGGCGGCGCAGGCGGGGGCCGCGGAAGCGCGGCTCGCGGGCAACCCAAGCGCAGCGGCACAAGTCGCCGCGGCGATCGAAGCGGATCGGTAGCTGAACTTCGTCATCGCTTTATCCTCCTCGCAGCAGACCTGCTCCATCGGAGCCTTCTTGATCGAGGGGCCGCAGTACGACTCGGGTTTTCCCAACGAAGACGGAATCGAGATGCGCGCTTGTCGCGCCGGCTGATGCCCCTCACGCCCGCGAGTACGCTCGCTCCAGATCGATGTGCAAGTGGGAACGCGTCAGCACACGACGCCATTTTCGAACACGGACTCGCGACTTAGGACGGAGGTCTTGAGGTTGAGCCGTAACGCGCTGCGTGCCGTCCCGGAACGAGTTGATCATGAACCAACTGGCCGGAGCGAGCGCGTCGCCTGACCTACGACAGACGCTCGCGCAGGTGGTCCCCCACGCGCAGCGCATTCGCCATGATCGTCAGTCCCGGGTTCACCGCGCCGGACGAAGGGAAGAAGCTCGCGTCGACCACGTACAGGTTGTCGACGTCGTGCGCCTTGCAATCGCGATCCAGCGCGGACGTCTCCGGATCAGTCCCGAATCGGATCGTTCCGTTCTGGTGCGCAACGCCCGCGAGCGGAATCCGCTCGCCCAGATACAAGTTCCGCGCGAACAGCCCCTGGTGGCATTCGTGCCCGTGCATCGGGCACGCGCGCTGCTGGCTCATCAGCCTCTTCAGCTTCGCGATCAGCCTCTTGTGCCCTTCCTCGTTGTTCGGCCGGTACGAGAGGACGATGTTCCCCTGGCCGTCCAGCGTGACGCGGTTCTCCGGATCCGGCAGATCTTCCGAGGTGAGCCAGAAGTCGAGCGAGTGCCGCGCCATCAGGTCGAGGGTGAAGCCCGGCGCGATGGCTGGCGCTCCGGCGCTCAGGGCCGCGCCGTCGAGCTTGCCGACGAACGAGATGTGCCCCATCGGGTATGGGAAGTCGTCGCTGCCGAAGTAGAAGTCGTTCACCGAGAGCGTCTTCTGGAAGATGGTCGGATTCGGGCACCTGGAGACTGCCATCAACACCGAGTTGATGTGCCCCATGTAGTGGCGCCCGACCACTCCGGACCTGTTCGCGAGCCCTCGAGGATGGCGGTCGTTCGCGGACCGCAAGAGCAGAGCCGCGGAGTTGATGGCGCCCGCGGACACCACCACGATCTCCGCCGAGTACTCCTCGCGCTCGCCGTCGCGCCGGACGATCACCTTGTTCACGGCGCGGCCCGTTGCAGTCGTCTCCAGGCGCTCCACGAAGGCGTTGGTCAGGAGCGTGACATTGGGGTACTCGAGCGCGGGATCCACCGCCAGCACCTGCGCGTCGGCCTTCGCCCGGACCAGGCAGGGATGGCCGTCGCAGGTGGCGCAGCGGATGCACGGGCTGCGATTCGGGCTCTTCTCGTCGAGCTGGATGCCGAGCGGGGTGTGGAACGGCCTCAGGCCCGCGCGGGCGAAGTCCTCGGCCAGGTGCTGCAGGCGCGGCTCGTGACTCACCGCCGGGTGCGGGTATGGCTCGCTGGCGCAGGGGTCCGTCGGGTCCTCGCCGCGCTCGCCGTGCACATGGTACATGCGCTCCGCGCGCGTGTAGTACGGCTCCATCTCGTCGTACGTGACCGGCCAGGCCGGCGAGATGCCACCGTGGTGCCGCAGCTCCCCGAAGTCGGCTTTGCGCAGGCGGAACAGCGCGGCGCCGTAGAACTTGGTGTTGCCCCCCACCGCGTAGTTCGTGTGCGGGTGCAGGTCGCGCCCGTCGGGGTCCTTCCAGATCTCCTTCGTCTGGTACCTGCCGTTCACGTTCACTGCCCGGGAGTCCCAGTTCTCCTTCTCACGGCGGACGTAGTCGCCCCGCTCGAGCAGCAGGATGCGCTTCCCGGACGGCGCGAGAGCGTGCACCAGCGTGCCCCCGCCAGCCCCGGACCCGATCACGATCAAGTCGTATGCGTTCGACATGCCCCCTCCTCCTCCTTCGTCGCGCATGGGCCTCCGCTCGTTACGCGCCTGTAACGCCCTGGCCCTTCCCGAGACTTCCAACTGGAAGGGAGCTTCCGATGCCGGCCGCCGCGCCCGATCTCAAGGCGCACCTTCAAGACCTGCCACTGGTCGAGGCGCTGCGCGCTGGAGACGAGCGCGCGTTCCTGGGCCTGGTCGGACGGCTTCACGCGGGGATGGTCCACTTTGCGCGTGGATTCGTGAACACCGACGCGGCGGCGGAGGACGTGGTGCAGGACGCCTGGGCGGCAGTGCTGGAAGGAATCGACCGGTTCGAGGGCCGATCCGCGCTGCGCTCGTGGATCTTCGGCATCGTCGCCAACCTGGCACGGACTCGGGCGACCCGCGACCAGCGCGCCGTCCCGCTCTCGGCGCTGGAGCGCGACGACGGCGAGCCGGCCGTGGACGCGTCCGAGTTCCTGCCCGTATCGCACCCGCGCTGGGGCGGCCATTGGGCAAAGTATCCGGAAGCGTGGCCGGAGGAGCAGCTCCTTTCCCAGGAAATGCTCGCGCACGTGCGCGATGCCATCGCTCGCCTGCCGCAAGGCCAGCGCGCTGTGATCCAGCTCCGGGACGTGGAAGGATGGAGCTCGGAAGAGGTGCGCGAGGCGCTCTCCGTCAGCGAAGTGAATCAGCGCGTGCTGCTGCACCGCGCGCGTTCTCGCGTGCGCCGCGAGATCGCCCGCTACGTCGACCGGAGATCCAAGCCATGAGCCGCGCCCTGCCAGCCGATCTCGACTGCGTCGTCGCCGTGGAGCAGGTGACGGACTACCTCGAAGGGGCGTTGCCGCTGCAAGCCCGCACCGAGTTCGAGCAGCATCTGGTGACCTGCCCCGGCTGCGTCATCTACCTCCGGCAGATCCGGGCGCAGATCGCCGCCTCGGCCAGCCTGGCGGACGAGCGGCCCGCTCCCGAAGAGGTGACCCGCAAGCTGCTGGCGATGTTCCGCGCATCGAGGGGGATTTGAACATGATGGCCTGGAAGTTCCTCGCGCCCGGGGCGATTGCGCCCTTCACGGGCGCTCGGTGGCCGGTGCCGTGGGGTCCGGACGGAGGCCAGTGGCTGCAGGGTCGGTCCGGCGAAGGCGTCCATGCCTGTGCTCTCGGCGATCTGCCGTACTGGCTCGACGACGAGCTGTGGGAAGTCGAGCTGGACGCGCCGATCTTCCGTGCCGCCCGCCAGCTCGTCGCCGCGGCGGCCATCGACGGGCAAGTGGGGCACGACGAAGAGCGCGGCGCGCATGGCTCGCGGACGGATTGAAGCTCCGCGACCCAGGTTGGCTTCGGTCACGCCGGCCGGGCCATCGGCCGCGCCCGCCGCTCACGCAGCTGCTCCAGGCTCCGCCGTAGCTCCGGCATGCCCTGGGCGAGCAGCTCCAGCTCCTTCTTCGGCAGGCTCCAGACGCTGAGCGGCGTCGCGCAGCGGATGGTGGCGCTTCGGGTCGTGTGATCGAGCAGCGCCATCTCGCCAAATAGCTCGCCGGCGCCCAGCCGCGCCACCACCTGATCCCGGATGACGACCTCGGCCTCGCCCTCGAGGATGGCATAGATGCGGTCGCCCAGATCGCCTTTGCGGAAGATCTCCTGACCTGGTTCGAAATGCTCGCGCATCAGGAGTCGCTGGTCGGCGAAGCGGAACTGGACCAGCTCGGGCGGGAGGAACAGATCGAAGCTCCACGACACCGCCACCTTCAGCCTCCGCCCGAATCCGGGCAGCTTCATGAGGTAGATGGTGCGCCAGAGGAACCACGCCAGGGGACCGGAGATCTGCAGCCCGAACACTTCCGCCACCGCCGAATGGCGGCCGAGCGATCCCATCTTCCCCAATCCCTTGAAGTCGAAGACGCGCCGCTCCCCGCCGCGGATGCTCGCCAACACGTTCTGCGCGACGACCTTCGCCTGACGGGTGGCGTGCTGCGCGGTCGGCGGCGCTGCCCCGCCTTCCAGGGTGGGCACCTGCGCGCAATCGCCCAGCGCCCATACGCCCTCGAGATCCTGCACTTGCAGCTCCGGCGTGACGAGGATGCGGCCGCCCTTGTTCTTGGGCAGGGCCAGCGCCTCGATCAGCGGGTGTGCGAACGAGGGGACCGTGGAGACCAACGTGCGCGTGGGGATGGCGCGTCCGTCGGCGAGCACCGCTTCCTCGCCCGTGGCCGCGGAGAGACGCGCGTTGAGCAGCAGCTCCACGCCGCGCTCCCGCAGGATCCGCTGGGCGAAGCGGCCCAGCTTCTCCGGCACTTCGGGGAGGATGCGGTCCTGCGAGTGCACCAGCACCACCCGGATCTCGCCCGGGTCGATCTGCCGGTAGTTGGCTGCCACTCCGCGCACGAAGTCGTTGAGCTCCGCGACCACCTCCACGCCGGAGAAGCCGCCTCCGGCCACCACGAAGGTGAGGAGCTGGCGTCGGAGCTTTTCGTCGTGGCGCTCGATGGCCGCTTCCTCGAGCGCGCGGATGACGTGGTTGCGCAGGTAGAGCGCGTCGTTCAAGTTCTTGAAGGGAAGGGCGTGCTCGGGCAGGCCGCGCAAGCCGCGGAAATCGGTAACGGTCCCCAGCGCGAGGACCAGGTGGTCGTACTCGATCACATGGGGGTGGGGCAGGAAGCCCGCGGCGGTGGTGATGGTGCGGTTCTTCAGGTCGATCGATTCGACCTCGCGCACGTGGATCTCGGTGGCCGGCAGGAGCCGCCGGAGCGGGCTTACCAGATCGAGCAGGCCGATGGTCCCCGAGATCACTTCCGGCAGCATGGGCTGGAAGACGAAGTAGTTGTCCTTGGCGACCAGCACGATCTCGTAGTCGCCGCGCATGCCGAGCTGCTTTTCGAGCTGCCGTGCGGCGAAGACTGCGCCAAACCCGCCGCCGAGGATCACGATGCGCTTGGGGCGCTCCGCCGGCGGGGGCCGCTGCTCGCAGAAGATGCAGCGCACGCCGGCGGGATGGTCGAGCTTGGCGCAGCCGGCGTGCCTCCGATGCAGGAACGCAGCCGCGAACATCCCGAGCGGCGGGCCGAGGAAGTAGATCCAGAGCGTTGCGAATCCGCCAGCGCCGACGGCGGAGGCGAGCGACCGCGCCGGGTTCATGCTCATCCCCGAGATCGGCGCCTCCGCGAAGATGTAGATCGCGACCAGGGCACCCGCGCAGACGCCGGTCCAGCGGGCGAATTGCGAGCCGCTCACCCGCACCACGACCGTCATCAGGAGGAAGGAGATCGCGATCTCCGCGGCGAAGGCAACCCCGAGGCCGGCAGCAGGCAGCGTGGCGGCGAAGTTCGTGGAGGGATGCTCGAGCGCCTGGCCGAGGATCAGCCACGCCAGGGCGACTCCGGCGATCCCTCCCACGGCCTGGGCAGCCCCGTAGAAGAACGCGTCGTGCGCGGGAACGCGACCGAGGCGCCAGAACGCGAGCGTCACCGCCGGGTTCAAGTGCGCTCCGGATCGCTTGCCCCACGGTGAGTAGGTGAGCACGACGGCGGTGAGGCCCATCGCCAGCGCCATCAGCGCTCGCCGCGCGGTCGGGTCGATGGCCTGGGCCCGGGAGGCCGGGTGCTCCAGCAGGACCGTGAAGACGCAGGCAGCCACCATGAACGTGCCGAGCCCGGCGGCTTCCATCGCGTACTCCGGCCAGTGCGCCCTGAAGGCAGCGCGCGGCGTCATCGAATCGACTCCGGACCGCGCGCCGGGATCGCTTTCCGCTCCCGCCGGGACCTGTCCTGTGGACCGTCGGCGAGATCGACCGCGAGCAGCTGGATGAGCTCGGCGATGCTCCACGCCTGGGCGGGCGCACCTCCCGGGGCGAAGGGCGCCTCCGCGCTGAAGACCTCCGAGACGGTGCCCAGGCAGGCATCTCCCAGGTGCAGCTCCAGAGGGCGCAGCAGCTCGCGGCAGTGCCGGAGCGTTTCGGGGGTGCGGCCGAACGCGCACAGATAGGCGCGGACATAGGGGCCGAGCAGCCAGGGCCACACCGTGCCCTGGTGGTAGGCGCCGTCGCGCTCGGCAGGTCCGCCACGGTACTGTGCGACGTACTCCGGCTCGTCGGGCGCCAGAGTGCGCAGGCCGAAGGGCGTGAGCAGCTTCCGCTCCACCACCCGGACCACCGACTTGCGCTGCTCAAGAGCGAGCAGGGGAAAGGGGAGCGAGAGCGCCAAGAGCTGGTTGGGACGCAGCCTGGCATCACCGACCACGTCGTCGAGGTGGCCACGACGCGGGTTCCAGAACGCCTGCTCGAACGATGCCTGGACGCGATCGGCATCCTCGGCAAAGCCGGTCGCGGCGGCCGCGTCGCCCAGCGCGCCGCCCCAAAGGGCCATCAGGCGCAGCGCGTTGTACCAGAGCGCGTTGATCTCCACCGGCTTGCCGTGCCGGGGCGTGATCACCTTGTCGCCTACGCGCGCGTCCATCCAGGTGAGCTGCACTCCGGGTGCGCCGGCGGATAGCAATTGGTCGGTGGGATCGACGCGGATGCGATGGTGCGTGCCTTCGCGATGCCAGCGGACGATCTCCTTCGCCGCGGGATAGAACTCCTCCCGCAGGAAGCGGACGTCGCCGCCTGCTTGCAGGTAGTGGTGCATGGCCTGGAAGGTCCAGAGCGTCGCGTCGACGGTGTTGTATTCGGGCCTGTCGCCGGCCCGGTCCGGGAACGCATTCGGGATCAGCCCGCGGTCCGTGTGCCCCAGAAAGCCGCGCAGGACCTCGCGCGCTTCGTCCAGATGCCCTCGTGCGAGCAGCAGCCCGGGCAGCGCGATCATCGTGTCGCGGCCCCAGTCGGTGAACCAGGGATATCCGGCGATGACGGTGGGCTTCCCGTCCGCGCGGCGGACCAGGAACTGATCGGCGGCAAGCTCGAGCCGGGCCAGGAACGGATCCTCTCTCTGCGAGCGCCTTTGCTCGCCGACCGCGGCCGCCAGCTCCGCCACCGACGTGGCGTCGAATCGGCGGGGCCCGATGGTGGCGGCAATGAACACCGGCCGGTCCGGCTCCACCTCGAGCTGCAGCGTCCCGAGCTTCCAGAGGTCTTCGCGGAAGTCGAGACCTCGATCCAGCTCGGCCAGGTACTCGGTGTCGTAGTACCACCCTCCGTCGTTCAGCAGCCGCGCGCCCGGGCTGGCGTGGAGCGCCAGCTCCGGCAATCCGGAATAAGGCCGCGCGCGCACGACCAGCGCATCTTTTGTGCGCTCCTCTCGCAGCGTGCCGTCCAGCGAGGGATTGGCGTGGCTGAGCGAGTGGTAGTCGCGGAAGGCGAGGAAGGGAGAGATCGCGATTCGCCGCCGCCGCGTGGCCCGGTACGTGACCACGATGGTCTGCTCGCCGGGCACGAGGAAGAGCTGCTTCTCGACGTGGGCGCCGCCGACGTCGAAGGTCCAGCTGGGAAATGGGTCGATGCGGAACTCGATCAGGCGGGCGTATCCCGGTGGCGCGAGCGTGCCCGGGTACTGGTTGGTGGCGAGCGGCACTTCCGGCATGCCGTCGCCCGAGACCACCTCGTCCAGCCGGGAAAGCAGGACATGCCGGTCCACCGGCGGCCGCAGCGATGCGACCAGCAGACCGTGGTAGCGGCGCGTGTTGGTGCCGGCCACCGTGCCCATCGCGAAGCCGCCGGCGCCATTGGTCTCCAGCCACTCCAGGCGCGAAGAGCGTGCGTGGTCCTGGCAGACCTTGCGGCCGACCGTGAGCGGCGGCAGCGGCCGCGCGTCGGTGGAAGGAAAGACGGCGTCGGGCATCACGCGCATGTCAGTCTCCGCTCTGCTGGAGCAGTTTTGCGACCAGCCCCGTCCAGCCAGTCTGGTGGCTGGCGCCGACACCTGAGCCGTCGTCGCCGTTGAAGTACTCGTGGAAGAGAAGGTGGTCGCGGAAATGCGGGTCGCGCTGCAGCTTCTCCGCCTTGCCGAACGCGGGCCGCCGGCCGTCGCCGTCGCGCAGGAAGATGGAGGAGAGCCGGCGCGAAATCTCGGCGGCCACTTGCGCGAGCGTCATCTGGCGGCCGGAACCGGTGGGGAACTCCACCGTGAACCCGTCGCCCAGGTAGTGGTGGAACTTCTGCAGCGATTCGATCAGCAGGTAGTTCACCGGGAACCAGACCGGGCCCCTCCAGTTGGAATTTCCTCCGAAGAGGCCGCTGCTGGACTCCGCCGGCTCGTACTGCACGCCGTATTCCATGCCGTCGACCTTCAGCCTGTAAGGCTGGTCGCGGTGGACGCGCGACAGCGCGCGCACCCCGTGCGGGGAAAGGAATTCCGACTCGTCGAGCAGCCGCTGCAGGATCTTGCGAAGCTTGTCCGGATTGACCACGGAGAAGAGCCGCCGGTCCATCGCGCCCAGTGTGCGCATGCAGGCCAATCCCTCGGTGAGGTCCGGGCGATTGTCGATGAACCACTCCAGCCGGCGAGCGAAATCCGGGAACTTCGCGATCAAGTCGGAGGGAATCGGTTCCACCGCGAAGAGCGGAATCAGCCCCACCATGGATCGGATGCGCAGCGCGACCTCCTCGCTGCCGCGGTGGAGGACGTCGTAATAGAAGCCGTCCTGCTCGTCCCAGAGCCCCATCGTGTTCATCGCCCGCGCGATGTGGACGAAGTGCTCCCAGAACTTGCTGGCGACGTCCTCGTACTCCTCCTCCTCGCGCGCCAGCTCCAGCGCGATGGAGAGCATGTTCAGGCAGTACATCGCCATCCAGCTCGTTCCGTCGGACTGCTCCAGGTGGCCGCCGCCCGGCAGGGGCGCGCTGCGATCGAACACGCCGATGTTGTCCAGCCCGAGGAACCCGCCCTGGAACACGTTGCGTCCTTCCGCGTCCTTGCGGTTCACCCACCAGGTGAAGTTCAGCATCAGCTTGTGGAAGACGCGCTTGAGGAACTTTCGGTCGCCCGAGCCGCGCCGCTTCTTCTCGATCTTGTAGACGCGCCAGGCCGCCCAGGCGAAGACCGGCGGGTTGACGTCGGAAAACGCCCACTCGTAGGCGGGGATCTGCCCGTTCGGGTGCATGTACCACTCTCGCAAGAGGAGCACGAGCTGCTCTTTGGCGAAGTCGCTGTCCACCAGCGCCAGCGGGATGCAGTGGAACGCCAGGTCCCAGGCGGCGAACCACGGGTACTCCCACTTGTCGGGCATGGAGAGGACGTCGGCGTTGTGGAGATGACCCCAGTCCGCGTTGCGGCCGTTCTTCCGCTCCGGCGGAGGCGCGGGTTGGTTGGGATCGCCGTTCAGCCAATCGCGCACGACGTAGTGGTAGAACTGCTTCGACCAGAGCATGCCCGCGAGCGCCTGGCGCATCACGTTGCGGGCGTCGGCGGAGAGCCCAGGCGGGATCACGCTTCCGTAGAATTCGTCTGCCTCCGCCTTGCGCGTCGCCAGGATGGCGTCGGCCCCGTCCACCGGCTGCGCCGCGCCGCGCGAGAGCCGCAGCCGCACGACCGCGCTCCCGCGAGCCGGCACGGTCAGCCGGTAGCGGGGCGCGCACTTGGTGCCCACGCGGTCGGGATTGACGGAATCCGCCCCCTTGATCACGTAGTCGTTGATGCCGTCCTTCGGATACCGCGGGCCGCCTACCCCGAAGAGGCGCCGGGCGTTGGTGTCGTTGTCGCAGAAGAGCAGCTCGGGAGATCCCTCGCAGACGAGCCGGTAGTCGCCCGCGCTCACCACCGACGGTCCGCTGGCGCGCAGCGCCGGCCGGGTCCCGTTCTCCCCCCAGCTCCAGGTGTTGCGGAACCAGAGCGTGGGCAGGACCTCCACCTCGGCGGCCTCCGGGCTGCGGTTTGCCACCTCGATGCGGATGCAGAGGTCGTCCACGTCCGCCTTCGCATACTCGACGAAGACGTCGAAATAGCGGTCGTGATCGAAGACGCCCGTATCGATCAGCTCGAACTCGCGACCGGCGCGCCCGCGGCGGCGGTTCTCCTCCACCAGCCGGGCGTAGGGGAACTCCGCCTGCGGATACTTGTACAGGTATTTCATGTACGAGTGCGTGGGCGTCGAGTCGAGATAGTAGTAGAGCTCCTTCACGTCCTCGCCGTGGTTCCCTTCCTGGCCCGTGAGCCCGAACAAGCGCTCCTTCAGGATCGGATCGTGGCGGTTCCAGAGCGCCACCGCGAAGCAGAGGCTCTGGCGCCGATCCGAGATGCCGGCGATGCCGTCCTCGTTCCAGCGATAGGCGCGCGAGCGGGCCTGGTCGTGGGAGACGTAGTCCCAGGCAGTCCCGCCCGGGCTGTAGTCCTCGCGCACCGTGCCCCAGGCGCGCTCGCTCAGATACGGCCCCCACCGCTTCCAGTGGGCCGTGCGGTCTCGCGACTCTGCCAGCCTCAGCTCTTCGCGGGTTGTCATGGTCCCCTTCCAGTACGTCCCGGGCCCGAAAGCGTTACTCGCCGGCGAGCTACCTCATGCACCCTTGGTCCGACGCGGCCGCTGTGCGTTACGGTAGACAATGCTTCACGGGAGGCGTCTATTTTGCACGAGATGTCTTCAGCGGAGGGCAATCAAGGCGAGCGGGAGTTGGTCGCGTCGCTGCGGCAGGGCGACGAGGCAGCGTTTCTCGCCCTGGTGCAGAAGAGCCATCCTTCGATGGTCCGCGTGGCGCGGGTCTTCGTGACCAGCGAGGCCGTCGCCGAGGAAGTGGCCCAGGAATCCTGGCTGGCGGTGCTCGAAGGAATCGGCAGCTTCCAAGGCCGCTCGTCGCTGCGCTCCTGGATCTTCAGCATCGTCGCGAACCGGGCGCGAACGCGCGCGCATCGCGAGGGACGGTCGGCGCCGTTCTCCTCTTTCAAGGAGCAGGAGGACGAGGCGGCCGTCGACCCGGATCGCTTCAACCCGCCCGGTCACCGGTGGGAGGGACACTGGTCCGCGCCGCCAGAACGCTGGGCCGACGAACAGCTCCTGCTTCAAGAAACCCTGCAGCTGACGAAGAAGGCGATGGAGACGCTGCCTCCTGCGCAGCGGCAAGTGATCGAGCTGCGCGACGTGGAGGGTTGTAGCGCGGAAGAGGTATGCGAGGCGCTCGGTGTGTCCGACGGCAACCAGCGTGTGCTCCTGCATCGCGCCCGGTCCCGGGTCCGTGCGATTCTGGAGCCCCACCTGAGGAGAACGGCATGAGCGAGCGGGTGCCCGATCAGCCGACCTGCCGGGAAGTCGTCGAGCTCATCACCGACTACCTGGAGGCGCGTCTGCCTCTCGAGGCGCGGACGCGGCTGGAGCAGCACCTGGTGTTCTGCGACTGGTGCAGGGTGTACCTGGAGCAGATCCGTCAAACCATCCGCGTCGCAGGCGCGGTGACCGAAGAGTCGTTGAGCCCCGAGAAGCGCGACGAGTTGGTCCGCCTGTTTCGCGACTGGAAGGGGAAGAAGTGATCGCGTTCAAGTGGCTCGGCCGGGGCGCCATCGCGCCGTTCACGGGGGTCCGTTGGCCCGCCGATGGCGGGTGGGTCTCTGCTCCCGCCCGAGCGGCGGAGGGTTCCGGCGTGCACGCCTGTCGCCTGGCGCAGCTGGCTTGGTGGGTGGGCGAGGAGCTGTGGCGGGTAGAGCTGGATGGACGGATTGTCGAACGCGAAACGGAGGTCGAGGCGGAGCGCGGGAGGCTGGTGGAGCCGATCACGGCCTGGAATCCAGCTGCGTTCGCCCAGGCCTGCGTGGCCAGGACCATCGCGTTCGCCTCGGAAGTCCCTACGCCGGAGATGGCCGACTACGTGGCCATGGTCACGGTGGTCGACGCGCCCACGGCGTCCTTCGTGTCGGCGGTCGCGGCGGCCGCCGCGCGGGGCACGCAGAAGGCTTTCGCGGAAGAGCGCGCGCTCCAGTCGCAGTGGCTGGCGCGCGCGCTCGATCTCCGCGAGACTTGAAGGCCGCTACGGGACTACGGGCACCCGGGGATCGACCCGTGTGAGCAAGAACTGGCCCGAGGCCTTGCCCTCGGCCTTGTCCGTCACCGATCCCGACAGCGTCCGGCCGCTGAGCCGGCCGTCGAAGCTGAGCGTCTTCAGGTCGAACCGCACTGCGTCGCCCTGGACCTCGACCCGATCCAGCATGATGCCCGGCTGCGACTCCACCGACATCCAGCTGCCGCCATAGGCGTTGCCGTCGTTGGCGATGTCGACGGACAGCTGGCGCTGCCAGCCATCGCGGTCGATGGCGCCGGTCCAGTGCCCCACGACCGCTTCTTGCCCCTGCTTCTTCTGCGATACCCCGGCGCAGCCAACAGCCGCGAGCACCAGCACCATCAAGGTCATGTTCTTCATTGTGAGCTCCCGTGACCGGAGGAGGCCGGTCTCTGCAGATGAGTGCTCGCGAACCGGAAGAGCGTTACACGTTGCAGGAGGCGGTCCAGCGAGAAGGGCCCTGGGCCGCCCACGGCGATCCACACCGCCAGGACGATGTAGCTCCACTCTTCGAAGCCGAGGAGATCGGAGATCCCGTGCAGGGCGTCGCGCTTGGCGGTGAGGATGGCGACGGTCATGATCACGATCAGCGGGAGCGAGGCCACGCGACTCAGCAGGCCCACCAGGAGCAGGATTCCGCAGACGAGCTCGGCCGTCGACGCCAGGACGGCGTTGAAGCCCGGAGCAGGAATGCCCAGCTCGGTGAAGAATTCGGTCACCTTGTCGAGGCCGTGCAGCTTGCCCCAGCCGGTGCCGATGAAGATGACGCCGAGCGTGAGTCGCGCCAGGGTCGGCCCCAGGAAGGAGAGGCGGTCAGCGATGGGGAGGAATCGGGACTGCGCGCGCGAAACGATGCTCATGGGTTTGCTCCGTGAAAGTTGACGAGTCGTCCTTCTGCCGTGCCTTCCGTTACGCCCCGTAACGCAATCACTGGCCTGGCGTACCCAGGAGGGTCCCTCAAAGGAGGCCTCGAATGACCTCGACCAGACCGCTGCACGGCCAGAAAGCCATCGTCACCGGCGCGAGCTCCGGCATCGGGCGCGCCATCGCCCTTGGGCTGGGCGCCGCAGGGGCCGACGTCGTGGTGAACTACCGCGACGGGGAGGACGCCGCAATGGAGGTGGTCCGCCAGATCGCGCAGTCCGGCAGCCGCGCTCTCGCCCAGCGCGCAGACGTGTCGCGGGAGGTGGAGATCAAGGAGCTGTTCCAGCGCGCCATCGAGCACTTCGGCACGGTGGACATCCTCGTCAACAACGCCGGCCTCCAGCGGGACGCCCCCTTCGAGGAGATGACGCTCGAGCAGTGGAACACGGTCATCGGCGTGAACCTCACCGGCCAGTTCCTCTGCGCTCGCGAGGCCGTGCGAGAGTTCAAGCGCCGTGGCGTCGTGGAGAGCGTCTCCCGGTCGGCGGGCAAGATCATCTGCATCAGCTCCGTGCATGAGGTCATCCCCTGGGCTGGCCATGTGAACTACGCCGCATCCAAGGGCGGGGTTATGCTGATGATGAAAAGCCTGGCGCAGGAGGTGGCCCCTCACCGCATCCGCGTGAACAGCATCTCGCCGGGCGCGATCCGGACGCCCATCAATACCTCCGCCTGGAGCACGCCGGAAGCCTACGCGGCCCTGATGCGGCTCGTTCCCTACAAGCGGATCGGCGAGCCCGAAGACGTCGGCAAGGCCGCGGTGTTTCTCGCTTCCGACGATTCGGACTACATTACCGGCACGAGCATGTACGTCGACGGCGGAATGACCCTTTATCCCGAGTTCGCTTCCGGCGGCTGAACGAGTGCGTGCGCCGCGCGTGACGTTGCTGGGAGCGTTCGTCGCGGCGCTGGCGCTGGTGGCGGCGCTGCTCGCGTTGCTGGCCGCCCTCGTCCTCGAGAATTCCCGCCGCTCCATCCTGGCCAGCGCGGAGAAGCTGCGCGACGCCGCTGCCCGCCGGGTGGAGACGCAGGTGCGCGGCCAGCTCGACGGCGCGTCGACCGCCGTGTCCGACCTCGAGCGCGAGATCGCGCTCGGCATCGTTCAGCCGCGGGATCTCGCGAGCGTCGAGGCGGCCTTGTTTCGCCAGGTGGTGCGGAACCCGAGCCTTCTGGAAGTCACTCTCACCCACGCCGAGCGCCTCGGTTACGACGACCAGGGCAACGCCCGGCTGGCTCGCGGCGGCCGCTGGCAGATCTCCGTATTCCGCTCCGGGTCCGGCAGCGATTCCGCGGTTCTGACCCGCCGCATCTCGAGCGGACTGGCTGAGCTGCGCAAGCGCCCTGCGGGCGGCGGGCTCAGCGCGGGCGAGTGGGCCCGCGATGGCGCTGCGCCCGATCCGACCGCACACCTGACGTTCTCCTCCGCCGCCTCACAGGACGTGTGCGGAGCGCCCATCTGGACCGATCTCGCCTGGTCGGCCGGCGGGTAGTGGTGTCGGTGCAGAAAGCCGTCGAGGACGCGGACGGCCGATTCGCCGGAGTCGCCCGGGCCGCGTTGCTTGCCTCTGCCGTGGACGCGGTATCGGAGTTGCGCGTGGCCGAGAAGGATCCACATCGGATCTTCATCTCCGACGCCGACGGAAGGCTGATCACGCGGCTCTCCCCGGAGGATCGCCTGGAGTTGGTCGGCGAGGATCTGCGCATCTCCCCGGCGCGGTTGCCTCCGGCCGTCGCGCTGGCGCTGCGCGGCCCGCTGCTCGACGAGAAGCAGGGGGTGGAACGGACCGGCGAGCTCACCGTCGACGGGGAGCGCTGGCTGGCCACCTTCCGCGCCCTGGCAGGCTCGCAGGATTGGTTCGTAGGCGTGGTGGTCCCCGAGGCGGCGTACACGCGCGAGCTGCACGCGCTGCGCTCCAGGCTGCTGGCAGCGTGCGCGGTGATCATCGCGCTGGTTCTCCTCGGCGGCGGAGCGGCGGTGATCGCGCTGCGCCGCGGCCTGGGCCGCATCCGCCACGGCACGACGCGAATGAGCATGCTGGAGTTCGCGCCAGCGTCGATCGAGACGCCGTTCCGCGACGTACAGGAGGTGCTCTCCGGACTCGAGCAGGCCAAGACGGCGCTGCGCGGCATGGGCAAGTATGCTCCGCTCGATCTGGTGCGCGAGCTGTACGCCGAGAACCGGGAACCGGCTCTGGGCGGCGAGCTGCGCGAGCTGTCCATCCTGTTCACGGACCTGGAGGGCTTCACCTCCCTCTCGGAGCGCCTTTCGCCCGACGAGCTGGCCCGCGCGCTGGGCCTCTACCTGGACGCGATGACAGGCGCGATCCGCTCGTGCGGTGGCACCATCGACAAGTTCATCGGCGACTCGGTGATGGCCCTCTGGAACGCGCCGGCGTTGCGACCGCACCATGCGCGGCTCGCGTGCACCGCCATCCTGGCCTGCAAGGCGGCCAGCGCGCAGCTCTATGAGTCGGCTGCCTGGTCCGGGCTGCCACCGCTGCGGACGCGATTCGGCGTCCACCGCGACACCGTGATGGTGGGCCATTTCGGCGCTCCCGAGCGGTTCAGCTACACGGCGCTGGGCGACGGCGTGAACCTGGCGTCGCGGCTCGAGGGCCTGTGCAAGCAGTACGAAGTGGACGTCATCGTCAGCCAACCGGTCGTCGATGCCGCGGGGGACGACTTCCTCTTCCGCCGCCTCGACTGCGTAGCCGTGAAGGGCAGGAGCGAAGGCGTGATGGTGTACGAGCTTCTGGGCGTTGCAGGGAGCGAGGTCGCAAATCTGCTGTCCGCGCGCGCGTACGAGGCCGCTCTGGAGGCGTATGCCGGCCGCGACTTCGCGGGCGCCATCTCGTTGCTCTCGCAGCACCCGGATGACGGCCCCGCCCGGGTCTTGCTGGCGCGCTGCCGGGAGCTGGTGGAGCGCCCGCCGCCGCCGCACTGGACCGGCGTCTACGTTGCGATTGCCAAGTAACGTTCGGACCTCCTTCGCAGACATCGAGGAGAACGGGGAGGATCCCATGACAGGTTCCAGGCAGAAGCTCGCTCGCATCCGTCTCGTCGCCCGCACACGGTTCGCCTATGAGCAGCTGCGCGATCGCGCCACTCCGGCGCGGCGCCGCCGGTTCAGCGCCCTGAACCGGGCGCTGGCGCTCCTTGCGCTGCGTTCCGCCTGAACGCCGTTCAGGCGGCGATCCAGCCTTCGCCGAGCCAGCTCTGCAGCGTTTCCGCGGCGCGTCCCGGGTCGTCCAGCGCGCCGCAGACGTCGCCCAGCAGGGCGCCCTGCTGGGCCAGCCGCACGGCGCGGGCCTCGCCGGCATCGACCTCGACGTGGAACACGTCGAATCCGGCGCGCCAGACCACGATCGGCGTCGGCTGCGGCTCCGCCGCGCGGGCGCTGCCTTCCCAGAGCGGGTCGATCTGGTGATCGAGCTCCAGCAGGCGCAGAGCAGGGATGAGGCGAAGCGGGTATCTCGCGAACGCGACCGCATCCTGGGCGAGCGTGGCGAACCGTTCGGCGGACAGTGACTCGGCCGGGGCCGCTTCGAAGACCTCGCCCCGGGCCCATTCGAGCCGCGCCAGGTCGGACAGGTCGGGGCGCTCCAGGAAGGCAGCGAACTTCCGGCCGAGCTGTCCGATGTCGGGATGCTCCGACGGATGAGCGTCCACGTACCGCGCCGCCACCCGATGGAACTCTTCGTCGCCCAGGGCGGCGAGCACCTTGGGAAAGGTCTCGCGCAACGCGTCGACCTGGCGGTCCACGAACATGCGCGTGTAGATGGCGACGCGTTCCGCCGCGGGCAGGTCGGGCGAACCGACGAGCTCGTCCAGCGGGCGCTCGCGCCCGTGGAGCAGGTCCCAGAGCAGCCGCTGCGTCTCGGCGAGGTTCATCCCAGCACCTCGGCCTCGACGTCGCGGGCGCGGCGGCTCTCTTCGAGCAGGCGCTCGAGCTCGGGGACGTGATCGTCCCATTCGATCAGGGCCGGGACGCGCCCGAAACGGCGGAGCGCGGACCGGTACAGCTCCCAGACGGCATCCACTATCGGAGCGTCGTGGGAGTCCAGCACGTAGCGGCCGTGGTCGCTGTGCCCGGCCAGGTGGAACTGGCCGACGCGGTCCACCGGAATTCCCGCGAGATACGCGTCGGGATCGAAGCCGTGGTTGCGCGCGCTCACGTACACGTTGTTCACGTCGAGGAGGATGCCGCAGTCCGCTTCCCGCGCGATCCCGGCCAGGAACTCCCATTCGGTCATGGTGGACGAGGCGTATTCGACGTAGCTGGAGACGTTCTCGAGGAGGATCTGACGGCCCAGCACCTCCTGGACCTGCCGCACGCGCGAGACTACGTGCGCGAGCGCTTCCTCAGTGTAGGGAAGCGGCAGCAGGTCGTGAACGTACCGGCCGGAGTGGCGGCCCCAGCAGAGATGGTCCGAGACATACGCGGGCTCGACGCGGTCGGCCAGCTCCCGCAGGCCGTAGAGCAGGCGCTCATCGAGCGGATCGACCGAACCGATCGCGAGCGAGACGCCATGCAAGACCACCGGAACGTCGCGGCGCACCTTCTCGAGCACTGCGACCGGGCGCCCGCCGCGGGCGAGGAAGTTCTCGCTGATCGCCTCGACCCAGCCCGCGGCCGGCGCTTCCGCGAGGAAGCGGCCGTAGTGCTTCGGGCGAAGCCCGATGCCGTGCCCCAGGTCCTTGCGCGCGAAACCCATCCTCGCCCCGGCGGCCCTTACTTCTGCGCGGTGGCGACCTTGCCGCCCTTTGCCGTGCAGTCCTTCGAGCTGGTCTCGGTCACGCCCTGGCCCTTGCACCCGTTCTGGCCCTTGCAGGCGTTGTTGGCGCTCTTGCACGAGCCGTGGCCCTTGCACTCGTTGATGCCTTCACACTTCACCGTGCTGCCAGCCTTCTTGTCCGTCTTCTCCTTCGCGAACGCGGCGCCCGAAAGGAAGAGCGAGGCGACAGCGGAGGCGAGGACGGCATTCTTGATCGACATGTGTTTTCCTCCCGGAAGTGAGCTTACCCGCACTGAGTCTGCCAGCTCAGCCATCCGTTACACGGGAATCCCGCGAATTCAAGTTCATGATCCCGCCGTAACAAGGCCGCATCCACGCGGACATGCTTGCATGGTTCGCGGCGTCATCACCAGCAAGCACGTCTTCCTCCATGCACCCCTGATCGTCTCGGGGTTCGGGATGAAAGCCTGGCTCCGGTGCTGCCGCGCCTTGCTTCGCCGCGAGCCCACGACGTTCCTCACTTGCGTGCTCGGCTCGTAGAGGGAGGCTCGAACGTCTACGCTCGGGACTGCGCGCGATCTCTCGAGCGCCTGAGCGCGGCCAGCGACGGCACCACGAACAGAGTCGCCGCCGTCGAGAATGCCAGCCCGCCCACGACCGTGATCGCCAGGGGCCTGTGCATCTCGCCTCCCGCGCCGAGCCCGACCACCAGCGGGGCCAGGGCGGCAAGCGTGGCGAGCGTGGTCATGAGGATCGGCCGGATCCTTGCGCGCGCCGCGTCCAGCAGCGCCGCCCGGCGATCCTCGCCTCGCTCCTCCGCCACGAGCGCATGATCGAGCAAGAGGATGCCGTTCTTCACCACCAATCCCACCAGTAGAATCCCGCCCATCAAGGACGAGACGTTCAGCGGCGTCCCGGTGGCCCAGAGCGTGATCGCGCCGCCGGCGAGCGCCAGCGGGGCCGCGGCGAGCACCGCGATGGTCCAGGCGAAGGAGCGGAGCTGGAAGAGCAAGACGGCCGAAACCGCGAGCACCGCTGCGGCCAGCACGCCCAGCAGCGACTTGAAGCTGTCCCGCTGCTGCTCGTACAGACCGCCGATCTCCCATGAGTACCCCAGGGGCATCGCCAACCCGCGCAAGCGGGACCGGACGTCGGCGACCGCGCTTCCCAGGCTCGTTCCGGAGAGCCGCGCCGTGACGTGCGCCATGTTGCGCTGGTTGAACCGCAGCAAGGTCGCAGGAGGGCAGCTCTGCACCACTTCCGCCAGCGCCCGCACCGGGAGCACCCGCCCGTCGCTGGCCAGGATGTTCGCTCCCTCCAGCGCCTGCCGCGTCTCGGGCGGACGGAGAAGGCGAACGCGCACGTCCTCGAGGTGATCCGGCTTGCGCAGCTGCGTCGCGACCTGTCCGAGCATCGCCGCGGAGAGCTGATCGCCCACCGTCGCGGCGGGAAGTCCCTGACGGCCGGCCTGGAGGGCATCGACGCGGAGATCCAACTCCGGGGCGCAGCCCTCGTCGCCGTTGAACAAGTCCACGATGCCGTGAGCGTCCTGGATCCGTCCCGCGGCCTGGACCGCCAGTTGCCGCAGCGTCGCGGGGTCCTGTCCGAAGAAGCGGACCTCGATGGGCTCGGGCGAGCCCTCCAGGTCCCCGAGCATGTCCGCCAGCACCTGGACGAACTCGACGCGCAGCCCCGGCGCCGTGGAGGCGATCTGGTTGCGCTGCTCGTCCATGATCTCTTCCAGAGGAGGGCGCTTGCCGGCCTTCAAACGTACCGCCACGTCGCCGCGCGAGGGTAACGACGCGACCGGGGGGCCCAGCTCGGCGCCGAGCCTGCGCGAGAACGCCTCGGTGTAAGGAGTGCGCGCGACCACTTCTTCCACTTTCGTCGCCAGCGCGTCCGCCTCGTTCATCGCAGCGCCCACCGGGGCGAAGTAGTCGATGACGTAGGAGCCTTCGTCGGCCTCCGGCAAGAAGCCCGTGCCGAGCTGGCGCGAGAGGAGCACGCCGCCGGCGATGAAGATCGCCGCGGCCCCCACAACCAGGCCAGGTCGCAGCAGGCTGCGCCGCAGTGCCGACACGTATCGATTCGCTAGACCGGCCCCGGCCGAGGCCCGCCGGGCCGGGCGCAGGATGCACGCCGCGACTGAAGGGAGCACCGCGAGGGCGACGGGGAGGGAGAGCGCCACGGCTGTGGCCAGCGCGACCGACAGCGCCGCGAAGAATTGTCCTGCTACCCCGCCGAGGAGCCCGAGCGGCAGGAACACCACCACCGTCGTGACCGTGGTCCCGACCACCGGCCAGAACAGCTCCTCGGTCCCTTTGCGGGCCGCCTCGCCCGGAGCGAGGCCTGCCTCCAGGTGGCGATGCACGGCCTCCACGATCACGACTGCATCGTCGATCACCAGACCCACGGCAATGGCGAGGCCGCCCAGCGACATGATGTTCAGGGTCTGTCCGAGGAGACGGAGGACGAGGAGCGTGGCGCCGAGCGTCAGGGGAAGCGAAAGCGCGACCACGAACGTGGCGCGCAAGTCGCGGAGGAACAGTGCGAGGATGATCACCGCGAACAGCGCCCCGAAGAGCACCGCGTCCCGGACACCGCGGACCGCGTCGGCGACGAACTGGGCCTGCTCGTAGACCGGCCGGATCCGCACTCCGGGCGGCAGCGAGGGCAAGAGCGAGCCCAGCTTGTCCAGGACGGCGGCGTCGAGGGAGAGGATGTCACCCGACGCCCGCCGCGCGACGTTGAGAATCGCGCCCGGCTTGCCGTCCACCCGGATGATCGACGTGCGGGGGACGATCCCGCGCGCCACCTGTCCGAGGTCGGAGATCCGCACCGGGGCAGCGGGCGTGCCGCCTACCACGGTCTGCGCGATCTCGTCGGCAGTGGTCATTTCTCCGGTGACCACGGCCAGCGCGAGCTCGTGCTGTTCGGTCAGCCTCGCCACCGTCTGCACACGGTTCGCGGTGCGGAGGCGGTCGGCGACGGCGGGAACCGTGAGGTGCGCGGCCTCCAGGCGCGCGGGATCGAGCAGCACTTCCGTCTCGGGCACGTCCGAAGACTGAACCGAAACCAGGCCGACGCCCGGCAAGCCCGAGAGCGCGGGCCGCAGGGTGTACTGCGCCAGCTCGTAAAGTTGCTCCGCCGGGTACGGGCCCTCGACGTTCAAGGAGAGGATGGGAAAGGAGCTGGCCAGGACGCGTTCCGCGGTCAGCTCCGTCTCGGGCGGGAGCGCAGAGCGCGCCTCCGCGAGCCTGGAG
>WNFS01002235.1_pt1 | contig 22287 bp, 39 predicted proteins | sample 5400141 | NCBI WGS metagenome assembly WNFS01 (sample SAMN13153358, study PRJNA577476) | soil metagenome | isolation source: 60 cm saprolite under Madrone tree | place: USA:California | collected 2016-06-14
AAGTCCTGGAAGATCATTTCTGTAATAACAGAACTCTGGAAGATGGCCTGGTCGTTTCCACCTACGGTATCTGTCGGGGTAGTTTCTGCTTTACGCTGACGGGAGATCCCTAACTGGGTATCATATTCCGTCTTACAGAAGTCCATGATCTTAATGATCTCAGAGATATGCTGGAAAGTAGACAGATCTGCTGTCTGGTAGGTCTGCCAGGATTTATCTACTCCTACCTGGTTCCGGTCAAGTACTGCCCAGCCCTGTGCCTCAGCATAGTAGAAGAATTTCTCCTCATCCCATCCATGGGAATAGGGTATAGAGTTCTTATCAATGAACTGTATCTTTCCACGGGACTTGGTAATCGTACGCTCCAGGATAATGGAGAGGATACAATACATAATCTGGAATGGTATTCCAAGCTTAGCTACAGAGATATTCTCCGCATGGCTATCGGAGAAGTTATAACCATTATAGGCTAGTTCATGTTTAGAGAAGTCATTGATCTGATTTGGCTGGTATTCAGGCGGACCCATCTCGGTATAGATATTATCTCCTATTCTCCAGCCTTCCAGGATCTGAGTAACCCAGTCCCAGGTAATAGTTTCTTCTACTCCATCTGCTATGACATAGTCTTCCCCTACCAGATCAGAATAAGGTTCACCTGTAGCAGGATCTGTTCCCTGTACATAGCCTACCTTCTGCATACTCTTCCACTGGTAGTGGTATACCGGTACTTTATTATACTGGTAAGTACTATTATTTTCTAAGTAGTTATACAAGCTTGCCGGAGAACTTATTGCTGACATCCGTTCAAAGTCATCGATATCCCCTGGAGAGATACTATCGTAGAACCTGTCTACAATATCAGGGACTGTCCAGAACTGACGTCTACAAACCCAGGATCCGTCTTTGATGAATTTTACACTGGGGCTCTTATCATAATCCAGTTCTAATGGAGGGACCCATTCATAGAATACCTTATCCCGGAGAACTCCTTTATAGCTCCTGCCTTCACCGCAGATCAGTACATCCTTAAGAATATCCTGTAGTTTATCCTTAACCCGCTGGTCTTCCATAATAGCATCCAGGTCAGTCTGTGCCTGCGAAGCCAGGAGATCCTTAAAAGAGTTGGCAAACTCTTCGGTCATCTGGTCTGGGAGAGGTACCTGCTGGGAAGCTACTCCTGTAGGTGCCTGTGCATCCTGGCCGGGATCCTGTGACTGGCTCCCACCCATGGCTGCATTCACTCCATTAATAACGTGCTGGCTGATATTCTTAAAGACTGCATCTTTCCGGGCTTCCAGGAAGTTATTATATCCCTGTTCCCCTTTGACTACGATCTGGTATGGGAATGGCCTCTTAGGATATTCCCCTCTTAAGAGTTCTATGTTTGGCCGGATAATATTATGTGGCCGTACCTTTGCTCCCCAGTTCTGGTGTTCCGGTTTCTTGGTAGAAAAAGGATTCATCACATGGGTAAACCAGGAAGAAGGGAAGCGGGAGTTGTAGATATTGTAGAGGCCCAGTATTACATTCTGCCTGTCGCCAGAACCAGAAGGAGAGTGGAAGTGGGAGGTCTGTAGCCCCCAATTAATATTCTGCTTAAACCATTCATAGTCCTTGGCTATCTTATCAGCCCATGAGAGTTTTTGTAATGGCTTAGCACTGGGTATCATGAGAACAAGAACTCATCATTTGGTTTTTCCCTGCGGGTACTCTCCAGGATATTATATTCCCTAAACATAAACATAGCCAGCAGCATCCTGGAGATACGGTCAGCGTTCCTTATCCCGTTATATTTGACTATTTCCTGTAAGAGGGGGATTTCTTTAATCGTATGCAGGTTATAGATCAGGTTCCCCATAGGGGTAATCCCACGGGGTTTCATTAGCCATTCGGAGAAGTAAGACAGGCCATTCGCTTTCTCCTCAGTAGAGAGATTCATAAAGTAGTTCCTGTTCTTTTCATTCGCCCCATTTTCCTTGGTATTGAACTGTGTAGGTTCAAAATGGGCCTTATGCATCTTCTTATTCCGCTTAAGCCAGTCGAATAAACCCTGCCCACCACCTGCAATTTCAGACTGTATCCTGCAATTATAGAGTTCTGATAGGTAGTAAGTGATCCTATAACAGGTCTCCAGGGAGAGTGGCCTGCCTGTATACCAGGCTACTACTTTATCCCCATAAGGGTGGTCTTTGGGGGTTCAGCTATAGTTACACAGCCAGTCAGGTCTGCTGACTCTTTCTCTGTCCCCTGGTCATGCGGGTATTTGTTAATTGGGTGAGCCCCGGGTTCCGGTTTGAAGTGTATCTTACCAAGTTCATCTGGGTAAAGGATGCCATTCTGCAGGTCGGAAGTAAGTTCCGGGCTTACCTGTAGCTGCCTTAACCAGGGTAGTACCTCGTTTACCGGGAAGATATTGGTGGAGATACGCTGCAGTGCATCGGAGGGTGTACGGGAATACTCTGCAATACGCCTGTCTACTTTCTTAGGGTCTTTTAATAGCCGGCGCTTATCCCGTTCCTGTTCATCATAGACGAGGGCAGATTCCTTATCTACGTTCCCGTCATCATCCATGAAGGAACTATAGGTCAGGTAGCAGGGAACATAGTACCCGCATTCTGTAGCTTCCATTCCTTCTTCCCAGATATTATTGAAAGCCAGTATATCAAAAGCATCCGGGGTATTAAACATTTCTTCCAGACCTTCTATACTCGGACCCTCTTCACCACCTGTCCCAAAGACAGAAAGTTGGCCAGTCATAATATCTCCATCCTTATAAGATGGTGAGGCAATCTCCCACGCTTTTAACAGGTTCTTGAAAGATCCTGCTTCTTCAAATACTCCTTTGATCCCGTCTTTTCCTCTTACCTTTTCCGGGTCGTTTACGATTACCCCGATTATCTCTGACTTATAGCCATGCGGGTTACGCTTCTTATCCAGGTAAGAAGCTTTCTGGTGCATCAGGGTATTATGCTCCATCCGGTTCTTTAGCCACCAGCCCATCGTATTCTCATTCAGGTGGTCCAGCTGGCTCTTTACCTTATTCAGAATACCATCCTTGGTCAGGAAGTCATCCTTAGAGGCAAAATAATAGGAGATAGAGTTTGGTACGAAGTTATAGTTCCATACTCCATCAGCTGCTTCTTTATAAGAGAAACCAGCACGCCGGGTCTTCAGACACCCCAGATTCTTACCCGTGAGGTAGTCTCTTACCGGTAGTCCTTCGATCTGCAGGAGTGCTACATCTTCCTTAAGCATGCCATTCATGGCAATCTCTTTAGCCCACCACCAGTTGTAGTCCACTTCCCAGAACCTTGGGAAAAGGAGCTCCTTAGGTTTCATGGCCTGGATCTCTCTCTTTAGTTCTGACTCCTTGAAAAGGTGATTACCTGATCCTTCTTTAGCAGTAGCCATCTTGATCGGGCAGAAGTTCAGGTACCAATAGTGACGCCCTGTGATTCTGAGGTCACCAACCTGGTAGCCAAATAAGCATCTATGCTTCTGGGTTTCCCAGAATAACTTATATTCCGGATGCCCCTTTGGTGCTTTACAATAAACCCCGTCCCTCTTAAAAGCTATAGCAGCTTCTGAGAAGTAACGGGTGTTGGTAAAGGTCTGTAGAGCCACTTACTTAGTATTACGTGTGAACTTTACTTTTACCGGGATCCCCGGGCCTGTAGGATAAGAGATACTGGCCCAGTATTTTCCCAGATCTATCTCTCCCATAGTTCTGGGATCACGGAATAAACCGGGGTTATTAAGTGCCCGTGTTAATAAGATCCCTATACATTCCTGCTGTTCTACAGGGGTTAGATCATCCCCTTCTCCCGGGGTACTTAACTGTTCTATCTGTTTTTGTAATGACTGATACTCCTTAAGTTCAATCGTTACCATTGGGGTAATAAATTCCATTATTTCTTCTTAATAGTAATGATTAACTCGGGGGTAGTATTATTAGGTTTAAAGTCAACCCAAGTTACTATATACTTACCTGTATCTACCCCTTTCTTATTTATATTATCTTCTTCAAATATCTCTGGAGTTTCTAAAGCTATATAAAGTAATTCCCCCATTGCTATTTTGTAGTCCCAATCTGTAAGCCCATCTTTATTCTTACCTAATAAATCCTGATACTCCTGGAGATCAATGATTACCTGTGGTTTTGAATTGGTCATAGTATTAAGTAGATATCGGATTCACGCATTACCAGATAGGTCTTTCCTTCCAGTTGTATCTCTGAACCACTATAGGTTCCGTATAGAACCCGGTCAAGGACTTTTACCATCATAGGGTATCCAGGATTCCCGGGGCCTACTGCCAAGACTGTTCCCCTGACTGGCTTTTCCTGACTCCCATGTGGTAAGATAATACCAGCTTTAGTAATTTCATCTTCTTTATCAGGGAGTATTACTACCCGGTTTTCTATTGGCTGGACAGTTAGGGGTACTAAAGGAGGGTCTATCCAATCTTTAAAAGGCTGTAGAGCTTCTTTGATCTCTGTCCTAGTAAGTTTTTTCTTTGTCATCTGTATAGTTCTGGAATTAGTTTATTGGTCAGGATCCTCCTGTTGTCCTTTCTCAGCTTCGCCCCGCATATCCATGGTGTCATTAATCTCTACTCTTACCTTAGCTTCCATTTCTGCTATGGATTCCTCCAGTCCCGGCATATTCTTTATAGCAGTTTGTAGTTTTAGTATATCATACTTAAGACCCCCTGCATTGGTCTCCTGTGCGAAGTTAACTGTTCTAAGAAATATATTCATAGAAAGCTTTGCAGCTTTCATATCCCGGAGTGTTTGCAGACTGGTAGAACTATGGAGAACCATATCCTCATACTTAGTTATGGCATACATAAACTCTTCGTCAGTCTGCATCTCCTTCCACTTATCCTCTGAGATCTGAGAGGCTTCCAGAGCAAACTGTAACCGGCGCTCATAGGTTTCATCTTCATAAGGGGAGTGGAAATCCTTAAGCAGATAGATCAGTGTGAATTCCCGGGTAGCTTTCTTCTTATACTTCCCGGAGCCATCCCCAGCTGAACCTTTATCCCTTGCTAGTAAAGCCCTGAACTCAGGTACTAAACTGATCCAGGGCTTATTTAATGTAACCATATTATTATCACCAAGTTCAAACAGCTTTATCATTTACCTGGGTATTGAGTTTTGGATGGTGTTAAATAGGGGTTCATTCCCTGTATTTTAGTAGGTTTAGCTATAAATCTTCCCATATAGGGCCAGATCACCCCTTCCAGGTTACCACTACGGATAACCTTGGCTGTGAAGGTTGACTGGAAGCCTGTGATCTCACTTACCAGACTTTCGCTTACTCCCAGTTCCAGGCTTACTTTGCTTATCAGCTGGGGGTTGTATACTTTCTTCGGTTTTGGTGCCATTTTGTTGCATGTTTAAATCTTGCATAGCCAGGTTATACATCAGGCCGGAAGCAATCAGGAAACCCAGACAATCTATAGCTATATTCGGATAGTACCCGTTTACATTATCCAGGTCACGGAGGGTCTTACAGCTTACTGCTTTAGTATAGATGTCTACTGGTTTGCCTTTGTGGTAAAGTACTATCTTGAGTAGTGCATAGCCATAGTACCCTGATTTCTCTGCTGCTTTCTCTGAGTAGCTGAACTTGTCAAACTTTACCTCGAATACCGGGGCGTTCTTCTTATCTGCCATATCTACCCCGATAGCCCCTTCGTTCCACTTGGCTACTGCCAGTTCTATCTCCGAGGTAATCACTGCCCCGGCTATAGCCTGGGTAACTTTACCGGCATTACTACGGGTACCTACTGTTTCGGCTATAGGTCTGCCATCTAATCCTATGATGCTCATTGTGTATTTCGGTTATTCAGATTTCTAAGATAATCAACTCTTTGTGAAATTACGGTATCTATTTCAGAACTACAGTAAGCTACATTGTAAGAGGTCTCTTCCAGATCAGAAGGCAGGATACCTAGCTCCATAATCAGGCCCGCATCTTCTGCTGGTATCCTATAGTGCAGAACCTCAAGGTCCAGTAGCTTATAGCCAAACTGTATCAGTAGCCAGGCATACAGGCTAAGCTGTGCTGTATAGTGCCCTATGTGGCAGTCCGGATAGTTGGTAAAGGGGTACTTCATTGGCCGGTTATTATAAGACTCAGTCTGGAACTCTGTATTAGTCTTGTAGTCCTTAATACGGAAAGTCTTATCCGGGTAGATGATCAGTAGGTCCATAGTTCCTGCTATCCTGGATAAAGAGTCCCAGCAACATACCTCAGTATAAACTCCGGGTGGTAAGTTCCTGAAGTTCCCTTCTCCAATAATATTCCATACATAGTTAATATTCCTAACCGGCAGGAACTCATCATGGAACTTTACAAAAGGGGAATTAGCGATCAGGAGTTCCTTCAGACTATGAAAAGCATGCCCCCTGTCACAGGCAAACTGTTTATTCTTCTCCCATCTTTCCAGCCAGTCTTCTGTAGTACCACCATTCTTCTGAGCATAGTTCTCTACCAGAGTTCTATTCTCCCGGGTAATCTTATGAGGCTCGAAGGGATGTTTGTACTCAGATAGTAAAGAAGAGACAGACTTATAAAGTCTGCCCCTGCTATCTGTGTAAGTATGGTTAGTATGATCCAGAGTTACCAGCACTTATACCTCCGGTTCTGTCAGATTAGATACCCTATCTTCTTCTGCTTTTAACAGATCAACAATACGCTGTTTCTCCTGAGCAAACCAGGCATCATGTTGCTCCGGTGGTAAGTCTACTGGTGGTGATTGTACTACTGTAGGATCAACTGAAGCTGGGCTCTCTGACGTACTGGATGTTGGGCTCTCCGTCGTAGTCTCTGAGGTCGAGGAAGACGAGTCTGGCACTGGCGAACTCACGTTTGGGTCAGAACCTGATGAAGCTACTTCAACTGGCTGTGGCTGGTCTGTAGTTCCCGGCTCACTACTAGGAATCCCGTCTGCTGGTATAGTTCCAGTATCTGTTCCTGGGTTTGGTGTGCTAGTATCTGTTGGGGCATCTCCTGCTGTAGTACCCGGATCTGCTGCCGGCGCAGGACTTTCCGAAGTTCCTGTATCTGCTGGCGCTCCCTGGTCCGGTGCAGGAGTATCTGTCGCAGGCTGGCTTTTAGCTGGCTGATCGGGAACGGGGTCAGCACCAGTTGCTGCCGGATCCTGTACCGGCTGACTGGTTTGAGTTGCTGCACTTCCTGAGACATCGGCATTGACTGCCGGGGCTCCCTGGAAAGCCGGGCTTGAGGGATCGACTGCTGCATGGGCATCTGTAAGGGCTGCTCCTGCGACTGCTGGTGTGGCAACTGCTGAGAGGATTTCACTAAGGGCATCGAACTGGGCCTGACTGATTTCCGTATCAGGTAGGGATGAGAATGACCGCAGGTAGTACAAAGTAACGGGGGTTTCTCCTGTCCCTGGGACGGAGTATACCGGAAGGTTCTGTTCGTTTGACATTGGTTACAATATTGAATGATGATTGACATTGGGTTACGTATTCAGATCATGGTGACCCTTTGGGTATACCTTGGCTATATTCTGCTTCTTCGGATGTTTGTCCAGAACCGGATTGAAGCCTATATCCGCTAAGCGTTGCATCCTGGATTCCAGCCAGTGCTGTATAACCATAGGGTTTATATTATCTATCCGGTGGTACTTATCCGGGTGGGTATCCGGGTCTATATTGGCATAAGTCTGATCCGGGTCTACTGATTCATGGTGAATAATCAGGGTCATCATATCCCCATTATGCTCCATTCTTGGATGGTAGCCATACTGCCGGAGTGTATTAAAGTGCTTCTGGCTATCTGTGAATACCTGTTCTGCCTGCTGCTTTTCCATTATTTTATGATTTAGTAAGTTCTTCTACTTTTTCTTTCAACCATTTTTCAGCTTCCTGGAAGGACTTAGTATCAAACCTTAATCCTTTCTCTATAGATTCTTCTTTACTACAGATTACTAAAGTTATATAATTAGTATTTTTATTAATTCCTACATGTAACTTAAACCCCTTATCTTCTAAAGACTTGGGTAGTTTACTATGAGCTATACTAAATTCTTCTTGATCTTCCATTACTTTTAGAGTAAGTTCTTTTACTTTAGTATTTAACCAGTCCTGACAAACCTTTATATCAGAGGAGTCAAACCTATAGTAACCTTCTGGATATGGCCCTTCTTTTGGGATACTAAATGCAGTGATGTTAGAATCTGCATTTCTTATTATTTGGGTTAGTTCCGGATTACTATCCTCCCCCAATGCTAATAGGTAATTACTACTATTAAGTAGTTGTATATTAGCTATATTACTCTGAAAGTATTTTTCTTTTCTAGTCATTACTTTAAGTTCTTAAGTTTGTATAGAACCTGATCAATCAGGGTAACTGCATTATCCAGTTCATTGTGAATATTGGTATATTCTCTGGGGATAGCCTGGTAACGGATATCCTGTATAGATTGTTTAAGAGAACTTAGGTAAGCTACAGGCTTATCATCCTCAGCCATTGGTCCAAGTTTATAGCCATAGACTATATCGAAGCAACCCTGGTAAGTCTCGATCACCTTATCAGCTATCTTACCAATCCCCTTGTAGAATTCATCCAGGGCGATATGCTGTGCAAAGCTCTTGGATTGCAGATGCAGAATATGTCCCTGTGGCCTTGCTGCCATAAGCAGGCTCATCAGCCGGCTAACCAGCATAGTTTCTTTAGAAGGTGTTGGGGTTAAAATACTCATCTTGATGTTAGTTCTATTAACTTATTTAAGACCCACTTTTCTATTGCATCTGTAGAACTTAGTCTTACCTGTTCTATCTCTCCTGTGTTTACATCCTTTAGCTTAACTATAAATCCAGCTATTTCAGATAATGTATTATTCACTCTCTTTAGATATAGCTCTACAGACAATACCTTGCTAAATGGAGCAAACTTAGGATTTTCCTTATATAACCAATCTTCTATTATATTAATTACACCCTGTGAAGTCTTCATAAGTTAATCAAACTTAGTACTTTGATATTGTATTTTAAAATCCAGTTGCATTTTCTTTATAGCTTTGTCCCTGGACTTCAGATCCCCTTTCCAGGCTATGATAGGATTAAGCTCAAACTCTCCCTGCTGCCCGGTAATTACTCCTATCTTCTTTAGCCGGGACAATGCATTCGACAGGTTAGGGTTCTGAAAGCCCAGTTCATCACAGAGTTCTTTCCTCTTAGTAGTTGTGAGTGGTATAGTCCCCCCATTATAGACAGCAAGTTGACAGAGTCTGAGCAGTACCTTAATATCTACAGCAGACTGTATCTTGAAGATAGGCCCTATTGCTTTTATAAAGAGCATAAAGAACTCTTCCTGTGAGTCAGTCTTTACGGTGATACTCTTGGTGATTTCCTGAAATTCCCCGGTCTCCATATTGGTAGACCGGGTACTATGCTCTATTACTTTCTTAGCCATCTTAGATATTATTCTGAAGGTAGTCAAGTTGCTGGTGAGCTAAACCTATAGCTCTATCCATAGTTCTGAACTTAGCCTTTGCCTCTATAATATGAGAGTCTATAGTTCCTACCAGGCCACTATCATATCTTCGTTCCGGTTTAGGGGATAGTTCTTTATTATCCGGGGCTTTCTCAAAGTCCTTTGCTTGATCCAGAATATAATCTTCAGGGTTTATTCTCTTACAGACTCCTAGTAGCCTTTCATTAAGAAGCGCCAGACCTTTCTCAATCTGGTCATAGCTCATAATAGTAGACTGTAGTTCCTGGTTCTTACCAGCTAGTAAAGTTCTTGGAGCTTGTTCCTTAGCCATACTAGTTCCTGGTCTTAGTTCACTGCATTGAGCATTCATATTGTTTTGGATTAAATTGTTACTTAGTAGTATCTCTCTTCTATTTAGAAAAAAGACTGGGCTATAGGTAGCATATTCTGACCCTTCATTCATAACCCTAATCTGTTTAAAGTTTCCAGTATTCCAATCTGAAAGGACTCAAAGCTATCAGAGTCTATCCTAAAGTAATTCTCTGGATAATTACCAGCTATTATATCATCCTTAGTAGGAGGAACTATATCTTTATTAGCCAGTATACCAGAGAACCTTATAATATTATAGGCCTGTACGTATCTCCAGTCTGTATCTTTAATCCTTTCTAGTATTAGTTCATAAAGTTTATCTGCTGCTCTATACTGTATCATAGGGCCAAGGTAAATACTATATTATATAATTCCAATACTTTTATTATTTTTATTTATACACACAATGTTATCGTATACAGTAACAATGTTATAAGAATTAGTGTGCTATTTTATAACTATATTATACTGAAATGATACTCATGTTACTCCAGGTGATAACCAGGTTACCGTAGGTGATAACCAGGTTATCATACACGATAACATTGGTGCTCGTATCTGCCTGTAGATCAGGCTCATAGGAGATCCTCCCTTCTTATCTAATCAATAAGGCATTTTCTACAGCTTAGAAACTCTACTAGAACTCAAGAGTCAAGACCCTTAGATTCTTCTTCTGGATTGAACAAAATAAGGTAGATCATACATCTCTAGCATACCAGGAAGATCAGGGCTCCTATCATATTATATTAACCATCGTTCTTCTTCAGTACTATATTCTGGTAGTGGTATAGTCTGACCGGCTAAAGCATGAGTACAGTCTGAGAGGTACTGGATGTTGCCATTAGTGATGAAGCTATGGCATACCCTAGAACCAAAGCCTGTAGCTAACATGTCAGGATCTTCCTGGTAGTCCGGGTCTACATACTTCCCTGTTCTAACTAGTAGACTAGGAGTAAAGGTAGGCTGATCCTTATTATCATTAGTTCCCCAGAGTGGTCTATCTGGTCCTACTGTAGGTATATCATGTGTCTGGTTACAGCCCTTACAGTAGATACTATATCCCCACATTGTCTGATTAGAGTAGCGAATGGGTTTAGCTTTCATAGAACTAAGGTAGGTGATAGACCCCATACTATCAACCAAGTTCTGGCAGTAAGCTTAGATTAGTCTACAGTTCTAAGTGATACAGGTACCTGTCTGTAGGGGTACAGGTGTCACTATCCTGGTAGAGATCCCCCCCCCCTAAGGGTACTCTATCAGTATGGGCGGGTACCACCACCTCAAACACACCCACTCCATGAGTGTGCTGCGCAACCCCCCGGGGTGGTCAGACAGAATGGTAAATCAAACATTACACTACAAACCTAATCTTAGAAAGCTATGAGACTATTAATCTTATCCTTACTTACTACTGCTATACTACAGAGCTGTTCATCTACTACAGTAAAACATGGGGATATAATATCCTGTGATACTGTTGTGACAGGTAGTTCTATTAGTAAGACTCAAACTCCAAGTGGTGATATACTACTTGTAGTAGACACATTAGTAATTACTACAGTAAAAGTTAAATAAATCATGGAAGAACCACACTGGAGAATATTACTTGGCTCTGCCCGGGATGTACTGATAGCCATAGCTATTGCTACAGCCTTAGGAATATTAGCTTATGGTATCATTAATTAAATCACTATGGCAAAGTTTAAAACAGTTACAGCACAACAAAGAGAAGCTATGATCAATAGTACTTGTGTAACACTATCTAATCCTGACAGGGATAAGATACTTGTGGACTTTAAAGAGTTACAGGAGTTACAGCTATTGCTTAGAAGTACAAGCAGAAAATTAGCTGATAAGATACTATTACACTGGTATCTGAATAAGCTTTAATCCGTTATCTGACGAGTCTGGAAAGACGAAACCAGAACCATAGTTCATTACACTATGGTTCTGGTCATAACGTAGTATTAATACACTTAAAAACCTACAGCAGTACAGGTAAGCTGAACAGTATTATGGCAACATTAACAGTTGTAAAAGCAGATCAAAGAGAAGCAGCTTTAGAAGCAGCGAGCAAAGCAGGTGCTAAAACATTGGCAGGTGGATTGAATTTACCTGAAGGTAAACACAAGTTTCAGGTAGCTGATAAGAAAGCTTTCGGACTATTGGAAGTTGAGTCACAAGCCAGTGGAAAATGGGCTTTGCCTATTGTAGCAGGCACAATGACAGTAAACGGGAAAGCTGAAACTTTCATCCTGAGTGCTGAACCCGGAGCTAAAACATTGGTTATACCTGATAGCTTTTATACAGCTATGCAGCTCAATGGTATCTACTCTATTGAGATAGGTACACGCCGTGGCCGCAAGGTTGTGATAGGAGTTGAGGCTGCAGAAGCAGTAACCGATCCTGACGAAGATTAACTAATCTACCAATGAGTGAGATAGGGGAGAAATCCTCTATCTTATTACACTAAGGTACAGAGTTGGATCAGCACTGATCAGGTTACTATGATGTAGTGGCATGAGAGGTAATGATGTAGTACCTGTGAGGTCTATATTCCAGGTTATCAGCTACTTAACTAAAGTGATGATGTAGTATTACTAATAGCTTAGGAGCTGTGTGAGCAGCTTGGTGGACTTGCACCATAGGTGCCTTCCTACCCATCATTACAAGAGTGATCCTACCCAAATCGACCAAGATAACCATCTTAGCTCGTAAACTACTACCCACAGTACTACGTTAGATCAGCACTGAAACCTATAAAACAGTACTACTGGGGATAAGCTCAGAGTAGTATCTTTGCATCATAAAGCTAGAACTATAGAGACATACTAACCATACTTAACCTTAAACCATAGGAGATAATATCATGCTAACATATCAACCAACAGCTGCACAGACAGCTAAAATAGAAGAACTTAAGAACTCCGGCTATGACTCTGGCTATATCTGGGATGGGATAAGTAGCCTCTTCCCAGCTGGAATTGTGATGTCAAATAAGACTAGAGACACTTGGTTCTTTGGCTTTGAAGGAGAGATCATACATAACCCACAGAATACTAAATCTTAAAACTATGCTAACATTCCAATTCAACCCAGACTCAGGGGCACAGTGCCCTATCTGTGGTCAATCTACAGTAGCATCTGCTACTCTGATCCCAATACATAGCAAGAAGAAGCCTCATGGTAATAGTAGAACCTTAGAAGCAGTACAAGTACATACTAATTGCTTAGCTAAAGAACTATTCTATACAGAGCTTGATAATGGTACAATAATCATGGCCATCTGTGACTACCCTTATAAGAAATAAGGAGTTCAATACACTAAGCTCTACTTGACTATATCTAATAAACTATTTACCTTTACTCTAAAACTTATAACCATGTTTCACAATTCTATACTGGAGCAAATGTCCCAAAGTGGTAACTTAGCTCAATTTTCAGACCTGATCACAGTAGATAAGTGTCATGGAGACCTGGTACTGAAGATGACAGAACCTGAGTCAGGGGAATGGGCTCATCTGCATAACCATGGGGCCAGAACTGTAGAAGATAATATCATGTTAGATGAACTGGATGTAGTTCTGTTCCAGCGTTTATATGTACTATTAAATTAAAAATCTATTCACTTAGGTGATAGGCTGTAGTATAAGTTCAGTAAAAACGGTAACAACACGTTTGCTAATTACTACAGTTAAACCAATATCTGCAAATCTAAAGTAGCAGAGTGAATTACATGAAAAGAACAACTTATACACATGCTCCTGTAGTACCCAAGGGGTACACAGGCCAGGACTATAACCGCTGGATGAAACACATTACTAACCTGGTAGACAAGATTACCGGGGTCAAAGCTGATCAGCGATTATATAGCTTAGTCCACAAGTAACAATTTAAATCCTAAGAATAATGTTTGGAACAAAATACCGTAGTCCCACGAGTCATTACCAAGGTAATATAACAATTAAAATAATTGGATGCTGTAATAAAGACTTATGGTACAATGATTATATTGGGCAATCTTTTAGCGCTCAGGAAGAATGGGATATGCTCCCTAATGGCCTGGGGATGGCTTCACAGCGAACCGGTAAAATTTACATTTCTTCTAAAAAGGGATATGTCTATCCTGGTGACTGGAAATAGAATAGTTAATAATTTAAACCCTAAAACAGTGAACACATTCAACAACATTTGCATGACAGTCGATATAGCGCTGTTTGTATTAGCTATGATCTGTACCCTGGCTATACTACTGGAGAAGCCAGCCAGGTATCTCCTGGCCTCCCTCTTGGTTCTGGTATTTGCTTTTAGTAGCTGTAATGTACCTTGGCAGGGAAAACCTGCTACCTGTGATGATACTGGGAATAGTAAACATGATACTGGTACTTACTTTATCTACCGGGCATATAACCTGCATACTGGTATAATCCAGGAAGTCAAAGTGGATACAGTATTCGATGTCTATAACTCTACTGATACAGTATATGTAGATCATCAGGGCTTTATCTCACCAACTAAAGAGAATATTACGGATATAGTAGTACTTGGAATATGTAAAGGAACTGTAACTTTGCTGGATGATGGCCTGATAATCAGGTCCAGCAGAATAGTTCCAAAGCATGATTTGGGTACTGCTGACTAAAATACCAGGGAGTAGGCATTGGAATCAAAAAATAAGGTAAGCTATATGAGCAAGAGCTCTCTACTCCCACCTTATTGAAGATAGCTACTAACTAAAGCATGCAGGATACAACCCTGAGGATTAGAATCCAGGCAGTTCTAAGGTGACTCTGAGTCAGCTAGTGTAGTTAGCCTGTAGTATCTTCAATCTTATTAGATAAGCTTCCAGAACTCAGACAAGAGGTGCTGAGCAAAGCTGGAGCTTATCTTCTCATATTACCAAACATAGTAGCCTGTTAAGTATCATAATGGTACTGCGGGAATGCAGAGTGAGGTAATAATATTGCAGTGTCAAACTCCAGTAGGCCCTGATCAAGACGCTGAGACGAGTATCTGTAATAGCTGTCAGAGTAGCAGTTAGTCCATTCAGGTTTTTCAACGCCAGAGTGGGGCTACTGCTATCTCTACAGTTCTATCCTTAATTCTTTAATTGAATCAATCATGCTAATTGACATAAAAAACGGCTTTGGAAGGGAAGTAAATCCTTATAAGAGAACATGTTCAGGTATAAACGATCCGAATTATCTTCCGACATTAAACAAATGGGAAGAGTTCGAGCAATCAGTCAAATCCTACCCGGCTCCGAACTGCGAAGATGAGCAAGAGGTGGAGGCGGAGCTAGTATGGCAGGTAATGGATAATGAAGCGTGTTGGAATAATAGACTCTTTGAGCCTGATAATTTTACAAAATTGCATCATGAAACCCGCCAAATCTATCGCCTCACCTCACCAAAAGAAGAGAAGATGAAACCATTAACCACTGAACAAATTGTTGAGCAAACTATTTTACATACGCTACATGATCTTTACTTTTTAGATCAATTACGCGAAAGTGAATCTCACATTGTAAGAAATCAATTAATAGCAGAACGCAAGAAAGTCATTTTTAATAAATTATTATTTGGTACTATTTAACCACAATCCCATGAGTGAAATGTCTATTTCATTAATGCATAAGACAATTTATAAATAACTGATTATGAGCGAAAAAAGTGAACTGAAAACTGCAATTGAAATTGTAAAAGAATTAATTGCTATTCCTTCAAGAAGTAGTGATTTATCATTAGCCGGATTATCATATAGATTAATCCCAGGCGTAACATTGGCAATGCAAAGATATGCTGCCCAATTCAAACACACAACCGATGTAAAGGCGGAGGAAATAAAAACTGCACAGGCATTTTATCAAAGCAATTATGGATTTAATTCCATATTAACTCATAGGCTAATTTATGAAGCTATGGAAACTTACGCCACCAATAAAGAATCTGATCGGGTGAAATTATTAGAAAGGGCTCTTAAAGAAATAAATAACTTAAGCACGGGTGATTTAAATATAAATATTGCCCAAAGAATAGCTTTTAATGCCCTTAACCCTATAGACAAATGAAATTAGTAACTTTGAAAGAACTAAAGGTAGGAGATACCTTTAGATACATTGGCTCAGAAGAAGATGACTGGCATACTGTATCTGCTATAACTGAGGAAAAGCTATATTATCCTGGCTACTTTGCAGATAGACCTGAGAGTAATCATCGGGTGGATAATGTATCTGTGATACTGAAAGAAGACTTACCAGAACCTGAAGGAGATAACTTTGATTTAAGATAGCACGAGAATCTCCACTAAGATATACCAGCGAATGGGGTTCCAGGAGATCTGGGGACGGGTTCATAGTTAATAATTGTGAATATTAGATGACCTTAGGGAACAAAGCTGGTTATTTGGGCTGGTTCAAAGAAGTCTGATCAGATTCTTTGACGTGCATATTCTCTACGGAGCTATGTAATCAGGAAGAGTAGGTTCGAGTCCTACCCAGCCCACAAGCAGTAAGAGGTCTGTTCTAAAACCTCATGTGTGAATAAGGTTTAGGTGAGACCAGAGGGAGCGCAAGGCAAACTCTGGTCTTAATTTATTAAGTTTGTAACTAATTAAAACCACAAAATAATGCCAAGATCAAAGAGACCCAGAGTATCAAAGGTAATCATAATGCCTACTCTAAAGCAAGTAAAAGTAGAGCTTAAGGAACGTACTAACCATAAAGGTACATTCCTGATGAAAGCCGGAACTTATATAAAATCTGTATTCGGACAGATATCTAAGCTCCGGCCCAGGATACCAGCTAGTAATGATTCAGACTTTGACCGGGGTGTAAAAGCTACCTATATTGGCAGACAGAAGGATCTGGGAGATGGAGAGCATTACCGGGTAGAGAATATGCGGATAACTCCAAATAAGGTCAGAACTAAAGACAAGAATCCTACTAAGGTGCATCCTAAGTTCACTATAACCAGAAAAGGTTCTGTAGCTATACCTGTAAAAGCTGCTTAATATACTACCACATGCGTTAACCAATACCGGTGAGTAGTACCTGAGCCTGGCTTGTGAGAGTTGGGCTTTATTCATTAACTTTAAATCTATAAAACTATGAAAACTTTAACTATTCTATTTTTATGCTTAAGCCTGACTGCATGCTACAAGTTCAGGCCGGCTCCCGGTAAACCTATTGTAGTATCCAAACCTGATACTATACCGAATAACGGCTATATCGGTATTACAGCTATTGCTATAGCTGACACAGTAGCTTTCCGGGATGAAACCCTTATAGAGTTTAATTATACTACTCATACAGCTTATATTCCTGGAGAAGATGCTCCTTATTTCCCTGGATTTGGTAATACCAGTTTCGCTTCTCTAAGTTCTGATAGCATAGCGCTAGCTGTTAATGCTCAGCCTTACAAAGCTGGCAGGGCTATTCCATTACAACTCAGAGGTAAGACTGTGGGGCAGTATTATATCCGGATAAGCCAGCTAAACTCTATACCTGTAAGCTTGAAAATATGGTTGAAAGATACTAAGCTGGCTGACTCTGTTAATCTAAGGGCTGGGAGCTATGCTTTTAGTATTCCCCAGCCTAATATATTTGATTCCTCACGCTTTAAACTCATAATTCGATGAACTGGAAACTGGTAATTGGTATAAATGGGGCTATAGCCCTGATTATATCTCTACTGATTGACCATCCTAAGCCTTATGGTGATCTGGATGCTCTGCAGGCCACCTGTAATGTAATATGGATAGTAGCCTGTGTATACTTTCTGTACCTGGGTATCAAAGCTATCCATGCTTCTGGTAAAGAAGCGGCCTGAATAAGCCACTTAATTTTCTAAAAATGTGTTATATTATCAATTCTAACGGATCACTACAGGTGATTTCCCAGAGCAAGAGCCTGAGCCAGCGAGTGCTGGACTATCTTGCTAAGAACTCCATTACCAGCTTTCTGTTACGTTCATCTGAGTATGAGCCTATGCAAGATGCAGTTCTGATGAGTCTTTAACTAATCTTTCACTGCTGGGTCTGCTTCTGCCAAGGGACAGGCCCGGCCTTTACACTTGAAACTATGGAAACACTAAGATTAATACTGGTAGGCCTTATCTCTATAGGATCCATGCCAGCCCTGGTATTCCTGTTTGTCAGGATACATGACTATGTACCAGAAGAGTGGGAGAAGAACTTCTGGATCAATAAGAAGTGGCTTTTATACTCTTCTGCAATATGCCTGATACTCATTATTGCCAGTCTGATTATATTACTGGTCTGGAATGATAGACCTGTAAACTTATGAAGGAGATCCTGAAAAGCTTAATTATCCCAGGACTATTTGCTACTATACCTCCAATCTGTATGTATACAGACCGGGGTGAGTACCCACATACCTGGTATGAGTATCTAATCACCTTTACAGGTTGGATTTGTATTAACTGGGCTATACTGAATTTATTACCACCTTATAAAAAGAAATAGATGAAAATATATAATGTTGAATTTAGTATCGAGCTTCAGGTAGAAGCAGATAGTGAGGATCAGGCTATAGAAATAGCTAAGGCCAGGTTAATTGAAGCAGAAGCTCATAGTCCGGTACAGTTCTATTTACAAGATTGTTCAGAAGAAGAGGAGGAAGAGTAATGGAAACACTAACTAAAGAAAACTTCTGGAACGAGATGGAACAGAAGTATCCTAAAGCTATGGCTCACTTTCAGAACTGGATTGACGGGTATAAAGAGACCGTTAAATGGAACTATTTCTTTGGGGCTGGGCATAATGATGCTCATAACTACCACGGAGCACCTAAGTATCATGAGCTACCAATAGCTATGCAGTTTGGTATCTTTGTAGAATATTTATATTACTGGGCTAATGGTCTTGATTATACTGGTATGCAAATTATGTTAGGGCAATATCTTAGCTCTCCTGTATTTATTACTGGAGTTAAAGATTGTATTACTGGTCTGCTTGCAATGATGGAGGATTGTCCGATATGATCATTTCAGAAAGCTGGGATAAGATCCTGGCTACCGAGTTTAAAGCTCCTTATGTAAAGAGAATACAGGACTGGCTTAAGCTAGATGCTGGTAAGCTCTGCCCACCAGTAGATGAGATCTGGAATGCCCTAAGGCTTACCAGCTTCGAGGATACTAAGGTAGTGATCTTGGGGCAGTCACCATATCATAGAGGAGAAGCTCATGGCCTAGCCTTTAGTTCTGAAAGAGGGTATCCACCTTCATTAAGGGTTATCTTCAAGGAGCTGAAGGAAGAGTATAGTAAGGTAAGAGAGACTCCTGATCTGACTGACTGGGCTAAGCAGGGGGTATTGCTACTAAATACAGTACTAACTACTACTAAAGGAAATCCTACTGCCCATGCTAAGATTGGCTGGGAGAAGTTCACCGGGTATATCCTGATGAGGCTAGCCTTGAGTTCTAAACCAAAGGTATTTATGCTATGGGGTGATCTTCGCCCCGCTATACAATAATGTATAGCTAAAATCAAGCAAAATCGGTGAAAGTTTAATATTAACTTTATTTATATTTTGGTATAATAAGTACTATATTTGAGTATGAAACAAAAATATAAAATAGTTAGAAGAGACTTAGAACAACTTTTAAACAACAAATATTCTTTAGGAAAAATCTCCAGAATGTGGAGTATTCCATTACCTTGTTTAAGGTACTATTGTGCTAGACAAAATATTCCTTATGATCAAAACTTTAGAAATAGAGGGCTGATTAACCACTCTTACTTTGATAGTATAGATACACCTATAAAGGCATACTTATTAGGTAATTTTATTGCTGATGGGTGTATAGAGATTAGGAAAAATAGCAGTAATGGTATAAATCCTACTAAGAGATTACTACTTGGAGTACAGAAAAGAGATATATCAATATTAGACTTAGTAAAGTCTGAAATTTCTCCAAATAGTAATTTAATAGAGATAGGGTATAAATGTAGATTAAATATAACTTCCGAAGGTATAGTAAATACGCTTTTCAATAAATACAGAATTATTACCAATAAGACTTATGACCTAGACTTTAGGTTTGACTTTAATCTAATCCCAGTTAATTTGTTAAGGGATTTTATTGTAGGTTTATTAGATGGAGATGGTACTGTATATTGGAATAAGCAATATAAAAGAGTTTATTATATTGGTTTTTGTAGTCTTCAGAAGGGCTTTTTAGAACAAATAGGTAATATTTTTAAAGATAAGTTTAATCTTACTTATAAGTTAAGTGAGAGAAAAGCTCAATATTTAGGAGGGTCTCCTACTATTACTTTAAAGATACATATACCAAGAGTTCGAGAAGAGCAAATATATAATTATCTATATTCTAATAGTAAGTTTTGTTTAGAAAGAAAAAGATCTAAGTTTTCAAACCAATACCGAGGTAATAGTAGCTCTAAAGAAGCTATTACACCGTAACGCATAGCTATTGAACCCTGAAAAGGAATATAATGTAGCCACGAGTGCTTGACATCCTACCAGTTTAGGGTGAAAATATATGCTGAACTTACAGAAGATATTAGTACTGTAAGAACTATAGGATAAAAAGCCTATAGGGTAACAAATTGAGAGATGCAAAGGAGCAGGGTCAGAAGTATATCCATCCATACGATAACAAAGGGAACCACTATATTCTTACAGCTGTACACCCGGCTGTAGATGCTTATGGTGGAAGTCCTTATACATTCATAGGGTGTAACCACTTCAGGAAAGCTAATGAGTTCCTGGGTGAAAATAACAGAGGGAGGATCAAATGGATTTAATCAGAACTGAAAGAGGGTGGCATGCTCATTATATTTGTGGTAGCCGGTGTATGTGGCACCGCAACACTTTATTAGAGTATGAAGATATTAAGCTTGTTGTATCAAGTGTGGGTAATATGATTGATTATCATGCTCCAGGCTTCCCTAATAAGATTACTCTTAATACTATTGGTTGTGACAGACATTTTGAAACTATGGTATTTCATACAGATAGAACAAAGTTTAACGATGCTGATGTTACAAAACAAATCTCAGTTGAATCCAACTGTAGTATAAAAGAAGGCTGGAAAGAGCTTGAAGCAGAGGCTATGCATGAAGCTGTAGTTAAAGAAGTCTCAGAAGGCTTGTTAGCCGGGAATAAGTATATACCATATAGAGGACAGGAGGAAAATAATGGAGTTGAGTAATAAGAAAGATCTGAAGGCTATACTGGCTGAAACAGATATGCAGGCACTGGATGACCAGGGACAGTTTGAATCCTTTAGTGTATTCGAGGGGATTGATAAGACTACCGGACACCGGATATTCAAAGACATCCGGGAGAATATCCGTATCTATCTGAATGAACAGCAATTCCGGGATGGTAGGATAGAAATGACTGCTTTGGATATACTCCAGGTAGGTATGAGGAATGTAGACCTGCATACAACAGCTGAAGTCTTGCACTTCGTCTATGAGTGTGGCCGAGTTCATCAGGAAATGAAGATGAAGTTTGATGTACTTAATGAGTTTGAGAAGAGCCAGAAAGAGGAGTCAGAGCAGCTTAAAGATGTACTGCCAGAACTTGGCGAAAGCTCACCATTGCAGGTAGCCAGAGCTATTGATAAGCAGATCTATGACATTACTGAGATGGTTAAGCAGCTCCCTATACCACAGTTCTGGCCTGAACTGAAAGAGTGGACCAAGGACTATAATGACCGGTTGGGTACTATTCACACACTAATCTCTAAACTTTATTAACATGAAAAAAGATCTAACCAGAGCTTATGTATCTTCTGAAAGAGGGTGCTATTCTAAAGAGCAAGTAGATAGCTTATCCTTTATGAAGAAAGATAAGTTTACAGTACTACATATAGTCAAATCAGAAATTCCTCTTAAAGATAAGTTCTGGTTTGTCATTATGAAAGTAAATATCCTAATAATTCTGCTCCAAGAGAAGCTATACAAGCAGCTAAAGATTTCTTAAACGGCCTTATCACTGTTAAAGTATTAAGACAGAAAAGAAATGCTGCTGCTTATGCTGCTGCTTATGTTGATGCTGCTTATGTTGATGCTGCTTATGCTGCTGCTTATGCTGCTGATGTTGTTGCTGTTGATGCTGCTGATGTTGATGCTGCTTATGCTGCTACTGATGCTGCTGATGCTGTAAAAAGTACTTCTAAAGTAAATTATACTAAATTACTATCGAAGTTCTTAGTAGATTTTATTAACTCTAATTAATACTGACATGAGTAAGCAGGAATTTAAGAAACGAATGAAGCACAAGCCAGGTATGGTTAAATGCGGACTCTGTGAAGCTTATGTATCTTCTGAAAGAGGGTGCTATTCTAAAGAGCAAGTAGATAGCTTATCCTTTATGAAGAAAGATAAGTTTACAGTACTACATATAGTCAAATCAGAAATTCCTCTTAAAGATAAGTTCTGGTTTGTCATT
>WNFS01008708.1_pt1 | contig 22248 bp, 16 predicted proteins | sample 5400141 | NCBI WGS metagenome assembly WNFS01 (sample SAMN13153358, study PRJNA577476) | soil metagenome | isolation source: 60 cm saprolite under Madrone tree | place: USA:California | collected 2016-06-14
CCTTCGTTTTGCTCCGGGAGGAAGATTTCCCAGATGCCGGAGGAGCCACGAGCGCGCATAGGATGGACGCGGCCGTCCCAACCATTGAAGTCGCCCACGACGCTGACGCGCTTTGCGCTGGGGGCCCACGCGGCAAAGTGAACGCCGCGAACGCCCTCGAGGGTTATGACATGGGCGCCGAGTTTCTCGTACGTGTCGTAGTGACGGCCCTCGCCCATGAGGTAGAGATCAAATTCGCTAAGGACGACGGGAAAAGCATACGGATCGAAGATTTCGAAGGAATCGCCGAAGTGTGTGCGCCCCTGAATCTTGTAGCTGCCCGGGGAGGATGGAGAGGATTGGTTCGAGGGCCAGGTGGCTTCAAAGAAGCCTTCGGGGCGAAGTTTGACGGCGTCGGTGACTTTGGCGGGAGCGAGAGTACCGCCTTCGACGGCAGGAGGTTTCAAAGAGATGGATGCTTCGGCGGCCCAAGGCAGAAAAAAGCGCACCGTACAGTTGCCGTCGACGGGATGCGGGCCGAGCAGGGCGAACGGATCGGAATGGCGGGCGGCAAGCATGGCGTCGATCTGCGCGTTGAGGCGCGGATCGCGCGGGGCAACCGGCGTCGCGTTCTGCATGGCGGGGCGCTGCTCAGACAAGTGGGTAGTCTCCGCAACCTGGCAAACAATGGATCAGCAGATGAGCTTAGCCGGAACGCCGACCCACGTCTCCTGAATTCTAGGGCGTTGCCGGGGAAATGCCAACCACATGGGCTGGTCGAAGCGAATTAAGAGAAGGATTCGCTTCTGCGATAAACGTTTTGCAATTATCATGGGCACGGTGTCGGGAGCACGAATGGCGACTGTCACATGCGACGTCTGGGGAGGAATATTCAGCCAGAGCTATCTGCCTTCGCCTAAGCGTCTGGCGCACGGCAAGAATGCTCCATCCGCCGTCCGGCCCAGCACGGAAAAAGAGGCGGTACAGAAGATTGTCTCCCTTTACGAGAGTCTTTCGGTCAAAGCCCGGAGGCGCGTAGGTCGCCTTTTGACCGCGAAAGACAAAGAAGTTCAAAAGGATCAGAAAATCCAATAAACGCCATTACAAACGATGAAAACCTTTTCCATGTTGCGCGTATTCCTGTATCTCTCCATCGCAATTTTGACGGCCGGACAAGATGTTGATGCGCAGGACCGTTCGCAGGGGCGGTCGATGGTGATTTCGCGGAATGGGATTGTTGCGGCAGAGTCGCCGCTCGCGGCGCAGGCTGGTGCGCGCATTCTCGAACGCGGCGGGAATGCGGTGGATGCGGCGATTGCGACGAATGCGATGATGGGAGTCGTGGAGCCGATGATGAACGGTATCGGCGGAGATTTGTTCGCGATTGTTTATGACGCGAAGGCGGACAAGTTGTACGGGATAAATGCGAGTGGATGGGCGCCCAAGGGATTGACGATCGAGTATTTGCAGAAGCAGGGAAATCGAAGCATGCCGCAGCAGGAAGTGAACGCGATTACGGTGCCTGGCGCGGTGGATGGCTGGCAGAAGCTTGCGGATAAGTTTGGGAGAAAGAAACTGGCGGAGGATCTGGCGGCGGCGATTCGAACGGCGCTGGACGGATTCCCGGTTCCCGAATGGACGGCTGCGTACTGGGCGGGAGAAGTGGATTACCTGCGGACCGATGAAACGGCAACGAAGACTTATCTTCCGGGAGACCGGGCACCGAAAGTGGGCGAGGTGTTCAACAATCCTGATTTGGCGTGGTCGCTCGAGCAGATTGCACAGCATGGCAGAGACGCGTTTTACAAAGGCGAAATTGCCACGAAGATTCTGGAATCGATGAAGCGGCACAACGGACCGATGACCGCGCAAGACCTGGCCGAATTTTCCAGCGAATTCGTGGAGCCCATTTCGACGACCTATCGCGAATGGACGATTTACGAGTTGCCGCCCAACGTCCAAGGCCTCGCCGCCCTAGAAATGCTGAATATTATGGAGACGTTTCCGCTGGGGCAGAAGGATTGGGGATTCGGCTCGACGAAAGCCCTGCACGTCATGATCGAGGCGAAAAAACTGGCGTACGCGGATCTTGTGAAATACATCGGCGATCCGCGGAAACAGAAATTGCCGGTTGCGACGCTGCTTTCGAAAGAATGGGCGGCACAAAGAGCCAAGTTGATTGACGCAGACAAAGCCATCTGCGACGCGACCGCCGGGGCAATCCCGGTCGGAAACGATACGACGTATCTGAGCGTCGTGGACCGTGAGGGAAACATGGTGTCCCTCATCCAGAGCAACTACGAAGCTTTCGGATCGGGCATCGTTGCCGCGGGGACGGGGTTTGCGCTGCACGATCGCGGCGGACTCTTCAGCATGGATCCAAATTCGCCAAATGCGCTGGCGGGGAGAAAGAGGCCGTTACACACAATCATTCCAGCATTTGCGCAAAAGGGAGATGTGCGCGTGGCGTTCGGGATCATGGGCGGATGGAACCAGTCGCAGGCGCACGCGCAATTCGTGGCAAACATGGTGGATTTCAAGATGAATATTCAAGCAGCGCTGGAGGCGCCGAGGTTCACCAAGCGCACGTTCAGCGGCTGCGACGTGATGATGGAGAATCGCTTCGGCCAAAACGTACGGAATGAGTTGACGAACAAAGGTCATAAGATTGATTTGAAAGGCGCATATTCCAGCGGCATGGGTGGCGGGCAAGCGGTGATGAGAGATTCTGCGGCGCGCGTGAATTACGGGGCCTCCGATCCCCGGAAGGATGGGCAGGCGGTGGCGGAACTGCCCTTTGAATGAGGTTTCGGGCCAGATTTAGCTGGGGAAGTGCCATTTTGGAGGGTGCAAAAGAGTTCCTTTTTGGGACGATAAGAGGGGAAGAATGCTACCCTCGATGGGCTGTGTGGCCGGACGGCCAGTTTGTAAGTTATTGTAAATGATAAGGTTGCACCAGGGCTCGTTGGTTAGTGAATTGCACCTGTACCAATGGCCAGGGACCGCTGCCCGCAGCTATGCGACCTGGAAGTGGAGACTCCAATGGGGTACGCCCGGGTGCGCTTGGCGCTGGCGCGTAGCATCGCGACTGCAGCCCTTGTACTTTTCCTCACGCCGCAAAGCAAACCTTTCGGGGCGCTACCAGTGTGCTCAGGCCAAGGTGCACGGCAAGGTGATTCCGTGCAAAGCGGCGCCACTCATTCTAAAAAACGACGGACATTTCGAGCTGCGCGGATGGGAAGGAAGCTATCTCGTAAACGGGCAGTGGGTGGAGCTTTCTGATTCCCTGATCAAGACGCGCGCGAAGATTGAGCCGGGCCACAAGATTGTGCTGCGATATTACGGAAAGCACGGTTTGGTGGAAATGACCTATGAGCGGCGCGTGGCCGAGATGGGGAAAACGGCGCTGAGCTGAAGCCGCCACACCAGCACCCGAGCTCATGCCGCTTTTCTAAACAACAGTCCCCCAAGAGAATCCAACCGCGTTCTTCTCTCACTGAGCTGTCGGCTGCCAGCCGCGGCCACGCAATACTCGTCCCGCTTTCGCGCCGGTCAATTTTCCCTGATCGTATTCGACCTGCCCATTGACGATGGTGTAGTCGATGCCCTCGGAAAGCTGATCAGGCTTCGTGAACGTGGCATGGTCGATGATGGTTGCGGGATCGAAGATGGTGATGTCAGCGAAGTAGCCGGGCTTGAGGAGACCGCGGCTCTCGAGGTGTTCGCGCTGAGCGGGAAGAGATGTGATCTTGCGAATCGCGGCTTCCAAGGGCATGAGATGCTCGCCGCGGACATAGTGGCCAAGGAAACGCGGCATCGAGCCCATGGCGCGCGGATGTGTGTGCGGCTCGTAGGTGGGCCCGTCAAGAGACATTTCACCGGCATCGAGGCCGATACTTGTCCAAGGCTGGCTGAGGCCGGTGCGGAGGTCTTCTTCGCTAGCCATGAAATAGATGGCCCCGGATTGCGCTTTATCGGCGAGGACGAAATCCATGAGAGTGTCCTCTGGAGATTTCTTCCATGCTCTGGCAACGTCGTCCAGAGTTTTTCCCGCGAATTGCTTGAGATCTGGATTTTCAGCAGAGGCGATGAGAATTCCCGCCGCGCCGCCGCAGTCGTAAAAAAGATTCTCCCAATCAGGATGGTCTCCGGCGAGATCCTTCTTGATGCGCGTCCGAATGGCCGGGTCTTTCAATCGCTCCAGCAACTTCTGGACTCCGCCATCGGCGACCCACGGCGGAAGGGCCGAAGCCAGCGCCGTTGCGCCAGCGGGGTAGGGATACATATCGGCGGCTATATCAAGGCCTGAATCGCGCGCAAGCTGAATGGCGGCCACGACGTTTTTCATGCTGCCCCAGCGCGGTTTGCCGCTGACTTTGAGATGAAAGACTTCGACGGGCAGATTGGCTTCCCTGCCGATGCGGATGGCTTCAGCGAGCGCGGGCATTTCGGAAGCGCCTTCGCTGCGCATATGCGTGGCATACAGGCCGCCGTATTTTGAGGCGACTTGCGCAAGGGCGATAAGCTCTTCGGTCTTCGCGTAGATGTTCGGCGGATAGATAAGGGCGCTGGAAATCCCGAGAGCTCCGTCCTTCATGGCTTGCTCGACGAGGGATTTCATTTGTTCTAGCTCGGCGGGCGTAGGAGCACGATCGTCATCGCCGATCACAGCTTCGCGGACTTGCGCCGAGCCGACGTAAGTGCCGATGTTGAGCGGTGTACCTTGCTTTTCGAGGCGGCGGAAATAGCCGTCGAGTGTGGTCCAATCGACCGTGAGTTTGTACTGGTCGAGAAACGGTTTTTGAGGCCCGATGGTTTTTTCATTTTGCGGAGCGATGGATCCGCCCTCGCCGGTGATTTCCGTGGTGATCCCCTGAGACAGTTTGCTCAACGAACGATTGTCGAGGAGGAGCGAGACTTCCGACTGGCCGAGCATGTCAATGAAGCCCGGGGCGACGACGCGGCCCTTGGCCTCGATTTCGCGTTTGGCATGAGCTTCGCGCAAATCGCCGATAGCCGCGACGCGATCCCCGCTGAGAGCAATATCCGCGGCGAACCAGGGGTTCCCCGTACCGTCCATGACGTGACCGTTGCGGATGATGAGATCGTATTCACCTGCATTCGCGGAGGAATCCAGATCGGCGTCATAGGCAGCAGCCGCGATTTCTCCGAGGGCTTGACCGGCCACCTGCTGGGAGGCTTGCGGATCAGGAGCGAGCGAAACGTGATTAACATACGCGGCAAATGCCAATCTCTTGCCGTTTTTGGCGAGGACATAGCCGGCAAGGCCTTTGCCGTTGAGCATCATCTTGCCGCCCAGTTTGTCTTCAGAGCCAAACGTGCCGGTTTTTGCGAAGACATGACCTGCGCCTGGGGAATTGGTCTGAATTTTCGCCAGCGTGCCATCTTTGCCAAGAATCGGGAGTGCTTTGAAGAAATCCTGATAGTCGGGGCGTGTGGACCAATAGGTGAGGTAGTGCACCATGAAGTCGGGACTGAACAGGTCGGCCCAATCGCCCCCGGCTCCATCGCCCTGCGCGGCGCCGGACAGATCGAGCTTTGCTGACTGGAGAAAGTCATGCTCGATCTTGAAGCCAGCATCGAGCGGGCTCTTCGTGTCTTTCCCAGCGAGCGCGCCGAGCAGGTACGGCCCCATGCCGGCGTGCAGGTTTTGGCTGACCTTGAGCGTGACCTTGATTTCTTCCGAGAGTGCAGGAGAAACGTGCTCGGCTACCTGATTCTCTGCCGTATAGAAACGCGTGTATGGAGAAAAATCAGTAACGCTGGGCGCAGGATTGTTTTTGATTTGTATGCCTGCGGCTGACAGCGCCTCGCGGAAGACAGCTTCTGCAAATTTTGTGGGGGAGGGGACGGCGACCGAAGCAGGTAGGGGAGTGATGCCGACTGGAAGGCCGCCCGAAAGTGTGATCGAGACGGAACCATCCGGGTTTGTCACGAAATCCGGCGGCTCGAAGGACGGCTTGGTGCCGGCGGGAGACGTGAGCAAATGATTCACGAACTTGATGTAGGAAGTCTGAGGCGAAGATTTGAAATCGACGGGATCGCCTGCTTTCGTGCCCGGTGCCCCGATGAGGTCGATGACGTTGTCATTGACCATGATGGAGGACATCACGACGTTTGTGCCCCCTTCGCGAGGGCCGTCGGGGAAAAGCGTCGTGTCAATCAACACGCGTCCGTCGATTTTGCGAATGCCTTTGGCGGCGACTTCTTTTGCGAGTTGCTTGATGACCGAGAGAGGATCGCCGAGAAGAGCAGGGCCCTGGTAAGAGTGATCTTCATCGACGAAAGCGAGGGTACCGTCGGGCTGGACGCGGTTCGAAAGATTGGGATCGCCGCTGGCGACGAGGATTAGATCGCCTTTAAGTATGCCGTGCTTGTCGATTGCGCCCGTACGGTAGACGAGTGTATGGAAGCGGTAGTCGGCGCCGAGCTTCGCGAGGAGAGTGCCTTCGGTGAGAATTTTCGTGGTCGAGGCGGGAACAAACAATTTGTCAGCATTGAGCGCATAGATGACCTTGCCGGTGTCGAGGGAATAGAACTCGATACCGAAGTTGGCATGAGCAAATTCGGGGCGGCTGACGATTTTCCGGATGCGTTGTGCGAGCGAATTGTCGGCTTGCGCGTGCGCGGGGACTGCTTGGAGTGCGAGGAACCATAAGACGAGCATGATGCAGGGGGGAGGCAAAGCGCGGGTTCTATTCTTCAAGAAAGTCCTCCACGATGTGATTACGTTCAGGGCTGCTGGTGAACCGAGTTGGCGGCACCATCCGAGCCAAGCTTTTCGAAGGGAACATTCAAAATCGGATATTCTTTCCAATCTTTGTAATCGAAATGCCACCACTCCGCCTCATAGACAGTAAACCCTTCCGATTCCATCGCGCGGCGAAGCAGGTGGCGATGCCATCGCTGCAGAGAAGTTCCGCCTGGGTAATCGGGATACGAGCGTGGAGACATTTCATCATAAGTGCCGGGCATTTCGACCGGTTTTCTCAAGGAAAGATCGTACAGGGTGAGATCGACGGCGCAGCCGCGGTTGTGGCGCGAGCCTTGCGCAGGATCCGCGACGAAGATTTTTCCCTCGGGCGGCGTGGCCTCCCAGAAGATTTTCGTGACGTACCAGGGGCGATACGCGTCGTGGATCAGCAAGCCATAGCCCACGCGCTTGAGCTCTTGTTGAACGCGTAGCAGAGCTTCGGCGGCGGGGCGCTGAAGAAAGGCACGGGCTTGCGAATAAACGGGAATGCCGAGAAAGTCGTTCGATGTGGCGTAACGAATATCAAGATGAATTGAAGGATCGAGGAGCGCCAATTCGACAAGTTCCAGCTTTCGAAACGAGCCGGATTCCTCTGGAGGTTTGGCCGCGAGCGCAAGAGAGCGGAGTTCATTGATGGGTTGAACGGGTTTCATTCGCGCGACATGGTGATCGTCCACGCCGTACGTTTTCTTCGACCAGCCCAGATCATTCGTAAGCAATACCTGTGTACCCGAAGGCTCGCGCAAGAAGCGCAATATGACGAGTGTCGTGCTGGTCCGTTCGGCCGTCACAGATCTTTCGATTGGTAACGAGGGCAAATCCCATCTCTTGCCGTGATTGTCGATGATTAGCAGATGCCCTTCCAACTCGCCGACGACGAAATTCACCTCGCCAGTCCCGTAATCGCCAATCCAAGGTTTCCACTGCTCAGGGGCGTCCGGAGGCTTGGGGCCAGGAAGGAGCGCGGTTGACGATTGTGAAAGTGCAAGAGAGGAGAAGTAACTTAGGACTACGGCCGCAAGAATGAGAACGCTGATTCGCACAAAACGTGAATCAACGGGCACGCTAGGTTTCCATTTTCGTGGTCCAGCGCTCCATAACGTCACAGCGGACATGATAGCCGACTCCGCGGCCGTTGAGGAGTTTGATCGCGCACTGCGGGATGATTTCGATGGGCAGAGGCGACCTCTTTGCGTTGCAACATGCCAGAGGAATGCTCAATTTCAGCCGGATGTCAATCAGAGTCCGTGGTGATAAATAAAAGTTACGCTTGTTGACCGATCGAGTTTATTTTTTGGAGGCGGCTGCTTTGGTCTCCAACCCAGGCGCGACGACCGGCTGGAGGAAAGGCATCATTGCGCGAAGCTTGGGGCCGAGTTGCTCGATGGAGTGTTGCTGTTCTCGCTGGCGTGTGGCGAGAAAATTGGGGCAGCCCTTTTCATTTTCCGCAATCCAGGCCTTCGCAAAACTACCGTTGCGAATTTCCGCGAGGATCTTGCGCATTTCTTCCCGCGTCTGTTTCGTGATGATGCGCGGTCCCGCGGAATAATCGCCCTGCTCGGCGGTATCGCTGACGGAATAGCGCATGTAGCTGAGGCCGCCGCGATAAATCAAGTCAACGATGAGCTTGAGTTCGTGGAGGCATTCGAAATAGGCAACTTCGGGCTGGTAGCCCGCTTCCGTGAGGGTCTCGAAGCCCGCCTTGATCAGTTCACTCACGCCGCCGCAAAGTACGGCCTGCTCGCCGAAAAGATCCGTTTCAGTCTCTTCGGTAAAAGTGGTTTCCAGAACTCCGGCGCGCGTGCAGCCGAGTCCCTTGGCGTAAGCGAGGGCCAACGCTTTTGCCGAGCCGCTGGCATCCTGCTCGACCGCCAGCAGCGCGGGAGTACCTCCGCCCTCCGTGAAGACTTCGCGAACGCGATGGCCAGGCGCCTTCGGAGCGATCATGGAGACGTCCACTGCGGCAGGCGGCTTGATCGTGCCGAAACGGATGTTGAAGCCGTGCGCGAACATCAGCGTCTTGCCGGGCTTGAGATTTGGCTCGAGGGCGTCGCGATATAACTTGGGCTGCTTGGTATCCGGAACAAGAATCATGATGACGTCCGCCCAGGCTGCGGCTTCCGCGGGCGTGTTGACGGTCAAGCCTGCCTTTTCGGCTTTGGCGCGCGAAGCACTCCCGTCGTGAAGGCCGACGCGGACAGAGACGCCGCTATCGCGGAGATTGAGTGCATGTGCGTGGCCCTGCGAACCGTAGCCGATAATCGCGACTTTCTTAGCCTGGATCAGGGAAATGTCCGCCGAACTGTCGTAATAGAGATTTGGCATTTTTTCCTCTCGCCGGCCGCAATACGGCTGGGCATGCAATTTCACTGCGTGGAGTTATTAAGGGACGACCACGCTAGGCGTCCAGATATTCCTAACTCTCGTTTCAGCCCCAGCACAATCACGTTACGTTGGAGCCGGCAGATTCGAGTTCGGAGCTTGCTGGCTCCGCAGCCGGGGGCTGCAACAAATCGCCGCCGCGGGTCATGGAAATCCGGCCGGTGCGGGCCATCTCCAACACACCAAAAGGCCGAAGCACTTCGAGCAAGCCATCAATCTTGTCGACGGTGCCCGAGACTTCGATAATGAGCGATTCCGGGGCCACATCAACGACGCGCGCGCGGAAAACCTTGATCAGTTCCATCAGGTGCGGACGATTCTGCTGATCGGCAGAAACTTTGATCAAGGCCAAGTCTCGCTCGAGCAGCGCGCGAGTGGAGATATTTTCCGCAAGCAACACGTCAACGAGCTTTTCGAGGCTCGCTTCGAGTCGATGCGCGCCGCGTTCATCGGTATGCGCTACGATGGTCATTCGCGCGATTTCTTCATTCTCGGTTGGACCAACCGTGAGCGAATCAATATTGATGGCCAGACGCCGCGCCAGGGAAGCGACGCGATTGAGCACGCCGGGCTTGTTTTCGACGTAGGCGACAAGTGTTTGCATGTTCTTCTGTTGCTCCTATGGCTCTGTCGCCGTTTCAACCAGCGGATTGTTCGGGCGGCGAATCATGTCGCTCAATGAAGCGCCTGCGGCAACCATGGGATAGACGGAATCTTCCTGCTCGACGCGGAAGTCGATCAGCACGGTTTCGCTCGATTCGCGCGCGGATTGGATGATGGGCACCACTTCACCGCGTTTGGTGACGCGTTCACCGCGGATGCCGAAGGCATTGGCGAGCGCGGCAAAATCCGGCGCCACCAAGGGAGTAGCAACGTAGCGTTTGTCGTAGAAAAATTCCTGCCACTGGCGGACCATGCCGAGATAACCGTTGTTGATGATGGCGATCTTGACGTTGATCTTTTCCTGGACGATGGTAGCCAGTTCGCTCATGGTCATCTGGAATCCGCCGTCGCCCACGACGACCCAGACTTCGGAGTCGGGTTTCGCGAACTTCGCGCCGATGGCGGCGGGAAGGGAAAAGCCCATGGTGCCCAGTCCGCCGGAAGTGATCAGCGTCCGGGGACGATTGTGGTGGTAATACTGCGCTTCCCACATCTGATGTTGGCCGACGTCGGTGACGACGATGGCCTCGCCGTTCGTTTCCTTCCAGAGATCGTTGATGACGTGGGCGGCGTAGAGATGGCCGTTGTCCGGCAAGCCCTGAATGTCGCGCACGGCAGAATCGCTTCACGCGCGTCCCCGACGAGGGCGGCATCGACTTTTACGTTCTTGTTGATTTCCGCGCGGTCGATCTCAATGTGGATCTTGCGGGCGCTTTTGGCGTAGGTGCGCAAGTCTCCGGTCACGCGGTCGTCAAAACGCATACCGACGGCAATAAGAAGGTCGGCCTCTTGAATCGCGTTATTCACCCACGCTTCGCCGTGCATCCCCATCATGCCGAGGTTCAGCGGATCATTGGCAGGGAAGCAGCCGATACCGAGGAGCGTCATGGCGACGGGATAATTGCCGGCGCGCACGAACTGCTCAAATGCGCGCATCGCTCCGGAAACCATAATGCCGTGGCCGGCAAGAATGATTGGCCGCTTGGCGGTGTTCAGCATTTCGACGGCGCGGTCGAACTCCGCCTGATCGTGATTGTTGCGCTGGCGCTTCGGCGGAAGTTTTGGTTCAGACGCTTCCCAATTGAATTCGGCCGTGGCCTGCTGCGCATCCTTGGTGATGTCGACGAGGACCGGACCGGGTCGTCCGCTGCTGGCGATCAAGAAGGCTTCACGGATAGTCCGGGCAATGTCCTCCGCCTTCGTAACCACCACGTTGTGTTTAGTAATGGGCATGGTGATGCCCGTGATGTCGATCTCCTGAAACGCGTCGGAACCCAGGACTTTGCTGCTGACCTGGCCTGTAATGCAGACAACGGGAGAAGAGTCCATCATGGCTGTGGCGATTCCGGTAACCATGTTCGTCGCACCGGGACCAGATGTGGCCATGGCCACGCCGATTCCACCGCCGGCTCGCGCGTAGCCATCGGCCATGTGTGTGGCGCCTTGTTCGTGGCGCACGAGAACGTGATGCAGCTTTGACTTGCCGAGCGCGTCGTAGACCGGCAGAATCGCGCCGCCCGGGTACCCAAAAATCACTCTCACGCCGAGACGCGTGAGCGATTCGCAAAGGATTTCTGCACCGGTAAGCTTCATGGAGTCCTCGCAAATGAGCCAGATGCGACTGGCACGGAAAAAGCGGCCGGCACGGCAGTAACCGCGCCAAGAGAAGAAGAAGAGACAAGGAGCGCGTACTTGGCCATGACCCCGCTCGTAAAGCGTGGCTGACGTGGTCTCCAAGCAGCGAGACGTTTCTGAATCTCCGCCGCGCTAACATCCAAGGTCAGTTGACGCTTGGGGATATCGAAGATGATGGTGTCACCGTCAGCGATAGCTGCGATGGGACCGCCGTTGGCGGCTTCGGGGGCAACGTGGCCGGCCATGAGACCATGTGTGGCGCCCGAAAATCGACCGTCCGTGAGCAGCGCGACGGAATCGCCCAGACCCGCGCCGACCAGCGCGGCGGTAACCGCGAGCATTTCACGCATTCCCGGGCCGCCTTTCGGTCCCTCATAGCGAATGACGATTACGTCGCCAGCTTTGATGGCGCCTTGCTCGACGGCGGCGAAGGCCGCTTCTTCGTTGTCGAATGCTCGCGCAGGGCCTCGGAAATTCTGAAGGTTGTGACCTGCCACCTTGATGACGCAGCCTTCGGGAGCGATGTTCCCCTTCAGGATGACCAGCCCGCCGGTGGGCTTGAGTGGCTCATTGAGCTTGCGGACGACTTCTTGCGATGGTGTTTCCTTGGCTTTGGCTGCTTCTTCGGCGAGAGTGCTTCCTGTGACGGTGATGGCGTCTCCGCGGAGCAATCCAGCTTCAAGCAAACGCTTTGCGACAAGCGCAGTGCCGCCTGCCGCGTAGAGGTCGGTAGCGACAAATCGTCCTCCCGGTTTGAGATCGGCAATGATCGGCACACGCGAGCTGATGCGGTCAAAATCGTCGATGGAAAGGGGAATTTTCGCTTCGTTGGCGATGGCCAAAAGATGCAGCACAGAGTTTGTCGAGCCGCCGGTCGCAGCAACTCCGGTGATGGCGTTCTCAATCGCCGCTTTGGTGATAATTTTCGATGGAGTGAGGTCGTGGCGAAGAAGTTCCAGGGCGAATTCGCCCGCGCGGTGACCGGCGGCCGCCTTTCCTGCGTTTGTTGCGGGAACGCTGGAGAGCCCCATGGGCGCAATCCCCAGAAATTCGCAGACCAGCGCCATCGTGTTCGCGGTGAACTGTCCGCCGCAAGCTCCGGCTCCTGGGCAGGCGGAAACCTCAAGGGACTTAAGCTGAACGTCCGTCATTCCGCCGCGGGCGTGCTTGCCGATAGCTTCGTATACATCCTGAATCGTGACGGCGTGCCCCTCAAACTGGCCGGGAGCAATGGAGCCGCCATACAGAATGAGACCAGGAATATTCAGCCGGGCAAGGGCCATGATGCCGCCGGGAATCGTTTTGTCGCAGCCGACGAGAACAACTAGCGCATCAAAAAGATTTCCGCGCGTAACGAGCTCGATGGAATCGGCGATGACTTCGCGGCTGACCAGGGAGGTGCGCATGCCTTCGGTACCCATGGTGATGCCGTCGGAAATCGAAACCGTGTTGAACTCCAGAGGGGTTCCGCCAGCGGCGCGAATGCCTTCCTTCACATGCTGCGCGAGTTCACGGAGGTGATAGTTGCAGGGACCAATTTCAATCCAGGTATTTGCCACGCCAATGAGCGGCTTCTTGAAGTCTTCATCCTGAAGACCGGAGGCGCGAAGCATGGCGCGCGCACCGGCGCGTTTTGGGCCATCAATCAAAGCCCGGCTGCGCGGTTTGGGCAAAGAGTCGCTCACTGCAAAGTCCCTTCAACGGCCATCGACTGCTCCATCTTGAAAATCTCAAAAGCCGAAAAAATAAGGCCATCATCTGCGTCTGGATGATGGCCCGAAAGCTCCGGTGATGCTGTACTAGGCCGCCATCATCCGCTTGTTGTCCCTCTTACAGGGACGGGAATAATTCGTACAACAATCGGGTCTACATTTCGGGCATTTCTATGTCTTGAAAAAATCCGATCGTTTGTGATGGGGAGGCAAAGCATATGTCTTCGCCATCCAAAGTAGCAGCATGGGGCAGGGAAGTCAATCAGTCAAATTAATACTTATGTTAAATCAAATAAAAGTAGCTTATATGGCTGCGACCCGCGATGTGCCTTTCTAGCGGGCTGAGTAAGTGCGGGGCGAAATTATAGAGATAGTGGACATCTCCCGCAGATTCCCGTCATCTAACCAATGTACGTTTCGGTCGCCCAGAGCAGAAGAAATCCAGGGAGAAGATGTGGGGGAAGGCACAGGCATTCTGGTCATAGGTGGGGGCCCGGCGGGATTAGCGGCGGCCATCGCCGCACGAATGAAGGGTTTTGCTGTTGCCGTTTTGGACGGCGCAAAGCCTCCCATCGATAAAGCTTGTGGCGAAGGACTCATGCCGGGCACCATGGCGGCGCTGCGGCAGCTTGGCGTGGCGATTTGTCCAGACAATGGGCAAGTTTTTCGAGGAGTCCGATTCATCGATTCTGCGACCTCGGTCGAAGCTAACTTTTCGCATGCTAGAGGATTTGGCGTGCGTCGAACTGTGCTCCACCAAAAGATGGTCGAACGAGCGCAAGAGTGCGGAGTCAGGCTGCTCTGGAACACACCCGTCACTGGTTTGCGCGCGGATGGTGCCATTGTGGGTGATTCAGTGCTGCAGGCGCGATGGATCATCGGAGCCGATGGAATCCACTCGCGCGTGAGGCGTTGGATCGGGTTGGACCCCAAGACGCACCGAGAAACCCGGTTTGCGCAAAGACAACACTTTCGAGTGAATGCGTGGACCGATTGCATGGAGGTTCATTGGGGCCAAAGAGCGCAGGTGTACGTCACGCCGCTTGGCAACGACCAGACTTGCGTCGCCTTGATTTCGCGCGATCCGAGGATGCGACTTCAGGATGCTTGGAAGGAGTTCCCCAGGTTGGCCGGCTACTTACGTTATGCGGAGCCGAGCACTGCGGAGCGAGGTGCCGTGACCGTGACGCGCAGCCTGAATCAAGTCTACCGTGGGAATATCGCGTTGATTGGAGACGCTTCCGGAAGCGTCGACGCTATCACGGGAGAAGGACTTTGTCTGAGCTTTCACCAGGCGATAGTGCTCGCCCCATGAGCCGCCTCCTGCTGCTGCTGGATTGCTATCCGTCTTTGAGAGCGCGCACCCTGCGATGTTTGGCCGGCGAGCCGGAACTGTTCGCGCGACTTCTGGCAGTACACCTCGGAGAGTCTTCGGCGGAATTTCTGGCAGCCACAAGCTTACGCTTTGGCTGGCAATTACTGACAGCGTGAATCGAAAGGTCGCAAGATGAATTGGTTTCGAAGCCGTCTCGCGGCGGTCTTCTATTTTCTGGTAGCAGCGCCCGTGCTTGTGCTCCATGCTCTTCCGCAGCACGCCGCACCCCTGGCCCCCACCAGCGAAATTATCCTCCAGCTCGACCCTGCGCAGAGCAAAGTGCACTGGACGCTTGAGAGCACGGTTCACACCGTCCATGGATCATTTGCATTCAAGAAAGGGAGCCTCCAGCTGGATACCTCGACCGGAAAGGCCAGCGGCGAAATCATCGTGGATGCGACCAGCGGGAACAGCGGCAACGATGGACGCGACAGGAAAATGCACAAAGACGTTCTAGAGAGTGTTAAGTACACCGAAGTCATTTTCCGGCCTGACCGTGGGGAAGGGAAAATTGCTCCGCAGGGAATCTTCACCGTTCAAGTGCACGGAGTTCTTGTATTGCATGGCAGCGAGCACGAACTGACTGTGCCTGTCCAAGCGCAATTCGCGGGAGATCATTGGACGGGCAGCGCGAAGTTCAATGTGCCGTTCATCGATTGGGGCCTCAAGAATCCGAGCAACTTCTTCCTCAGGGTTAATCACTCGGTGCAAATCGAGCTGGAATTGAAAGGGATAGTCCAAAATCCCCCGGCGCCCTAGTTTAAAGTTGTTCTTCAGATTCCTGCGTGACGATGTGCACGTCCACGGCGGGCGATTCGCGCAGAAAACGATGAACGGCCGACAGGTAAAGGTACTTTCGCCAATCGTGAATCGGGGCGCGGCCGAATATGACCTGTGTGATGTGCTTCGAACGGACAAATTCAGCCACACTGTCGGCAACGCTGCGGGCCTTAAGACGCACTACCTGAGCTCCCAGACTTTCCGCGAAACGCAGATTGGCGTTGAGCGCATTTTGGTTTGATTCTTTCAAGCCGAACTCGCGGTCCACATGAACCACGTAGAGCTCCGCATCCATCCGGCGCGCCATGCGCGCACCGCGAGCGATCAGATACTGTCCTGAAGGATTCGACGAAATACAGACGGCAATGCGTTCCCGCACCGCCCAGTTTTTCCGGATGTCCTCGGCTTCCATGTAGGATTCGAGGCTGCGGTCGACCTGCTCGGCAACTTGGCGCAACGCGAGTTCGCGAAGGGCAATCAGATTGCCGCGCCGGAAGAAATTCTTCAGCGAACGCTCCACCTTTTCGGAGCTGTAGACGTCTCCTCGCTTCATGCGGTTCTGCAACGCTTCGGGAGTAAGATCAACCATCACGGTTTCTGTGGCAGTAAGGGGAACCCAGTCCGGAACCGTCTCGCGCACCGTGATGCCGGTGATGGAGCGCACGACGGGAGCGATGCTTTCGATGTGCTGAATGTTGAGCGTGGACAGCACGTCGATTTTTGCGGCCAAGAGCTCTTGCACGTCCTCGTAGCGCTTGCGGTGCTTGCTTCCCGGAATATTCGTATGGGCCAGCTCGTCGACCAGAACCACCTGAGGATGGCGCGCGAGGATGGCCTCGACGTCCATCTCCTCGAAGATCGTTCCCTTGTATTCGATTTTCTTCCTCGGAACAGACTCGATATTTTCAAGGAGCTCTTCGATGCCTTTGCGGCCGTGCGTTTCCACGACTCCGATCACGACGTCCTCGCCGCGGCTCTTGCGGCGGATAGCCTCGCTCAGCATGCTGAAGGTCTTGCCTACTCCCGGAGCGTAGCCGAGAAAAAGCTTGAAAATGCCTCGCGTCTTTTGCGGGGGAGAGGCAATTTCCAACCACTCTTCCGGCTTCTTTGACAAAGGGCTATCTTCTCCGCGGCAAAGCGAAAGCCTGCGCTAGAATAGGAAAATGCAGAGATTCCTGGCCGGCCGGACATTCGGTTTCGCTCTGTCCATTGCCATCGTCGCCGGCATCGCGTTTCTCTGCCGCCATGTGCTTCTCGTCAATCAAACTACGGTAGCGCTGACGCTTCTTCTCGCAATTCTAGCAGTTTCGGCGGTCTGGGGAATGGCAGTGTCCGTATTCATGTCCGTCGTGGCGATGCTGGTCTTCAACTATGAGTTCCTGCCGCCAGTCGGGACACTTACTATTACCGACCCACAGAATTGGGTGGCTCTCGGCGCATTTTTGGTCACCTCCATCATGGGCAGCCAGCTTTCCGCGCGGATCCGGAGAGAAGCAGACGAGGCACATAGCCGCCGCCGCGAAATCGAACGGCTCTACAAATTCAGCCAAAAATTGCTCGGGGAAGGCAACGTCATCCAGTTGATGAATGCCATTCCAAATTACATTGTGGAGAGCTTTGAGGCTGGCGCCGCCGAGCTATTCCTTCCACAGAAAGAAAAGTTCTACCGTTCGGGCTACGGCGCAGCTCATCTCGATGAGGAGAGAATGAAGACCGCCTTTCTTCGCGACGAACTGACCATTGACTCGAAGCAAAGCGTTTCCTTCGTTCCCGTGCGCCTTGGGGTGCGGGCCATCGGGAGTCTTGGTATTTCGGGAGCAGGGCTCTCGCGCCAGACGCTCGACGCAATTGGCAGCCTGGTGGCCATCGCTATCGAACGGGCGCGGGCCGTGGAACAGCTCAGCCAGACAGAGGCAGAGAGGCAAGGCGAGCGGCTGAAGTCCGCGCTGCTGGATTCCGTCACCCACGATTTCCGTACGCCGCTCACCTCGATGAAAGCGGCGGTGACCAGCCTGCTCGCTAGTAGGGAAATAGCCGTCCCGCAAAGTCACGAATTGCTGAGCATCATCAATGAAGAATGTGACCGTCTGAACCATCTCGTTGAAGAAGCCGCGGAGATGGCACGGCTCGAGGCTGGTGAAATCGAGCTGCATTTCGCGCCGACGCCGATAGAAGAGATCGTTCAGGGCGCGCTGACGCTTTCCAAATCTTCGCTGGGAACGCGCGAAATTCAGGTGAACGTAGCCCCGGATCTTCCGCCTGTAGAGGCCGACGTTGACCGTGCGCAGGACGTTTTGGTGAAACTGATCGACAATGCCAATCTGTATTCGCCAAAGGAGCAACCGATCATTATCACCGCAGAGCTAACCGGGAATTTCGTGACGACAAGCGTGGCTGACCGCGGTCCGGGCATCGACGATCTCGAGCAGGGAATGATCTTCGACAAGTTCTATCGCGGGAAAGACCAGCGCTATCTTGTGCGCGGCACTGGAATGGGTTTACCGATCGCAAAAGCGATTATGGGGGCTCACAAGGGAACCATTGGCGTAATGAGCCAGCTCGGTCATGGTTCGGTCTTCTCCTTTTCCCTTCCCGTTGCGCGTGGAACGGAACGGTCAATATGACGGGCGCGTCGATTCTGATTGCCGACGATGAACCGCAAATCCGGCGCGTGCTGCGCTCCACACTATCCAGCCATGGATACGTGATCATCGAGGCCAAGAGCGGCGAAGAAGCCGTGGATGCGGTTCGTAAGGCGAAGCCCGACCTCGTCCTCCTCGATGTGAACATGCCGGGAATCGGTGGAATCGACGCGTGCCGGGAGATTCGGCGGGCATCCGAAGCTCCCATCATTATGCTTACGGTGCGAAACGCCGAGCGGGATAAAGTGCTCGCACTCGACGCCGGTGCGGACGATTACGTGGTCAAGCCCTTTGGCATTGAAGAATTGTTAGCGCGCATTCGTGCCGCACTAAGACGATATGCTCCAGGTGATGCCCTGCCGCCTTTTGTTTCGAAAGATCTCACCCTGGATTTTGAAAGCCGGCAGTTGACCGTGCACGGACAGGAAGTACACCTCACTCCGAAGGAATTCGATGTCCTCAAGCACCTCATTGCCAACCAGGGCAAGCCGCTAACTCATCGGAGACTGCTGCAATCTGTTTGGGGCCCGGATTACGGGGAAGAGACGGAAAATCTGCGCGTGGTCATCAATCAGTTGCGCAAGAAAATCGAAAGCAATCCCGCCCAGCCGAAATACATCCGGACGGAGCCTTGGGTGGGTTACCGGTTCCAACTTCCGCGCACGAGTGCACCTAAGTCATCGTCTCGGAAGCAGTAAAACCGCCAGCGATTCCCGCCGGGAGCAAAATTGCCGCAGAGCTGACTGACTATTTCGAAAGCGGATGTCGCATGTCCAGAACCCTAAACGGGAAGTCGCAGCAGCGCCCTGCACCCTCGCGCGTCAGAGCGATTCTTTAGAGTCAGCTCACCGCCATGAGCTTCGGCGATCTGGCGGCTCAGAACCAATCCAATCCCGGACCCGCCCGGCTTGGTTGTAAAGAAGGGAACGAACAGGTTCGACGTATTGGGCAGGCCCGGGCCATCATCGACAACCCAAACATCCAGGTGAGCGCCTTTCCGGGACCACTCCACCTGAACGCAGCCGCCGGTTTCCAGTGTCGCATCCGCCGCATTGCGAACTAGGTTGATCAGCAACTGTTCCAGTTGGTCGGCGTCGGCCGAAATCACCACCTCGGGGCCTTTCGAGACGTTGACCTTCACACGCGTCTCAAGTTTCACGGACCGGCCGATCCATTCCGAAACGTTTACCGGCAGCAGTTTCGGCTGCGGCAGACGTGCAAGCTGCGCGTACGCGGCCATGAACCGCCCAAGTGCCTCCGTGCGCGAGCGAATGATGCCAAGGCCCTGCCGCAGATCATCCAGAATCGCAGCAGACGCTTCGCTCTGCAGTTCCGAAGACTTGGAGGCGTTCAGCAGCCCGCTCTCCAAACCTTGGGCGACAGATTGAATCGGCGCCAGCGAGTTATTCAATTCATGCCCCAGAACGCGAATGAGCCGCTGCCACGCTTTGCGCTCTTCGTCACGCAGCGTGCGGCTCAGATCGGTCAGGACGACAAGGTGATGAGGCAAGCCGCCCTGGCGAAAGGTCCCGCGACGCATCCCCCAGCGCCCGGATCCTCCGGAAAAGGCTAGCTCCATCGTGTGCGCGGCTTCTCCTTCGAGACAAGCTCCGAGCCCCAGTTCTTCCGCGGTAAATCCGAGCAGCCGCTCTTCCTGACGGCCCAGCAAGCGTTCGCCCGCGCGATTGACCAGCCGCAGCTTCGCGTTGTTGTCAAACGTGAAAACGGCCAGGTCAATCTCCTCCATCACGGTTCGCAAGAGGGCATTGGCTTCCAGTGCACCCAAGCGCTGTTGCCGAAGGACTTCACCGAGGGCATTGACTTCAATCATCACTTCACCCATGGCATCGTCGCTTCGCGCCCCGCGAGCGCGCAACGAAAAGTCTTCTTCCCGCAGAGCCGCCAGAAGATTCGAAAGTGTTTGCAAGGAAAAGACAACGCGATGCCGCAGCGAAAAGGCGAAGCCAAGCCAGAGAGAAAAAATGAGAAAGGCCAGTGTCCAGACAGTGCCGGAAGAATAACTTCCATGCCACAGGAGAAGCATGGCGATCAGCGAACCTGGAAAACCGGCTGCTAGCGCGAGGAGCTGGACCCGGCGCTCATAGGACAATTCCCTCATTCCAGTCCATGTTTTTGCAGCCGGCGGTACATCGCGCTGCGGCTCAATCCCAGGGCCTTGGCTGCCTGACTGACGTTCCCCTCGTGTCGAGAGAGTGTGCGCTGGATGAGGTACCGCTCCACTTCGTCGAGGCTCATCTCCTCCAGTTTGGCGGCGCCGCCGGCGGCCTGCGCGCGCAAGCCGAGATCAGCCGCGCGCACGGCGGGTCCGGGCGAGAGGAGTACGCCCCGCTCCACCGCGTGATCCAGTTCGCGAACGTTGCCCGGCCAGGCGTGCTCATGCAGCGCCTTGATGGCGGCGGGGTCAAAAGTGGAAATGTTCTTGCGATAGCGTTGCGCGTAACCGTGCAGAAAATGATGCGCCAGGAGATCAACGTCCTCCTTGCGGTCACGCAACGGAGGAATGTGGATCTCGATAGTGTTCAACCGAAATAACAGGTCTTGGCGGAACCGGCCCGCAGCAGCCTCGGAATTCACGTCGGCGTTGGTTGCCGCGAGCACTCGCACATTGACACGACGAGTGGCGGAGGAGCCCACACGTTCAAGGTCACCCGTTTCCAGAACGCGCAAGAGTTTTGCCTGCAGGTTGAGCGGAACGTTCGCAATTTCGTCCAGGAACAGCGTGCTGCCGTCTGCGAGTTCGAACCGCCCCACGCGGTCCGCCCGCGCATCGGTAAACGCTCCCTTCACGTGGCCGAAGAGCTCACTCTCGAACACGCCTTCAGAGAGCCCGCCCGCATTTACGGTCACCATCGGCTTCGTCGACCGTCCCGACAGCGCATGTAGCGTCCGCGCGACCACTTCTTTCCCGGTGCCATGCTCGCCGGTAATTAAAACGTTCGCATCTGACGGTCCGATTTGTCCGATCAGCTCCAGCACCGGGGCCATCGCCGGGGATTTCGCCAGAAATGTTGGGCGCGATTCGGCGCGCAGGATGCGGTTTTCGGCTTCAAGACGAGATGCCTGCCGTAGCGCCTGGCGCAAATCGATTTGCGTGCGCAGAATAGCCAGCAGCCGAGTATTTTCCCAAGGCTTCTGAACAAAGTCGCGTGCACCGCGGCGCATCGCTTCCACGGCCACTTCGATGCTGCTCCACGCCGTCATGACGACGACAGGCAACGTGCTGTCGAGCATTTGGATGCGCGTAAGCAGGTCGAGCCCCTCCTGACCCGACGTCGTGTCTCTCGCGTAATTGAGGTCCATCAGGACCGCGTCAAATTCCCGGGATTCGATGGCGCTCAGTGCCTCGGCCGGAGAGGCAACGCCCTGCGTTTCATAGCCCTCACGCTTTAAGAGCAAGCGCAGGGCATCGCGGATGTCCGCCTGGTCGTCAGCCAAAAGAACTCGATAAGGGTGGGGGTTAGTCGTCTTCATTCGAATGTGTTTGTGAAGTGTATCCTAGGCCCGCTTTTCAGGAACAGTGAGAAACGATCAAGGCGCCGTCTCGCAGCCCGCAAACGCCTGCTCACGCGGGCTGTGCCGCGCCGACTTGCGCGCCGGCCGTTGCGTTGTCACTCACAACCCACCCGTCCTTCAGTTGGATGATGCGATTCCCATAGGCCGCATTTCTTTCTGAGTGTGTGACCTGGATAATTGTCGTGCCGGCGTCATTCAGTCTCTTGAAGAGCTGCATGATCTCATCGCCCTGTGCGGAATGCAGATTCCCAGTCGGCTCATCAGCGAGAATCAGTTTCGGACTGAGGATCACCGCGCGGGCCACTCCGACAAGTTGCTGCTGGCCGCCGGAGAGCTGGTTCGGAAACAGGTCTTTCTTGCCGACGATGTGGAATCGGTCGAGGCTATCGCAAACCAGGCTAACGCGCTCTTTGTGCGGCACATTCTTGTAGGACAGCGGCACTTCCAGGTTTTCGAATACCGTCAGATTGTCAATCAGATGATAGCTCTGGAAGACGAAACCAATATTCGCCTTATGCAGTTCGTTCCGCTTCTTGACATTGAGCTTGTGGACGGCTTCGCCCAGGAAATAATAGTCCCCGGTCCATGCGCCATCGAGCATTCCGATGATGCTTAGCAGCGTTGACTTCCCGGCGCCGGAAGGGCCCATGATGGTGACGAACTCGCCCGGTTGAATATCCAAATTGATTCTGCGCAACAGATAAAATTTATTCGGACCAGCCTCGACAACCTTTTCCAGATTTCGCAGTTGAATCAATGGTTCCACAATTT
>WNFS01000864.1_pt1 | contig 22242 bp, 18 predicted proteins | sample 5400141 | NCBI WGS metagenome assembly WNFS01 (sample SAMN13153358, study PRJNA577476) | soil metagenome | isolation source: 60 cm saprolite under Madrone tree | place: USA:California | collected 2016-06-14
CAGCGGTCCGTTGAGCACCACCAGTACCAATGACATTCTGATCTTCGCTGTGGACGTTTCGGCCAACCAATCTGGGACCAATAACAGTTTCGTAGCGGGAACGGGTTTCTCCTTCTCCACTGCCGGCGCTGCCACGAACACCCGCCAAGCCGTTTCCTATGAAATCGTCTCCTCGGCTCAAACCAGTCTGACAACGTCGCTAAGTTGGGGGACAGCGGTAGCCAGTAGTTCGTCTCGGTTCATCGCCTTTAAAGGCGCGTCCACTACTAACATTCCGCCCGCCCTGCAGTCGGTTAGCGTGAACCCGGTCCTGGTGACCGGCGGGCAGGGTTCCACCGGCACTGTGACGCTGACGAGCGCAGCTCCCAGCGGGGGCATATCGGTGAGCCTTTCGAGCAACAACGCGGCCGCCCAAGTGCAGTTGTCCGTCATCGTCCCGGCCAATGCCACCAGCGCGATGTTTAACATTACGACCAGCACGGTCAGCGCCTCGACGCCGGTGACCATCTCGGCCACGGCTAACGGCGTGACTCAGACGAGGAACATGACTGTCACACCGACCGCCGCGTTACAGGCCATTGGCGTAAACCCGGCCACTATCACCGGTGGGCAGGGTTCCACGGGCACGGTCTCGCTGAGCAGCGCGGCTCCCGTCGGCGGCGTATTGCTTAGCCTGTCGAGCAACAACGCGGCCGCCCAAGTGCAGTCAAGCGTCACCGTGCCAGCGAATGTCGCCAGCGCGACGTTTAGCGTCACCACCAGCGCGGTCAGCGCGCCGACGCCGGTAACCATCTCGGCCACTGCTAACGGCGTGACGAAGGCCACGACCCTTACCTTAGGCGGATCGGGACCGGGGAACCCCACCTACGCCCTCTCGGTTTCCATCAGTTCCGACCGCAGCAGCGCAACCTGGCTGCAGGGGTCAGCCCTCTCCGGGTTGGCCTACGTGTTCACCAGCTTCGCGTCGCAGTTGACAAACTTCAACCCGACAGGAATCACGACAGTCAGCTATTGGCTGGACAACCCGGCCATGACCGGGTCGCCGACCCATACGGCGTCGGCCATTCCGTACGACTTCGTTGGAACCGCCAGCAACAACTTCGGGAACCCCTGGGATACCACCACGGTGGCCGAGGGGACGCATACCATCACGCAGCAGGTGACGGCAAGCAACGGCTCGACGGAAGTCGATACGGCCACGTTCACGGTGCAAAATAAGCTGTCGACAGCCCTCGGTACCGGACGTTACGAGTACGTGCTTCCCGACCAGAACATGTACGTCTACAGTCTGGACAACAACTTCCAATTGGTAAAACATGTGAGTATTCCGCAAACGAGGGCGATCCGTGGCGTCGGTGAAGTGCCAAGTACCCACATGTTGTACATATCTTATGGCGGAGACGGGGGCGGAAACGGGACGGGTTCACTCCTTAAGTACGATCTCCTAACGGATACAATCGTATGGACGCAAAACTATTCCCATGGCATTGACAGCTTTACCATAACGCCGGACGGCACCAAAATTTATATGCCCGATGGTGTGAATTCAGGCGACGGGATTTGGTACGTCGTTGACGCGCTCACGGGGAACGAGATCGGCAGCATCAATACTGGGACGAACGGCCCTCACAATACGGTGGCTAGCCTTGATGGCGCTTACGTGTATGGCGGGCCGCGATATTCCTCAGTGCTAGTCGAGATGAGCACGGCCACGAACACGGTCGCACTCGATATCGGGCCACTGAACCCGTCCGTCAGACCCTTCACAATAAACGGGAAGCATACACTGGCATTCACGACGGCCTCGAACGCTTCTGGAATTGGATTCCAGGTCAGCGACACCATCACCGGCAAAGTGCTATATACGCTGTCCGTTCCTGGATTTACGATCCCGTCCGGTTTTGCGGGAGACAGCCCCAACCATGGAATCACATTGTCTCCCGACGAAAAAGAGATCTACCTCGTTGATGCTGCTAACGCATATCTCCACGTCTATGACGTCACAGGTTTGCCGACGAGTGCGCCTTTGTTAGTGATCAACATCCCCTTGAACACCAACTTTGGCGGCCTCGAATCGCCGTGTGTCTATGACTGTGTGCGAGAAAGCTGGGTGCGCCATACGCGCGACGGTCATTACATCATCGTCGGGGACTCTGGCGACGTAGTCGACACTACCATAAATCAAGTAGTTAACAGGATTCCTGCGCTGCTGAACACACACAGAGGATTCCTGGAGATCGACTGGCAGAATGGCATTCCCGTATCAACCACTACGCGCTACGGTCTGGGGTACGTAACCCAGTGAAGCGGTGTACCGAGATATTACCGACGAGCAAGCGGTTCTTGTTGGAAGTGACTCAATGAAACTGTCGATTGTGGCTTGTTGAGAAGGAAACTCTTTCATACGGGTCCCAAACGAAGTCCTCACCGTGGTGCCGAACTCTTAGTCCCTCAAAGTAAAGCCAGCCCCCCCCAACTATGTTTGGGTGACCCGAATTGAGGGGCCGACATAGGACATGTATTCATATATTGATGAGTTTTTAACAATGGTGCAATAATTGCTCCGATGTCTCACGCCGATGTCCCTGGCGAGCGAGGTGAGGGGATTCCACAAGACGGATGGCTGATCCGATGTAGTTAAGTGCCGAAGCCCTTCAATTACTTACACTTAAGCGCGGGATTGCGCATGCGGCAGTGATGGCGCCGACCGAGACGGGGGCCACTGCTCAGAGCAACGCCCGAAGTTGTAGAGAAAATGGTTCCCAGCAACGCAAACGAGCCCGAAGCAAAGTCAGCCTACTGGCGCTCCGCGCTGGGCCTACTGCTTCTGTGGAGTGTCCCCGCCCTGCTCAGCCTGCACGTGAAATACAAGGTCATGAACTTTTGGGTCGCGGCGGTCCAACTCGACAGTTCGGAAAAGGTCGACGCCATCGGTCACGTGGTCAGGGATTATTCACAGGGACTCACCAAGTGGGAAAAGCTCTCTTTTTTCCGCGGCGACCTTTTAATCGGGTTGCTTTTGGTTCCTGCATGCTTGCTGCTGCTCCGGCGTTTTCTGCCTAAGAAGGTTGCGCTCGCGACGGCGCTGCTACTATCCGGTTCAGCTACCTTCGTCCTCTTCGTTCAGCTGCGTGCCTTCGTCCAGGTAGGGCAGTTCATCTCCTTTTCCCTAATCGTCCAAGGCATCCATTGGCTCCGGCATGAGCCTGCTGGCCTGGCCTTGGTGTTCCGGCAAATTCTGGCACTGGCCGTGGGATGCCTGTTGATCGTTGGTGCTGCGGCTATTGTTGTGCGGTTGCGCCCGAATTTAGTGCGGCTAACGGCGCCTTCCTCCCTACAGGTGTGGAGGTTGTCAGTTGCGGTTAGCATGTGCTGTGGGCTGGCGGCGACGGCCCTGGCCTGGGTCCCCTCCGTACCGACGATCGCTTACCACCAGAGTATACTGCTCCGCGCTATCGGCGCCCTGCGCGACCCAGGAAGGATCGATACGAGCGAGTTCCGTGCTCTCAAACTTAACGAGTTAGCCCGGCGATACAGGGAAATGACCCACGCACCTTTGCCCAGCCGGGACAGCCGCTACTGGGGCGCGGACGCCAATGCAAACGTCATCTTCTTGGTGCTGGAGACGGCCTCCTATAGAGCTCTTCCTCTTGACCAGAATCTGGACGATTTTCCCAATCTAGAGCAACTCCGCAAGCATGCGTTTGTGGGTTTAAGCCACCGCACGACCTTTCCCGCCACCAGGGAAGCTGTGTTTTCGCTGTTCACTTCGTGGTATCCAGACAACGGAGCGACTTGGCTGGCCGATCAATACCCCAACCTAGCTCCGCCAAACATCATGCGCACGCTAGCCAACCGCGGGTATGCCACCGGGGTTTACAGCCCGCATGAGGACAACAACGCCCTGTGGCAGGTCATCGGCGTGCCGCATCCCCTCCCTGCCGACACACCTCCGGCATCTGCCTCATCCTGGGAGCCAAGTGCAAGAGTCTCGCGGGATGTCGCCACGCTGGGACTGATGGAGAAGGACATAACGGGGTGGCTTGAGCAGGGCCGCAGGTTCTCTGTTGCCTTCTTGCCGCAGATCAGCCATGTGCCCTGGTTCGAGATCAAGGGGCCACAGGCAGATCTCCTAAAGCGATCACGGGCCCTGCTAGCCTACCAAGACTCCTGGACCGGTGAACTGATAAAGCTGTTGCAACGCCACAATGCCTTGGACGATACCGTGATTGTCATCGTCGGCGACCATGGGGTTCGGCACCGCTTTGAGGATCCCTCTTGCCCGGCAGGCATGGCCGACGCCTACACGTTCCACGTGCCCCTGCTGATCTACGCTCCCAAGGCACTGGACTCCTCGCGGAGCATCGGTTGGGTTACGTCCCACATCGACGTGGCGCCCACTGTGCTCGATCTCCTGGGCGTGGCAGAAAACCGCGATTTCGAGCAGGGCACGCCCATTTGGAATCCTGAGTTAAAGAACAGGACCACCTATTTCTTTGCCTGGCACTTTCTCGGCGTTGATGGCTATTATGAACAAGGCGAGTTTTACGCGTGGAGGCATCTGTCCGACTCGGTGTACAGGAATGAGAGCCAGCATTTCGAGCCGCCTGCCATCGTCCCTCAGGACCTGGCCGCTTTCCATGACGTAGAACGCTCGGTCTTCCGCATGACAGCCCTGCAGCAGGAGTGGGTGGCGAGGTTCTACTCCGAGGAGTCATTGCTCCGCAGCCGCATCTACTAGCCGCCGCACAGGTGCACTGAAAGCTCGCTAATACATTCGTTTCCACAGAGGGAAAATTACTACCACTTCTCCGTCCCCTTATCATCTTTCGACCTCTAAGCTAACCACCTTATTTTTCAATAGATTAGCTCAAATTCTGGCAAAGCGGTTAGAAGAGCTAACTTTTCTGTTCTGCAACCTAGTTCTTTGTTTTCATACAGTTAGCATCCAGTCGGAATTTTGGAAACTGGGGTGCATCGTCCGACGCGTAAGTATCGGCGCAGCTGGGGTGTACGCCTTAGGCAAGGAGAGATCCGGCAGATGAGCCTCTCATGTTCGATCGGCATAATGGCCTACAATGAAGAGCGGAATATCGGCCAGTTACTCGAGGCGCTGGTTCGGCAACGCACGAAAAACGTATGCCTGCGCGAAATGATAGTCGTCTCCAGCGGCTGCACCGACAACACGGAAGCGATAGTGCGGCAATGGTCCCTGCTGGACCGCAGGGTTCGGCTTCTAGTGCAATCCAAGCGCGAAGGCAAAGCGTCAGCGGTGAATATGTACCTGAATCAAACCACGGAAAAGATTGCGGTGCTTTGCAGCGCGGATTTGATGCCCGAACCAGATGCCCTTGAGCGTCTGTTGGCTCCATTTGCTGACCCTGAAGTGGGAATGACGACGGCTCGGCCGGTTCCGGTCAATGACCCGAAAACCTTCATGGGATTCGCCGCACATATGCTCTGGGGCCTGCATCACCGGCTTAACCAGACTCGTTTTAAGGCTGGGGAAATGATCGCCTTCCGCAAGATTTTTGAGCGCATCCCCTATCACACTGCCGTTGACGAGGCCAGCATTGAGCCCGTCATCCGTGGCCAAGGCTATAAGGCGGCGTACGTACCTGATGCGATTGTGCATAACAAAGGTCCAGAAACGCTGAAGGACTTCCTGAGTCAGCGGCGGCGCATTTACGCCGGGCACCTCTCCGTGCGCGACACACTCGGTTACAGTGTCAGCACCATGAGCGGTGTGAAGATCCTCAAGATGGTGCTGGGCGACTTGGATTGGCACCCGCGCCAATTTGCTTGGACGTGGGCGGTGGCGGGGCTGGAGGTTTACGGCCGGATTCTCGGCCAGCGCGATTATAAGCTGCAACGCAACCACACCGTCTGGGAAATCGCAAAAACCACGAAACAAGTCGGGAAAGAGTTCGCTGGCGCACGCGCGCTCGCGGCCGGTGCCGCGGCAGGCCGCTCGACCCGATGAGTGGCGGCAGTCTCAAATCTGGCAGATTACACTGAGAATCACATGAATTCACTTGCAGGCGTCCTGTCACGAGTTCCTCTTTTTAAGCTCTACCGAAGGTTCGGCTGGCCTCAATTACTGCCACTGAATCTGACGCTATCGCCCTCTCCAAAGTGCAACTCCCGCTGTTTGACGTGCAATATCTGGATGAAGCGTGAGGACGAACTGACGATAGATGAATGGGACAAAGTGCTCGCCTCACTGGGACGAGCCCCTTACTGGTTCACAATCAGCGGCGGCGAACCGCTTATGTACCCGCACGTCGTAGAACTCGCCCAATTGGCATACGAACACTGCCGACCGGGCGTCATAAACATTCCAACGAATGGAATTCTACCTACCATCCCGGATCGAGTGGAGCGCATCGCCAAGGCGTGCCCTGAAAGCCAGTTGATCATCAATTTGTCGTTGGACGGCGTGGGAAAGAAACACGACTTCATTCGCGGCATTCCAGGAAATTTCGAGAAGTTTGAAAAACGGCTAGGACAGCTCTTGGCATTACGCAAGCAGTTACCCAACCTGGCGGTAGGGATTCATTCTGTTGTGTCGGTTTTCAGTGTCGGCCACCTGGACGAACTGATTGCCTATGCCGACCAGTCGGGGGCCGATCAATTCATCACCGAGATTGCAGAACCCCGAGTGGAACTCGATACCGTTGGATTGCCCATCACGCCGGGCGCGGAAGCTTATGCCAAAGCAATCGACCGCCTCATTGCTTACGTGAAAAGTAAAGAGTTCACGGGCGTGGCAAAATTTACGGAAGCTCTCCGGATCGAGTACTACAAACTGGTTAAACGAATCTTGTCGGAGCAAGATCAGGTGATTGACTGTTACGCCGGCTGGGTAAGTGCGCAGATCTATGCCAACGGAACGGTCTGGCCGTGTTGCGTGCGAGCTGACAATCTCGGCAATCTTCGCGATCATAATTATGATTTCAAGGAGATCTGGTTCGGCGAAAAAATCAAGGAAGCGCGCCGAAGTATCGCCGCGAAGGAATGCCACTGCCCCCTAGCCAATGCCTCGTACACGAATATGCTCCACGACTTTCCCACTCTCGCGCGAGTCAGCGCGAGCGTTGTGCGCCCCGGAAGAGCCGGCCGCCGATTCGGCTCGACGGCGAGCAGCGATCGCGCGGCCCTGGAGAGTTCCAGCCTGCCGGCCTCTGACGGCAGGTGAGCTTGGCCGAAACCCTCAGGTGTCACACCAAGTGACGATTCAACGGATGACACAGGCTTCGGAACGAGTCGAAGGGACGATGGCCCGCCCGGCTATAATCTTGAAAATACGGCGTCGCTTTGCAGCAAGTGGAGACTAAGAGCAAACCAATGGCATTTGACTGGCTGAACAAATTTCATCACGGCATCGAGAAAGATGCGAACTACGCTGAGAAAACTCTAGCGGCTTATCGCCTGGGCATGAAAGGAAAGGGTTCTATTGTGGGAGTCGTCATCGAATCAGCCCAGAACTGCTGCGATGCGGTTCGGAATCTGCCGGCGGGGCAAGTCTATCATCCGGACCAAGCCCCTCATCTACCGCTAGCCAATTGTCCTCAGGGTCGTCAGTGTGGATGCGTCTACCGCCCGGTGATGACTTATCAGCAAGGGGAAAAGCGGTAGACGTCCGCAAGCTGTGGATCGACGCAGCCTCGGATACGGATAAATCCTATGTCGACAAACCATATGATCGTAGTTGTCGGAGCGGACGGGTTCTTGGGTAGCGGCCTGGCGGAAGCTTTGCGAGCTCAAAGAGTGGTTTATGGTCCCGCTAGGAACGGGGAGGTTCACGTCAGCCAGGCGGAAGAGGTTCTAAAGAACGCAGACGTGATAATCAATGCCGGCGGCTTCCGAGTGCGCCCGGGTTGCACTTACGTAGATTATCAGCGCTCACACCAGGGAGCGACCTCTGCTCTTGTACCGTGGGTTCGCAAGGGGGCGCTCTTCATTCATATATCTAGCGCGTCTGTCCTGGGCAAATCAAAAGATCAAAAACTGGGGAGCAAAGCGCTTCCGAACCCGCAATCGTTTCCATCGCCGGCATATGCGCTCGCGAAACTGGAAGCCGATCAATTTCTTCAAAAAGCAGCGGCCGAGCGTGATTTCCGATTAATTTTTCTGCGCCCGGCGGTCGTTTATTCTCTCAAAGGTGCCGGCATGGTTGATACTGTGCTCAAACTGGCGAAGCGGGGAATTACTCTGCGGCTATATCCACGAGACGCCCGCCATCACTTCTGCCATATGGACTTACTTGTTGACGTGGCGTGCCGCGTCACCGAACATAATCATCGACTGGCTCACCTGAGTTGCTTTGTTGTCGCTGATCCCTATACGGTAACGAATCGGGAACTCGAAACAATGATTCGGCAGTATTTGGCCAAGAAAAGCATGGCTTTGCCTATTCCTGTACCTATGGTGAGCACGCTCCTGAGCTACGCATTTCATTCCCGAAACCCAAGGCTGGATCTGCGGACCTGGGGCGAGATTTTTGGCGTGCTGCATCTCGATACGGCCTACGATCCCTCGGAAACCTTCCGCCTTTTGGACATTGACCCGTCACAATATTCGGTGGATCGAACCTTACTGCCTCTGATTCAAAAGGCTCTTCAGCAATGAAAGAGATTGCCATCGTTGGGGGTGGCGGCGGCCTCGGCAGTGCGCTCGTCAGGCAGCTCCTCGATCGGAAATATAAGGTTGTCGTGATCGGCAGGACAAAACCAGAGGACGAGCGGATTCAAAAATTTTGCGCGATCGATGTCGCAAGCGCCGACTGGCAATCTCTTTATCGGACTATTGAGATAGAAACCGCCGCGCCAGTTGATGCTGTAATTTTTGTAGCGGGAACTGCCGTTTTTGGGAAGACGGCTTTGATTCCCGCGGAGCGGGCTCGACAAACGTTTGAACTCAATTTTTGGGCTTGCGCTATGGCTGCCAGGGCGGCAGCGGAGTATTGGGATGACAAGAGTCAGGCCGGAAAATTCGTTGCCATTCTGTCGATTGTCGCACGTCGAGCGGTTCCCTTCGAAGCTTATTATTCAGCGAGCAAAGCGGCAATTGCCCGTTTTTTGGAGTGTTTGCAACTGGAATACGCTCACAAGAATATTGATTTCGTCTGCGCCTTTCCTGGGATGCTCCGCACACCGTTCCGACGTCGAGCCGAGTGGTACGGCATTGAACCAGCTTGCGCCGATGAGGGTGCAGACGTTCAAAGAACGGCACGGGCCATAATTAATTTGCTTACGGGCAGACGGAAAACCCGAGTCATTGGCTGGCGGGAGCGTGCCATCGATCTTGCAGACCGCGCTTTCCCGGGACTTTACGATCTTGTTGTTTTGCGAAATCGTGTCAAGAAGATTACTTAAATGAGAAACCGGTGGGAGCTGGAGCATACCAGGTGCCCCATTCTGGAGTGGCAGGAGCAAAGACTCGCCCAGGAAGGAGAAAAGAATTGCACTACTCCGACGGCGGTGCAGGTTGATTTCGTCGGGCCGCGCTCGCCTGGGAGCAAATATCCCCTGGCGGCACGAATAGATGGATTGGACATTTTCGGCAGACGTGATGTGGAAAGCTGTTTGCTTACTGGTCCAACCTAGATTTGCAGCTCTATGAGTTAGGATTGCCCCCGATTGACCATTTTACCCAACTCTAGGTCATGCGGATGCCTTCAGAAGTGAAGTTTGGTGTTTCTTAAAAAGTGATCTCGAGGAGATGTATGTCATCAAAACCGTTAATCGCCGTGGTGGGAGCAGACGGCTTCGTAGGCGGTGGTTTGGCCGAGACGCTGCGAGCCCAGAGAGTGGTTTATGGGCCTGCCCGAGACGGCGACATTCATATAAGCCAAGCACAGGGTCTTTTGGCGCAGGCGGACGTGATTGTCAACACCAGCGGTTTTCGAGTGCGACGGGGTCTAACCTACGCCGATTATCAGCGCTGCCACGAAGGAGCGACTTCCGCTTTTGTGCCTTGGGTTCGGAGAGGGGCGCTCTTTATTCATATGTCGAGCGCGCATGTACTCGGCAAGTCGAAAGATCAAAAACTTGGGAACCACGCATTGCCAAATCCCACCACTTATCCTTCGGCGGCATACGCGCTCGCAAAACTGGAAGCCGATCAATTTCTCCAAAGAGCAGCGACCGAGCGCGATTTTCGGGTGATTTTCCTGCGCCCTACCATTCTCTATGCTCGACCAGGCGACACGAGTCTCATAGATAATCTGCTCATATTGGCGAAACGAGGAATTATTCTGCGCCTGTATCCGCGCACTGCTCGTCATCACCTGTGCCATCTAAATTTGCTCAAGGACGTGACTCGTCGCGTGGTCGAGCAATATGATCACCTCCCTGACCTTAGTAGCCTGGTTGTGGCTGACCCCTACACGGTCACCAGCCGAGAGCTGGAAGAGATGATTCGCCGGCATCTGCGGCAGAAAGCTGTGACAATGCCGATCCCCGCGCCTCTGATGAGTGCGCTCTTGCGGCACTCTTTCCATTCCCGAAATCCGAAGTTGGATTTGCGAACCTGGGGCGACATCTTTGGCGTATTCCATCTCGATACGGTTTACGATCCTTCGGAGACTTTCCGTGTTTTGGGCATTGATCCGTCGCAATATTTGCTGGAGAGAACCTTATTACCGTTGATTCAACGCGCGCTTCAGGAATGAAGGTTGGCAATCCGGAAGCTGGGCTACCAAGTCCAGAACGTATGTCGCATCTACGAACAGCCTGTTCGGTCGCTGAGGACCGTGCACACAGGCATTGGAAAGCTCGACTGCACTGGTTACTGCGTTCCGTCGGCATGAGGCATGGCCTGATCATGGGGGCGTCCATGGTTTTGGCCGGAGTGTTCGATTATGGGGTCAATGTCGTGGCCGGCCGTTGGCTCCAACCCGTCGAGTACGGCATTTTTATTTCTGTTACGGCCATCCTGCAAATTCTGCTGCTGCTGTCGATCGCCATTCGAATCGTTGTGGCCTTCTACACCGCGGAACTGAGCGTACAAGGAGATTCCGATAATCGGGTGGGAGCTTTTGTTCGGCGGGTTTGGCGTTGGGCTTGGAAGTGGGGTTTGGCGGCGACGCTGGCGATGGCCCTTTTCAGCCCGCTCCTCGCACCCGTGCTGCGGTTGCCGAACTCTTGGCCGATGTGGGCAGCCAGCGTGATGGTCCTGATGTTATTCCTTCGAGAGAGTCTCTATGGTGCGCTTCAGGGGACACAAGCGTTTGCAGGTTTGGGTCTCGTGCAAGTCGTCCAAGCATTCCTGCGAGTACTCTTTGCCGCTGGGCTCATCCGGCTAGGATGGCAAGCCACGGGCGCCATCCTCGCGCAACCGCTGGGTTGTATCTTCGCTCTGGGCATGGCGCTGTGCTGGCTCCGGCCTCACTTTCGGCACCGCGGCAATATAGTCGATCGGCCGGTAAGTTGGCGTTATTCGGCTGCCACGTTGCTGGGATTGGCGGCCTTCGGTGTCTTGACGAATCTGGATGCGCTGTTCGTAAAACATTTTTTCAGTCCGCAGATCGCCGGCAATTACGGGCCGGTAGTTACCTTGTCTAAGGTAAGTTTGTTCCTACCCTGGGCGATTGGGATCGTTCTGTTTCCCAAGGTCACGCGGCGTCAGGCTGCGGGTAAGGATCCGCGGCCGATCTTGTTGCTGGCGCTAGCGGGAGCGCTGGTGCCGGGCCTCGGAATAACGGCCATTTATTTTTTGTCTCCCGGAGCCTTGGTCAAAATTGTCTTCACCGGTGCTTATTCCGATCCGGGCATTGTTCTAGGCCTAGCGAGCCTCGCAGCGAGCCTCTATGCTGGACTATTCATCTGGCTGAATTATGCTCTCTCACTTGAACGCCCGACGTTTGTTTTCGCTCTGATTGGTGTCGTCGCCTGGCAGGGAGTGGGCATATTTCTGTTTGGCCGCGAGAATCTGGTCTACATGACGCTGGTGATGGTATCGGCCGGTGTGGTGGGCAATCTTGCGGGCTTCGTCATCACTTGGTCCGCCGTACCGACAGCCAAAGCTGTCGGTTCAGAGGTTGCCGGCCAGTAGGCCTCAGGCATGCGCGTTTTTGTCACCGGCGCGACGGGCTTCCTCGGTGGAGCTCTGGCCCGCGCCTTGGCGCAGGGTGGTGCCGACGTTCACGCACTCGCCCGGTCCACGGCCGACCGCAGCGCACTGGACGGCGTGGCGATCACCTGGCACGGGGGCGACATCACTGTGCCGAGGAGCCTGACCGGCGTTTTTCGGGGTGCGACGTGGATCATTCACGCGGCTGGGCGCTTGGGCGAAGTCGGGGTGCCCGAAGAAGTCTACCAGCGGGTAAACGTGGAGGGTACACGCAACGTTCTGGCCGCGGCCCTAGAAGCCAGTGGAAAGCCGCGCGTTCTCCATTTGAGTAGCCCTGGGATCTTGGGGCCCACGACGCGAGAACCGGCGACAGAAGAGGCGCACTCTGCCCCCGGCAATCCATACGAGCGCAGCAAGGCTGTCGGCGAGGAGTTGGCTCGCGACTTTGCCGCACGAGGACTGGCAGTGGTCATCGCGCGACCGGGATTTATCTATGGGCCAGGCGACAGACATGTCTTAGGGCTTTTCCGGGCGGTTCGTCGCGGTCAATTCTTCTATATCGGGGGAGGCTTGCATCTTTGCCAGCCTACTTTCGTCGATGATGCTGTCGCGGGGATGTTGTTATGCTTGGGGCGTGGGCGGCCTGGCGAGGTTTACCATATTACTGGTCCGCGCCCAGTTACGTTTCGCGAACTGGGCGAAACGATTGCCGCCGCCCTCGGTGTGCGCCCACCGTGGCTGAGTTTGCCCCGATGGTCGGCGACGGCAGGCGCGATAGGGCTAGAGGCGCTTGGGCATCTGACCGGTCGAAAGCTGCCGTTAAGTCGGACGGGAGTAGCATTCTTCAGCGAAGACCGCGTATTTTCTTGGCAAAAGGCCCACCGCGAGCTTGGCTACACGCCGAACCACGATTTGGCGGCTGGTGTGGCTCGCACCGTGGCTTGGTATCGCCAACAGCGATGCTTGTGATTCGCCGCTGTAGATAACCGGTGGGCCCGCGGCATAGACTGCGAGCTCCTTCCCGACAAAGAGTGCCCCACAGAGGAGAAGTGAAAATTGGGTGCTCTAATGCGCAACCACTTGCCGTGTTCACCTAAAACCAGTCCAGTCAGTCAGCAGTCCGCTACCTCCCGGCCGTGCGCGAATACAAGCTATCCGTAACTTATTGTAAACACACAGTTTACTTTCAACACATCGAGTGAAATCGTGATTCCGAGAGACCACCGGAACACACTTCGGCCAGCAAATTGCGCTCATTCCGAAGAGTGGCGCGCTAGGTCTGCTGCCCCTGAATGCAGCCCCGAAGGGGTCACCTCGATGAAGTTGAGTATCATTTCACCCACGTTCAATGAGGCCGAGAATGTCCCTCGGCTTGTGGCGGAGATAAGCCGGTCGTTGAACGGGAATGATTACGAAATCCTGATTGTTGATGACAACTCGCCCGATCACACTTGGTTTGTGGCCGAAGAAACCTCACGGAAGAATCTTCGCGTGAAGGTCCTGCGCCGCATACATAACCCGGGGCTTAGCTTGGCAGTCATCGACGGCTTCAAAGCAGCATCTGGCGAAGCTGTGGCCTGCATTGATGCAGACTTACAGCACGACCCCAGCATCCTGCCCAAAATGCTTGAAGCGCTGGCTAATGGCGCCGATGTTGTCGTGGCGAGCCGCTATGTAAATGGCGGCGGCACCGGGGAATGGAGCTTGCTTCGCCGCACGGAGTCATGGATTGCCACAAAGATGGCCCAGATTCTCCTGGGGGTCAAATTGCAAGATCCGATGTCGGGCTACTTCCTGATGCGGCGAGAGGATTTTTCTCGCGTTCAGGAGGAGCTAGACGGAAAGGGATTCAAAATACTGCTCGAAATTCTCGCCAAGCTTCAACCCAAGATAGTGCGCGAGGTACCGTATACATTCCAGGCCCGTACGGCGGGAGAATCGAAGCTTTCCAGTAAAGTCATTTTGCAGTACCTCGAGCAGTTGTGGCGGCTCTCGCGGGTGAGGCGGCTCTGCTCGGCTCGTTTCCTGCGTGATGGGGAGCAGCGTGGTCCTTCTGGACCTCATGCTAATGGCTCTATTGCTAGAGGCGAGGAGCTTGTATGACTGACGCGCGTCGGCTATGACAGGCTCGATAATCACTTTTAGAATTTAAGCATGGGTTGCCATTTGGACTCCTGCTCGCCTGCCGCAGTCGTTTTCTTCACGCTGCAGGTTGTCTCTCCTGCTTGGTAATATCCGCTGGGGCTCTGTGCGTGAGGACACCCGCGCACGCAGAATTGACCAAGAACTTGGCGCGACTGCAACTCCTGCGAGGAGTCACCGATCCGCACGCTCTGCCGATTCCTGTGTCTTTTCAATTCGCCTTGTTCTCGGCAGCGACTTTGCGAGATGGCGCCAGTCAGGTGACCGACGAAAGGACGCGCGGACTCTTGGAGCCGAATTCGATGAAACTTGTAAAAGCCGTTTGACAAATACCCTGATTCGGAAGACGAATTGGGTCGCAAGATTTAGGAAATCACGCGCGGCCCGCAGCTCCACCGCGAATGATGTCGTAGCGCTCAATGACGGCAGCTACGCCCATGCGGATGCTGTCGTCTTCCGTGCGCCGTTCTACTCGGACCACTTTGCCCACCGCTCGGACAAAGACCTCCGTGCCGTGGGTAATTTCAGCGGGGAGCGTCAGCGTGATGTCAATTTCAGACCCAGCCTGCAGATCCTGGGCAACAATAAAGTAAAGGCCGCGCGGGGAAATATCTCGGGTCTTTCCTTTTTGCGTATCCGCCGCGCGCTCTGTGGGTACCCGCACGATTACGGGCAAGGACAAGTCGTAGCGTCGCGTCGTGCGGCGTTCCGCCATCAAATCCAGCCTCCACTCGGGCGGCAGCTCAGGCCTTTGAGACTGCTCCCCCATCCCCGCACTTGCAGGAGACGGCCAGACTATTCATTTCGCGCCGCGCCGACAGGCGATGCCACGGCCGCTGCCGCCGCAGTGGCGGATCGCCGTGTCCTCGGCGTGTCCAGATTGAACTGACGCATCTTATACAATAGTGCTTTATAGCTGATGCCCAGCATTTTCGCGGCATCCTTGCGGCACCAGCGCGTTTTCTCCAACGCGTCCGCGATCGCCTCCATCTCGGCTTCGTCCTTCAGGCCCCGAACCAATGCTTTCAACCCCTGTTCGCGCGGAATCGCCGGTTCCTCGCGTGGAGACGTCCGCTGTCGCGCAGATGACATCTCAATTAACTCGCGAAGGCTGCCTTCATCGTCTTCCAGGATGACGTAGCGCTTCACAAAATTCTCAAGCTCGCGCAGATTTCCAGGCCAGGGATAATTCACCGCGGCATCCATCAGATACTTTGACGGCCCCAGCGGCGTTTTTCCAAATTTCTCGCTGTACTTCTCGAGGAAATGGCGGAAAAGCAACGGAATTTCCACCAAGCGCTCTCGCAGCGGCGGCACCAGAATGGAAAGCACGTTTAGCCGGTAATAAAGATCTTCGCGAAAACGCCCCGTCTTCATTGCCTCCTGAACATCCATATTTGTTGCCGCCAGCACGCGAACATCGGTGTCGACCATGTGCCGCCCGCCCAGCCGCGAATACTGATGATCCTGCAGGACGTGCAGGAGTTTCGCCTGAAGATGCGTGCTCATCTCCGCGATTTCGTCTAGGAAGATGGTTCCTTTATTTGCCATCTCGAATTTGCCGGGTTTGCTGCGCACTGCGCCGGTAAAGGCCCCTTGCTCAAAACCAAATAGTTCGGATTCCAGCAACTCGCCGGGCAGCGCCGCGCAGTTCACTTTCACAAACGGCTGGTTGCGCCGCTTCGAACGCAAATGAATCATTCGCGCCACGACTTCCTTGCCCACGCCGCTTTCTCCGCAGATAAAAACCGGCACGTCTACTGGAGCAATCTGCAGGATTTGCTGGCGGATCCGGACCATTTGCGGGCTGGCGGCGAGAAAGCTCAGATCCTCGGTCACTTGATCGCAGTACTCCTTTAACGCCTGATTTTCTGTGACCAGCTGTTTCTTCTTGCGCGATTTCAGCATCGCCGCATCCAGCTCGCTCTTTTCGAATGGCTTTGTCAGGTAGTCGTGCGCGCCAATACGAATGGCTTCCACGACCGTGCCGACTTCGTTCGAACATGACAGCATGATGATGTTGAGAGTGCGATCGATCTTCAGCAACTCTTTCAGCGTTTCAATCCCATTCAATTCGGGCATCAGCACGTCTAGAATGATGAATTCCGGCCGCTCCCCCGCGCTCACCTTTTCGATTGCTTCTTTTCCACCGCTGACGGTCTCGACGTCGAATCCTTCGACCTCCAGCAGCGTCTGCAAATATTTCCGAATACTTGGTTCGTCATCCACGACGAGAATCTTTTCCTTCGATGCCATCGCTTTCTCCTCTTGGCTCTGCATACTAGCCCGAACTAGTTCTGATCCATCGGCAATAAAAACGTAAACTTGCTTCCGCGGTTCGAATCGCTCTCCACCCAGATCTTGCCGCGATGCGCCTGCACCAATCGTTTGGCAATCGCAAGGCCCAGCCCCATCCCCGACGTGTTGCGATCTACACGCACGAAGTCTTCAAAAATTTCCTGGTGGTGTTCCGCTGCTAGGCCCGGACCGGAATCAACCACGCTCACCTCCACGCTGTTTGGCCGCGGGAGGCGGAAGCGCCGGCGCTCCTCCACTGGGGCGGCTTCTGCCACCCGGCGTTCCCAAAAATGCGGCGCCGCTTTCAGCATAACCACACCGCCGCTAGGAGTATGCTTCAATGCGTTGTCGAGAAGATTTGCCGCGGTCTGCTGCACCTTTTGGTAGTCAAAACGAAACGTGGATATCGAGGGATCCAGGGACGTTTCCAGTTTTACCCCCTTCCGCTGAAACGCTTCGGACCACCGTTTGGCAAGCTCGTCCAAACAATCGCGCAGATCGTTGTCGCGCAGCTGTAGAACCAATTTGCCGCTTTCGAGCGTGGAATAGTTCAAAAACATGGACACAAGCCGAACCAGTCGCTCGGAGCTTTCCTTCGACTCCTCTAAAATGTCGCGTTGCTTCTCCGTCAGCCGGCCCAGTGAACCTGTTAACAGTAAGTCATAATAGCCTTTGATTACCGCCAGCGGAGTTTTCAGCTCGTGCGCGGCGGAAGCGAGAAACAATGTCTTTTGCCGGTTCACCTCTTGCAGCTTCAAATACGCGGCCAGAAGATTTCGATACGTGATTTCGCGTTCCTGCAGTAGTTCCTGGACTGTCAGTTGCGTGCCGGGAATTTGTTCCGGCGAAACGCCTGTTTGAAAATCAAATCGAACGACCAGCCAATCCGGCTCGGCCATCCACTGAACGCGTGCGCGCATTTTATTTTCGCCGCGCGTTATTTCCACTTCTAAATCCTGCGCCCGATTCTCAATCGTGCCGAAGATCTCTTTCGGATCTTTCCTCAGTAGATCCCGGAAGAGATCTAGTTGCGTGTACTCTTTGTGTCCCAACAATTCAAGGTACTGGCGCGCTCGCGAATTCGCGAGAATGAGTCGCCCCCCCCGTTCTGAAATCAAGAGCGCTTTGTCGAGCTTATCGAGGAGACCATTTACGAATGCGAGTGGAATATCCGCGGGCTTTCTTTGATCAGACGCCAGAGAAGGAGTCAGGCTCACACCCATTCGCAATCCTCAGTTCGGGTCAGCCAAGTGGAAAATATTTTCCCTTGTGAGTTGCCAATGCTGGCAGACATGAATCTGACTGTCAATGGTAAATGCGTTCCATTTGCACATTTCCGGAAAGGAACGGGAGTTCTCCGTGGGCGCACTATAAAGCCGACCAGCTAGTTTACATGAGTTTCTACGTAACCTACTGACAAACCATAAGTTATTTGAAGCGAATGGCCTCTACATCCGGCATTCGAGATGCTCAGATCCGTACTAGGTCTGCAGTACCCAGGGGCACTCACTGGTGGGGACACCACTCCTCAAAAAGGTAGGGCAGGGCGTGCAATATTCGAAGCTTCGCGGTTCCCCGCGTATTCGCCTGCAGGTTCCCGTCTTTCTTCGTGGCACTGATGCCTCCGGAGTGGATTTCATCGAACTTACCAAAACATTGAATATCAGCGCCACAGGGGCCTGTATTGCATCTTCCCATGTTCTCAGGCCTGATCAGGCTGTTCAATTGACCATTCCTGCCCCTTCACCCGCTACGCCCAGCCTGGTCCCCAGCGAGACACCTCCGATCGCAGCGCGGGTTCTGCGGCAGGATCTCGTTGGGGACACTCGTCTTTTCGGCCTGGAATTCCTACGAGCATTGGAATGAGTTTCGGGAAATAATTTGTGACGATAGCAGACTCTTGGGTAATTGTGTTACATCCCCCAAGAAGAACCGGGTATGGTGTCGGGAGAGAGATTTGTCTATACCCTTTGAATGTAATAGGATAGCCGCGAGCATTCCGTTCAGGCTCCGAGTTCGGAGCGGCTGGAATTCTCGCTCGATTGGACTTCCACTTGCTCCCTTAATCGAATATACCGAAAGGTGTAGATGTTTTCCCTGTACCCCGCGGGGATGAGTAAAAGTAAGGTGTATACGCAGTATGCCCAGCCCCGGCACCCCTGCGCCCCCGCGCTTGCCGATTGAAGATTCGTACCTCGAGCTGCTGGCGGATACGCTCGAGAGCCTCGATCTGCCTGCGCGCGGGCAATTTCTCCAGCGCTATTTTCGCGCGGTCACTCACCTCGATTTGCGCGAGAGTCAATGCCTGCAATTCTGGGATGAGACGCTCGCGCGGCGCAAGGAGCTTAGTGAGCTTCTGCGACGCCCTGTTTCGCTGAAAACTGCGCTCGTGGATGTCCTGGCGTCTGCCGGGTGGTTCCGCGTCCCCATCCTCATCGAATATGATGACTTGAAAAAACTTCAATTGAATGCAGTGACGGATCCTTTGACCGGGCTTTACAATCGAAGGCTTTTCGGTGAGACCTTCGAAAAAGAACTGAACCGCGCGCGGCGCTACGGCCTGCCCTTGGGCCTCGTCGTTCTTGATTTGCACCGCTTTAAGGAAGTCAACGATAAGCATGGTCATCCGCGCGGTGACGAGGTTCTGCGTGCTGCAGCCACCACGCTGAAGAGCGCGTTGCGCACCTCGGACTCGGCATTCCGCATCGGCGGCGATGAATTCGCTTTGTTGTTGCCGCAGACCGACGCGGCACAAGCTCTAGCTCTCAGCCGCCGCGTTGAAACAGTCTTTGCGGAAATGCTTCGACCCCTCCAGCTCAGCGTCAGCGTCAGCATGGATCACGGCGTGGCGACGTTTCCCCAGGACGGTGAGCAGACGGATCAGTTAATTCGAGTCGCCGACGAGCGTCTCTATCGTTTAAAACATGCGAATCACGGGAGGACTGCAAGCGTTCCGGCAAAGACCGCTCCGCCATCGGACTCCGCCGCGCCCGCACCGGCCGAACGCCCTGGTGTCCCGCCACGGACCATCTCCATTGAAACCAAACGCCCCACGGAAAAAGCTGATGACGCACTTACCGTCGCTGCCTCCACGGCGGCGGCGGGTATCTCGGCGCCCTCTCCTTCTCCGGGACCCGTTGCTCCACATGTCTATACCGTGCCCCGCAAAGCGGAGCGCGTCTCTATGACCGGCACCAACGCCTACGCTGTGCTCGGCGAACAAGGAACGCGCCGCGCTCGCGTCCTGGACCTCGGTTTTGGCGGAGTTGCGCTGGAACTCGATTCGGCCGCGGATCTTCCCGAAAGCATGCTCGCCGTTTTGCATGTGCCCATTCTTCCGCCCGTGCGCGTCAACCTCAAGCCAGTCTGGTCAAAGCATACGGGCGAAGGCAGCTACCGCATCGGCTGTTCCTTCGTTTCCTAAAAACTTCCCCGCCAGTGCCGTGCTTGTAATACCCGAAATTCGCCTCTGCAGCCTGTTAAGATTCCTTTTATTTGACCTGCAGGAAAACAGCGAAGGAGAACCCGCATGCGCGAACCAAACGCAAGCCGTCCGTATTGGCCGGACGCGCTCGAGATTCCGTCAGACTCGACCACGGGCCTAAAGCCCTGGGCGTGGGCTCTCGAGCGGCTCGAAAAATCGCACAACTATTGGATCGCTACCTCGCGCCCCGATGGCCGGCCGCACCTCATGCTTGTCTGGGGCATCTGGTGGCAAGACTCGTTCTGGTTCAGCACCGGCCCTCGCACCCGCAAGGCCAAAAACATCGCCGCGCAAGCCCATTGTGTGATCGGCACGGAGAAGGCCGACGAAGCTGTAATCCTCGAGGGTATTGCGCAAGAAATAAAAGACCGCAAGCAATGGAAACAGGTCGCGGACCTTTACGATCGCAAGTACGGCGGCAATGTCCTCCCGCTGCTTGAGTCCTCCGGCGGTTCCGTGTATCGAGTCAATCCTCAAACCGTCTTCGGCCAGGACGAGCATGCCCCGAATTTTGCCGAAGCCGTCACCCGCTGGAAAATCGCCGAATCTTAGAGTGCTAGCGGCGAAATATTCCGTCCGCAACCTACTGTCGGCGCGAATTTGACACTTCACGTATAATGGATGATTGTCTCGCGACCTAGCGACGCGGCTGTAGCCCGCCAACCCTGGTGGGAAAGCCGTGCAGACCGGCCGCGACAGAATGGAGTCCCATGAAACCCGGTATTCACCCCGACTATCATCCCGTTACGGTGCACTGTGCCTGCGGCCATACCTTCCAGACGCGCTCGACCATCAAAGGCGAAATGCTGCGCGTGGAGATCTGCTCAAACTGCCACCCCTTCTTTACGGGTAAGCAGAAGCTTATTGACACAGCGGGTCGCGTCGAGCGCTTCACGAGGAAGTACGCCAACGCCGCCGCCAAAGCCGAAGCCGCCAAGAAGTAACCGCCCCGGCCAACCCCCTCAACTACAACATCGCGCATTGTGGGTGTCGCAGTTTCAACTGCGACATTCACGCGCGGCCTACTCCCCCCAGGGGTATTAATCCCTGAGGCTCACCGAATCGTTTCATCGTCACAGTACGGAAGACTTGCGCGGATGTATGCCTGCCTTCCACGTCCGTGTAGAATAGCTTTCCATCGTGGCCACGCAGTCCCGCATGTTTGAAGGCGCGCCCGCCGGTGAACTCCTCGAAACCGCGCCGCCGCGCGTCACTCTTCGCAACTCCTTCGCGCATCCGTTTGATTCGGCTATCGCTGCTGCGCGCACCTGCTATGCGCCGCGCCTCATCGGCCCCGAAGAAATTACCGATAAGCAGCGCGTGAATATCGGCGCCGCGACCTTTTACAGCGGCCACCACACCGTCTACCAGCACGCTCATTTCGAATTCGGCCTCGAAAATGTCAGCCGTCAATTCGTTTGGTCCTTTCTCCACGCTCATCCCTTTTACAATTCCGAGCAGCAGAGCCAGCGCTACGTCCGGCTCGATCGCGCACAGGCCTATGTCCCCCAGCTTTCGCTCTTTTTCGATGAGAAGAGCAAAGAGATTTACGAACACGCCGTCGCTCGCGCCTGGAAATACTATCGCGAGCTCTCCGTCCTGCTCCTCACCGACGCCCGCTCCATCCTCAACGACATTTGGCACATCAGCGCGATGTCGAACCCCAAGCGCATTCAAAAAGTCGAGCGCGCCGCGGAAAAGCGCGCCATTGAGATCGCGCGCTATGTATTGCCGGTTGCCGCTTTCACGACCATGGTGCACACGCTCTCCGGCATCGTCCTGCACCGTTTGTGGCGCATGAGCGCGGCTTCGGACACTCCCAGCGAAGCGCGCGCCGTCATCGGCGCTATGGTCGCGCACGTGAAAGAGATCGACGCGCAGTTCTTCGATCGATTTGGCACGGAACCCCTGGAAGAATTACCGGAATGGAAAAACGCGATGCCGGCGAAGGTCGCAGGCGATGCGTTCGCGCGCGAGTTCGACGCCAAGCTTGGCGGCAAAACCTCCAAGCTCGTGGACTACTCGCCCCGCGCGTTGCACGTCATCGCGGAGGCTTATCGTGCCGTCGTCGGCCTTACCGAAGCGCAGTGCAGCAATGCCGAAGCGATCGACCGGCTCCTGAATCCCGCTCGCAACCTCTACCGCCTGGAAACTCTCAACGTCAGCGCCCACTCCCCAATGATGCGCGCCCTGCAGCACGCCACTTATACGTTTGCGAAAAAAATCAGCCACACGGCGGACAG
>WNFS01000866.1_pt1 | contig 22226 bp, 22 predicted proteins | sample 5400141 | NCBI WGS metagenome assembly WNFS01 (sample SAMN13153358, study PRJNA577476) | soil metagenome | isolation source: 60 cm saprolite under Madrone tree | place: USA:California | collected 2016-06-14
GGCGGCTATGCGACGTTGCCCGATCGCGGCTATCGGCATCTGCCGGTCGCGGCGCAAGGTGATCCCAGCGTGGCCGAGGACTTTCTGCCGATCTCCCATCTGATCTTCAGTAATCTGAAAAGCTGGCTCCGTGGTTGCCACCACGGCGTCAGCCCGCAGCACCTTCAAGCCTATCTCAACGAGTTCACGTTCCGGTTCAATCGCCGTTTTTACCCGTTCAATGCGTTCCGGTCATTGCTGGGGATCAGCGGGCAGGCGGTGGCTCCGACGTATGACGGGCTGTACACCGGTTCATGGCAACATCCAAAATGCAGCGGCGAAAGCCCGGCGAGCATCCCGTGAGCCAGGGTACCGACATATCGCCACCAATCTGGTGCTCTTGGGTGTCAGCCGGATAAGCATGGATCATTGCTGAGTTGGACAGAATTAGCCCGCCGCTGCCACGAGGGTTCCGATGGCAGATGACCGACACCCCAATCCATCCGGAAGGCCGACGTTTATTGAGAGATTCGGGGCGTGGTTGCTGGTATTTCCATCAGTCATCATTGGCATCCTATTAGTGGAATTGTTGTGTTGGCTATTTTCCCCGTTGACCGGGAATAGCCAGACCAAGGCGATGCAGCGCGTCGTCTTCCTCGATAGCAACGGCTCTATATTTATAAATCATCAAGACATATTTACCTATGCCCCGAACGTTGAGATGAGGAACCTTACCGGGTTTTTTTCTGTGAACGACTTCAATATTGAGTACGACTATAAGTTTCGGACGAACAATCTCGGCCTGGTGCAGGATGCCGATGTTAGGCCAGAACAGGAATCTGTTCTGCTGCTGGGAGATTCATTTACTGAAGGGCAAGGTGCCGAACCCTGGTTTCGCCTGGTAAGCGAGGAAATCGACAAGCTCGGTTATCAAGGCATCAACGGCGGTATACGGGGCACTGGCTTCGAACAGTGGCTGATGCTCGAACGATACTTAGCAGCGAAAAACGTCAGAATCCGAAAGCTGGTCGTCTTGTTCATTTCCGACGACTACCAGCGGCCGGTCTGGAATTTTACGCCGGCCCAGCTTCGTTGCCTTTCGGCGATGGCACTCTGCCGCCTTGAAGAGAGTTACCTCTATCGCTTGCCACCCCGGGAGGAGCTGTCTTCATGGGTTACCAAAATAAGAGCGACGCGCATGCCCAAAAAGGTCTGGCTTGTCGCTCGCGCATCAGCACTACTGCCGGCGAGCTATCGTCTCTACAAGTATTTTAGAGACCGGTCCCAAAACCAGATGTCCATCGCGCGCTCGGAGAGTGCGGAGCAACAATCACGCACCGCGATCGCCACATTAATCGGTAGATACGGCACCCACAACGTCACGTTTATTCATGTGCCGCAAAAGGATGAGGTTGATGGTCCTAACGACATTGGACGAAAGGCGCGACAAGCGATAGAGGAAGCGGACGGTAAGTTGTTTGATGGCTTCAAGCTGTGTCGATTGACGGCAAGCGATTATTACTCGAACGACGACCACCCCAATAGCGCCGGTTATGAGAAAATTGCAGTTTGTGTCAATAACGTCCTCAAGGGGGTGATCGCCGGGGCTCAATGAGCGGCATCAAGCGTGGGTGCCGGCGTCAAGGCTCCCGCGACTGCCCGGCCCGAGCCACGGGACAGCAGCGGCAGCGCACGATCCGCGTGAACCTGACGAGCAATTGCGACGATCAGACCTGCGTAAAGCCACAACATGGCGCTGGTCGAATGGCCCGCGAGCCCATCACCAAGAAGGTGGACCGCGACGCTCGCCATGCTCGCGACCATGGCGACCAGCAAAACCTTCATCTCCCTCTCAGCCGCTCTGATCGAGCGGAGAGCGATCATGACGATTCGCCAGAAGAAGGCGAAGAACAATAGGAAACCGACGAGGCCGACTTCGATCAGCACGACCAGATAATGGGTGTGCACAGTAGTCGCCTGGAGTTCGCTTCCCGTGAATGTTGTGATCCGGCTCAGCGCGCCTTCCAACACGGCCGAGCTGTTATTCAAGCCCGACCCGAAAATCGGCTGCAGCATATAGGCGTCCCAAGCCCTCTTGATCAATGTCAGACGAGACGTGGCGGCTTGCGGCCTGGACAGCAGGGAAGCGATCAGTAAAGGCCCGGTCACTGCCGCCGAAATGGCATAGAAGAGGACGAACCACGTGAACGCGCGTTGGGAGAGCAGCCGAGACCATCGCGCAACGGCGACAAATATGATGGTACCCCAAATAAAACCGACCAGGCCAGACCGCGAGAATGTGAGGTACAGGGCGACACAGCCTCCGGCGAACAGCGCGCCGTGCAAAATTTGGTCCCAGGCGCGCGTCGCCGCCACCAGATAGGCCAGAGCCATGATCACAGTGAATTCGAAGTAAAAAGCGGCCAAGGACGGGTGCACGAAGGTGCCGGCGCTGCGTTTGGTGTGCGATTGCTCACCTGACTCGGCCTCGTAATGGGTCTTCGGCTTAACATGAATTTCGGTCTCCCCATACAACCCGGCCAAGGCGAAGGTCTCGGTCCCAATCTCGAGGTAGAAGAAAGTAGTCACAGTTCCGGCTTCGATAACCAGCCCAACGAACAGCGCCAGGACGATGGCCCGAAACTGTGATCGCGTGATGACGTTATTAATAACATAAAGGAAAGATAGAGCATAGAGGATCTCCCGGCACCATTCGAGGATCGACAAGTAAAACGACGGAGCGTTGATCATCGCGACGATCAGCGCCCATATGAGATAAAGTACAAATATATATCCGACCTTCGGAAAATAGAAGGTGTCCCGTCTCAGGGAGAGCCGCGCGAGCCAGGGCAGAACCATCGCGAGCAGCACGACATCGCTCACATAAATATCAATACTGAGCGTCCCGGAGGCCGGCAGGCCATATTCGGAGGAGAGGACATAAGGCTCCACGATCCACGACGTGGTGCGTTTGTAGACATCGAAGGGGATCGATAGGGCCAACAGGAACAGCCAATATGCCCGCTCGTCCCGAACGACAAATGTCGGGATCAGAACTACGAGCCCACCCAAGGCCAAAGCGAGCAGCACCGGCCGTACAAGGGTCAACCCCAGGACCGTGACGACGGCGACCAAGACCCCGACGAAGACAATCGCAAGGCCGGCAGCCAGCGGTCTGGCCGCCTGCGTGATCACTTCTTGGGATCCTCGACCAAGTGATTGCCCCGAAGGAATTTTTGGTACGCGGTGATCGCCTCCTCGCCTTCCGCCGAGCGCCCGAAATTGCCGGCGTCACCCTGAAAGCCGCCGAAGATGTTGACAACTCTCGCGCCGTGATTGAAATTTCGGGCCAGATAGGTCTCCCAGTCTAACGGTGACGGTGCTGCCCCGCCCTCGTAACCCGCTTTCAGGGCCACGTTGGTGCCTTCGGCCATCGCCCAGGGACCGCCACCGTACCTCCGAACCGCCTCATAGATATCCGCGAAACGCGACCTATCTACGTAAGCGCTGAATCCCGGGTTGGAGTATTTGTTGAACGCCGTCCAGAAAGCCCGAAAGGCGGTTGACTGGGGCATATTGCGAATCCGCTCACGGGGCAGCAGCGCACTCATTTTCTCATAGTCCTCTCGCGGCATGATGCCGAGATGCGTGAAGATCAGATCTCTTGGGATCCCCGCATCGTAGATGCCCTTGGCCCAACGCTCGACATGCCTCTGCAGGACCCGCTCCCGCTCATGGTCGAAATCGGAGGGCGGGTTTTGTGCGCTGTAGCCGAGATGCGACAGTGAGCAGTAGCCATAGGCCAGATTCGACTCCCAGCCGGCGATGACGCCCGCGAAAAGCTCCGCCTTTCCGGCCTCAACGAGCCTGTCGAATTGTCTCTTGACCTCCTGACCGATGACGTCCCTGGTCCAATAACTCGCGAAGTCCTTGACCGGCGTGCTCTCGTAGCACAGCGGGGGTGCCAAGTTGGCGTTTGGCATCCAGCCGATATCGAGTCTCCCCGCCGGGGTCCCCGACCAGTCCTTCCACTCTTCGGTTCCCTGAGCGGCGTGCAACAAGCGACCGTCCGCCCACCGGGCTTGCTGCGTGAACATGTAGTCGTCCAGGTGCAGCAACACCGCCAGGTCGGTCGTCAATGCAACGTCGAAAGCGTTGCGGATGACCGATCTGGCGTCTTCTCCCCGGTCGGTCGCGATCGGACCGATGGCAAACCCAAGGTGTCGATTGGGATCGCTTGGCGTCGGGCGCACGGTTGCCGCGATGCGCCGTGCGATCCTTAAAATATCCTGATCTGGGTGGTAGACCCCGTTCATGTACAGCGGACCACCAGTAAAAATCTGAAAAACTAAATATTGTCGTGTCGGCACCTCAGCCGCTACGGGGCCAAGCGAAACCAAAACAGGCAGCAGGAGGGGAGTTAAGAGAAGAAGCACATAACGGAAGCGAAGGGGCATCCTTTTGATCTCGTCATTCACTAGAGGATTCGGCCGTGCTTTCTCAATTGTAGCAATCTCGTTTGGCATCGCAAGCCGTCTCCCGGCCGAGCGCCGAATGGCGCCGGACCGAGTCTTCCAGCCGGCAGTCGACGGCGTGAAGCGGTCGTTCGCCGAATAGATCGGGGAGCGCACGTTCGTGCCGATCGGATCGGCGCATTGTCGCGCAGCATCGGAGGTACTCGGCGTCGCTCAATATCGTGCCATAAAAAGTTTGGCTCGTCGCGGGGCGTCGGCCAGTCGCGACCGGGTTATCAAGGAGTTGTGGTCGGGACAACGGTACTATTGCTGGTCGGATTCAAGATATAGGCGCCAGAAAGGTTGAAACCCTGGAACCGTAAGACATCGCGCACGACCGCGTCCATCAGGCGGCCGGCCTTCGCCAGCGCGGTAGGCGGGACGTAGATGATACTGTTATCGGGAACGATCATGTCGTCCTCGATCGCGAGTTCGTCCATAACGTTGTTCAGATTAATCGAACGCACCCGCCGATCTCCGTCATGGCCGATATAGAACAGACGGACGGCATTCATCGACCCGGTCATCAAGACGCCACCGGCTTGGGCTAGCATCATCAGCACGGTTCGCGGCCCCTCTATATCGTACCGGCCCGGTTTGCCAACCTCGCCAAGAACAAACGTAACGCCAGGACGTAGGGTCTTTGGAACCAAGCTGACGGAAACATCAAGGCCCAACGCGGAATAGGCGACATCGATTTCGTGCTGAAGGTCCTTCAGCGTACGTCCACGCGCCTGGAGCGGGGGCAGCCGCGGCAGGGAAATCGTTCCATCTGGCAGCACCCTGTCGACGAGGCTCCGCCCCTTCGAGGGTTGCCCGATCATGTCGATGAAGTCGTCGAGCGGAGAGTGGGTCTCCGCTACGTTGATCGTGATCTCGGGTGCAGGTAACACCTTGCTGTAGCGTTCCTGAAGCTGGTGAGCAAGTGCATCGGCGGTTTGCCCCGCCGCCCTGACCGGGCCAATCAGCGGCAAGGATATTCGGCCATCCGGCTGTACTTGAACGGTCCGGCTGTTGTCCTTATCATTCAGGAATTCGACGACAACCTTATCCGCGACCAAGATGACATATTCCTGTCGCGGCTTCCGATTTATGCTGAAGAATATTTCAATCTCATCGCCCACGCGCAAGTCAAAGGCCTGCGGGCCTCGTGTCAGGCTTTGCACGATCTTCTGGCCGGCCTCAGCTTTTTCCGCGTCGCTGAGCTCGTCGAGATATACGGTCGATCCGCCGCTGGCGCGTTCGTAGGATCGGGTGGGTTCGCAGGTGGTCAGCCCGACGCACAGCAGAATAAACACGAGCGCCCGCGTTAGGCCACGCGGCGCCAGTTTGCTTCGGCCAGAGTCGGCTCTTCCACTGAATGATACATCTGCGGAAACATCCATTCCATTCCATTCGGTCGACCTGTCGGATCGCGACCCCCGGAGACATCCCCCGCCATCCACCAAGATCCCGAGCCCTGAGGCTCGCCTCCCATTACGGATGCATTGGCGACCAGGAGAATCTTCGCTCGCAACGGCCTGAAATGCTCCGTCGACCATCTCGGCATGGTTGTATGTATTTACATAAGGCAAGACTTTCGTGGAGCTCAGTGCCGGCGTTCCATATGCATAGTCAAGCCGTCCCAAATGCCGCGCAGGCAGGCGATCAGTTGCCGGCGGTGACTGAAGGGCCGGATGACAAACGTCATCGTGAAGATGACGGAACGAATGATGCTGCGGACGACCTGGCGCGGCAGTCTTGGCTTGTACTCATATAACCAAAAATAGATCGAGTTGCGGGCATGATAATAGCTCCGCAGCGGTGAGATCTCGTAGAGCTGGAACTCTAGGGGGCCAATCCGGCAGGTCCGGGGTGCAATCCCGGAGCTTCGGCCCACGTCCTGATGGAGCACGCCGCTGTGGACCATGTAACTCGTGAAACCGAGCCGCCGCGCCCGGTAGCCGTATTCGAGATCGCCCCAGTCGAGGACGTAGTCCGCCTGTGGTAGACCGATCTTCTCCACCGCCGCCGTCCGGTAGAGCGAGCCGGACCATAGGCAGCAGTCGCACCGGCTATAACCCCCGCTTTCGGGCGGTGCGGGCTTGCCGCCCGACCCGGTGAAGATCAGCGGCTCGTGTTTGATCTCGCCGGTCCCCATCGCAACCCGGCACACCAGGAAGCAGACCTTCTCTCGTGCCGGGGGCGGCAGATCCTCGAAAAAGGCGAGCAGATTTTCGAGCGCGTCGGGCTCCGGAACGCTGTCGGCGTCCAAAATCCATATCCAGTCGAATTCGTGCCCCAAGGCGTAGGTGAAACCAGTTCGAACGGTGCCGCTCGTGCCCAGATTGGTTGGATGGCGTATGATGGTGACCCAGCAAGGAAACGTCCTGTCCAAGGTGTCATCCCTCGAACCGTTGTCGACAATGATGATGGCATCCGGCTTTCGGGTTTGCCGCTGAAGTGAGTCGAGCGCCTGGTCGATGACATCGGCGTCATTAAAGGTGTGGATATGGGCCAAAACGCGCATCGGGTGCTAGTATCGCGCCGCGATGTTCCCGGTAGCCCCGTGCCAAAGGCCGCGAACGCACGCGAGGATCTGTTTTCCATGACTCCACGGGCGCAGCAGGAATCTCAGCGGCAATTCGATCAGGCTCCCAGCAATAAATCGCAGGAAGCCGCGGCGCTCCTCCGCGAAGTCGTAAAGCGCGAAATAAAGCATGTTGCGGCGCGAATAATAGCAGCGGATCGGCGGGAATTCGTATAATGTGACGGTGGCAGGTCCAAGTTTGACTTTGACCGGGGTGAAGCTCGTATGACCGCGAATGTTGTGGTGGAGTACGGCATCCTGGTGGATGAAACCTTTATATCCGACCTTCATCACGCGGTACCCATATTCGGCCTCGCCCCAGTCCAGCACATAGTCGGGGTTGGGCAAGCCGATCTGGCGGATTGCCGCCAGGCGGTACAGGCATCCAGACCAGATGGTGAAGTGACAGGGGTAATAGCGTGCCTCCGGCTCTGGCCTCGCCGCCGCGAGCCCGTGTCGGGTGAAGAGGCCGCCGTGGCGGGGCACGCCGTCTTGGACATTGGAATACAGGCAGGCGAGAAAGGCCGTCTCGTCTTGCAAGTTTTGGGGCCACCCGGCGTAGAGGTCGAGTAGGGTAGCCAGCGCATCTGGCTCCGGAACGCTGTCGGCGTCGAACACCCAAATCCAATCGTAATCTTGCTCGAGCCCGAACCGCAGGCCGGTAACAACGGCGCCGCTCGTCCCCAAATTCTCCCGGTGACGCAGGACAGTGGCATTTTTGACAGACGGTCGCTCGATGGTGCCGTCGGTGGAAGCGTTGTCGACGAGCAGGATCCCGTCTACGCGGCGGGTTTGTCGCAGTACCGCCTCGATCGTGTGGTCGATGATGTCGGCATCGTTAAAGGTGTGGATATGGGCTAAGACGCGCATCAGTCCTAGTACCGCGCGGCAATGTTCCCGGTAAGCCCGTGCCAGATGCCGCGCAAGCACGCGAGGATATGTTTTCCATGATTCCGCGGTCTCAGCAGGAAACCCATTGTTTGTCTCGTCACGTTCACGATCGTGCGGAGGAGCAGCCTGTGGCGCCCCTGTCCCTTCTCGTAAAGCAGGAAATAAATCATATTTCGGCACCCGTAATAGCACCGAATCGGCAAAAACTCGTAGAAGGTGAAGCGGATCGGGCCGAGCTTGACTTCGATCGGGGTGTAGCTCATACGGCCGCGGATGTTGTGGTGGAGCACGGCGTCCTGGTGGATGAAGCCTTTGTATCCGGCCTCCATCACGCGGAACCCATATTCGCCCTCACCCCAGTCGAGCACATAATCGGGGTTGGGCAGGCCGACCTGGGCGACCGCGGCCAGGCGGTACAGGCATCCAGACCAGATGACGAAGTGACAACGGTAATGTCGTGCCTCCGGTCCTGGCTGGGCCCGGATAATCCCGTGTCGCGTGAATTGGCCTCCGTGCTGCGGCACGCCGTCCAGGATATTGGAATGCAGACAGGCGAGAAAGGCGGTCTCGTCTTGCAGGTTTTTCGACCAGCCGATGTAGAGGTCGAGCAGGTTCTCCAGGGCTTCAGGTTCCGGCGCGCTGTCGGCGTCGAACACCCAAATCCAATCGTAGCCCTGATCGAGCGCGAAGCGAAAGCCGCTATGAACCGCGCCGCTGGTCCCCAGATTTTCCGAGTGCCGCAGGACGGTGGCATTTTTCAGCGACGGTCGCTCCAAGGTGCCGTCGGTAGAGGCGTTGTCGACGACCAGGAGCCCGTCTACCGGGCGGGTCTGTCGCAGTACGGCCTCGATAGTCCGATCGATGATGTCAGCGTCATTGAAAGTGTGGATGTGGGCTAAGACGCGCATCGATCCTAGTACCGCGCTGCGATGTTGCCAGTGACCCCGTGCCAGATGCCGCGAAAGCACGCGAGGAGCTGTTCTCGATGATTGCGCGGTCGCAGCAGATAACTCACCGTCTGTCTCGCTACACCCAAGACTGTGCAGAGGATCAGCCAGCGGCGTCCCTGTGCGACTTCGTACAGCAGGAAGTAAATCCTGTTACGGCACCCGTAGTAGCACCTAATCGGCTTCGTCTCGAGGAAGGTAACGGTGAGGCGTCCGAGCTTGACTTTGTCTAAGGTATAGCTCGTATGACCGCGAATGTTGTGGTGGAGCCCGGCGTCCTGGTCGACGAAGCCTTTGTATCCGGCCTTCATCACGCGGTACCCATATTCGTGCTCGCCCCAATCGAGCACGTAGTCGGAGTTGGGCAGGCCGATCTGGCGGATTGCGGCCAGGCGGTATAGGCATCCAGACCAGATGACGAAGTGACAGGGGTAATACCGTTCCTCCGGCCCTGGCGCGGCCGAGACAATCCCATCTCGCGTTAATAGGCCTCCGTGCTGCGGCACGCCATCCTGGACATTGGAATGCAGGCAGGCAATAAAGGCCGTCTCGTCTTGCAGGTCTTGCGGCCAGCCGGCATAGAGGTCGAGCAGCTTCTCCAGCGCGTCCGGCTCCGGAGTGCTGTCGGCGTCGAACACCCAAATCCAATCGTAGTCTCGCTCGAGCGCGAAGCGAAAGCCGCTATGAACCGCGCCGCTCGTCCCCAGATTCTCCGGGTGCCGTAGGACGGTGGCATATTTGAGAAAGGGTTGCTCCAGGGTGTCGTCGGTAGAGGCGTTATCGACGACCAGGATATCGGTCACGCGGCGGGTTTGCCGCAGCACGGCCTCGATCGTCCGGTCGATGATGTCAGCGTCATTGAAAGTGTGGATGTGGGCTAGGACTCTCACCGATCTACTCAGCAATCGGCGGCGGGGTCGGCGGCTCGGGCGACGGCGACCACCAGCCGCAAGACTCGTCCGACCCGCGTTGCTCGTCTGTCCGCCGTCCGCTCAACGCACCGGCCCTTTTGGCCGTGAGAGCGATCGGGTAACGCCGAGGAGCTCAGCGCAGACCTGGACGGCAAGCGCGGCTAGAAAGCGCGAGAAAAGCCCGACCACGACAACGATCAGCATAGGACTCCACCGCGACTGCTGAATATGCGACCGATAAAAAATGTAGCTGCCGACATGAAACTCGACGAGAGAGCGAAACCGCCGTCCCAGGCTGACCATGGTGCCGCCCTTGTGGTCGAGATGAATCACTGTCGCTGTCGGAAGATAGTAGCACTTGTATCCGGCATCAGCAATTCGCTTACAGTAGTCGGCGTCGACGTGATAGGAGAGACGCTGGTCGAGTTCGCCAATCTCTTCGACGACCCGGCGAGGTATCATGATCGAGGCGCTAGACACGTAGCCGGCGACGAACGGCTTGGTCATGTCCCGATCCAGGTGCAGCAGATGCTCGCGCGAATAGCGGTTACCTGGAAACACCCGGGTAATGATGGAGCGGGCACCGAACAGCGCGGAACCCGGATTGGGCAGCGACTTGACCGACCACTGAACCGTCCCGTCCTCGTTGAGCAGCTTGCTGCCGACGGCCCCAGCCTCAGGGTGGTTGCCCAGAAATGCGAGCATGCGGTCGAGCGCCTGCGGCAAGACGATCGTGTCGTTGTTCAGCAAATATAGATATTGCCCGCGCGACTGGCGGATCGCCCGATTGTTAGAGCTCGCATAATGCCGATTGACCTCGTTACGCAACAAGCGGACCTGGGGAAAGCGGGCGCGCACCATGTCGCTCGTCCCGTCGGTCGAGGCGTCGTCAACGACGATTATCTCATAGGGCGCGCTCGGCGGGTTCTGGTCAATCCACTGCAGGCAATCCGCGAGAAGCTCGCGCGCGTTGTAGGTCGGAATGATGACCGAGAGCGTGATGACGGGGTCTGCCTTGCCATCACTCACGGGCTTTCGCTCCGCGACTGGATGTGCTCGGACGTTCATCGACGCGCGTCGAGGTAATAGCCACGATAGGGCTGATTCGATCGGCCGTGGACTTTCGGATCAAACTGGTTCAGGACGGCGCCGATGAGCGGCGTTCCAATCAGTGCCAGCTGCTCCTTTGCCCTTCGCACCTCCTCCCGATTGGCGCTTCCGGCGCCGACGACCAACAGGATGCCGTCGACGATGCCGGCGAGCAGCAGGGTGTCGTTGGCTGCCAGTATCGGGGGCGAATCCACAAGCACGATGCCAAACCGCCCCGAAACTGACTTGAAGGTCGTCCGCGCCTTGGACCAATCGACCGCCGGGAGAAATGCCGGCGATTTCCGGCCCGCGGCCATGACGCTGATGGGACCCGTCTCTCGAGCGTCTTCGAACACTTCGACCAGATGAATGGCTTCAGCGGCCTCGGCCTGGCCTTCGAGAATTTCACTGAGCCCGACGCCGTCGACGATTCCGGCAGCCGAGCCCAACGAGGGCCGCCGCAGGTCACCGTCGATCAGGAGGACCGTCTGACCAGCCAGCGAGGCGGTGATGGCTAGGCCGCAAGCGACCGTCGTCTTGCCTTCGTTCGGCTGCGTGCTCGTTACCAAAATTGACTTGCCGGAATCTATCGCGCTCAGCCGCAACCCGGCAAGAAGAGCAGCATACGCGTCTCTCAGTTCCGGGGTCTCCGCCACGACACGTGCCAGCGCGCTCAAGCGCAGCCCGTTTTGCGGTCTTGTTTCTGCCAATTCGGTCGCCACAGAAAGGCCCTGCCTCCCCTTGGAAGCGGCCGAGAAACAAGTGTGGTCTAACCCGGCTTCAGAGTCCAGCCCAGTCCTGTGACCGGCCTCTATCGGCGCTTGGCAAGCGGGATTGCAAGCGGGTAGTTTGGTGTCGGGCGCGGTCGACGTCCCCAGGCAAGATCGGAGCGAATCGCCGGTGGGGGACGTCCCTCGGGCGTGGGGTGGCGGTTGCGGTCCGACGTCCGCCTGCGCTTGGCCGCCGAGACAGCCTCAAGCGACGGGAAGAGTGAACGGCAGTGAGGATTCTCGTCCATGTTCACACTTGGAACGATGCCGATGTCATCGGCATTGCGCTCGACGCGATCTTGCAGCAGACCTTGGCGGTGGAAGAGATCCTGATCGTTGACAACGGATCGACGGACGGGACGGCGGAGCTGGCCTATCCCAACATCGTGACAGTGGTTCGCCATCGACTGAATCTCGGAACCAGTGGCGCGGTAAAGACTGGGCTCGAATACGCGCGTGCACGTGAATACGACTGGCTATGGGTTCTCGATGCCGACAGCATGCCGCGACCCGACGCGCTCGAGCTGTTGACGCGCTTGGTTAAACCCGGAGGCCCGGGAGACGGCCGGGATGTTGGTGTTGGTGTCGTCTGTGCCTCGCACAACCTGGTCAAGCTCGGGCAGATGCTGCGCGGTCGCCTCCTGACGCCCGGCGGGCCACGGCCGCCTAGGCTCCCGGAGGATCGAAACTACGTCGATTGCGACAGTGTCATCTGGAGCGGCGCTCTGATCAATCTCGCAGTAGTCGACCGGGTGGGGCTGCCGCGGGCGGGCACGCTCGGGTGCTGGCAGGACCTATCCCTCGACTATGGCGATACCGAATACACCTATCGGATTCATCGCGCCGGATACAAAATCCTCGTGCACCGCGATAGTATCATCGATCATCCGGTCGGCAGAGGCTTGCACGGCCGTATCCTGGGTTGGGATCTCTATACCACCAATCACCCGGCGTTCCGGCGCTATCTATATTTCCGAAATCTCGTGTTCTTCTGGCTCAGGCTTTATCACCGGAGAAACTGGCCGATGCTGCTCGTGTGGTTCGGCTATCGGCTCAGCCTAATCCTGGCCGGAATCATCCTGCTGGAACACGAACGCGGTCCCAAGCTCAAGGCGTGCCTCCTCGGTATCGGCGATGGTCTTCGCAGCCGCTTGGACCGAAGCTTCGAGGCGCTGCACTGAAGCAAGCATACCGCCAGTGTTCCCCGGTACCCGAGCGTCTCCGAGAGCACCGCCCATTCAGAACGTGCTGCCGGCAAATTCGCGAAAGCTGGGATCGGTCGAAAGCAGGTCCGAATAGGCGCCCGAATTCTGCACTCGACCCTGCCGGATCAGATAGATGTGGTCGCAATCCCTGACCAGCGGCAATCTGTGCGCGACGACGATTATAGTCTTCCTGCCCCTGAGTCGGGCAAGCGTGTGCACGATCGCGGCCTCGGTCTCCCTGTCAAGATTGGCCGTCCCCTCATCGACCACGAGCACTTGCGGATCGTGATAGAGGGCGCGCGCAATCCCGAGCCGCTGACGTTCGCCGCCGGAAAGACGGTCGCCACGTTCGCCGACCATCGCATCCAACCCGCCAGGCAATGAACACACGAGACCGTCGACCTGGGCGGCTTGCAGCGCTTTCCACACCCGTTGGTCGTCGATATCCTGGTCCGGCACTCCGAAAGCCACGTTGCGCCGGACGGTATCATCCATCAGATAGATGTCCTGTGGCACGTAGCCGATGATGCGCTGCCACCCGTAGACGTCATCCTGCAGGTCGCGGCCATCCACCAGGATCTGTCCCGACGTGGGAATGAATAGACCGAGCATCAGATCCACGAGCGTAGTCTTGCCGGCGCCGGTCGGCCCGATAAGGCCAACCCAATGCCCTCTCGGAATTTCGAGCGAAATGTCGTGGATCGCCGGCTGGGACATAGACGGATAACGGTAGGACAGGTGTTCCAGTGTGATTGACCGCTGGAACCGGGGTGGCGAGCTCGGATCTCGGGTTAGTACTGCGTTTGCATTCGGCAGTCGACCATCGGCAGTAATACGCAACTCATTGTAGATTATTTCGGCAGCAGAATAGTGAAACCGCAACTGTGCGAGCCCGTTCGCAATGCGGGTCGCCGACGGCATAAGCCGGATCGCTGCGACAGCAAACATGCCCAAAACCGGCAAAATCGATTGCGGGTTTTGCCCGCGTGTCAGAATGATGAGCACCATGGCGACCATCGCAGTGACGGCGAGAGTATCGATAACGAGGCGCGGAATGCTGGAGAGAAGCATTGAGGAGCGGAAGGATTCGGCGAAATGACGCGCATGGTAGACGTGGTGATCGATGAAGAGCGAGGCACGTCCCGTGACCAGGGTTTCCTTGATTCCGTTGATCGCCTGCTCTGTCCACTGGATCATCGAGGCGAGGCTTCGCTCGGCCAAGCGCCCAGAAACCGTAAGTCGATGCTGCATCGACCGGTAGACAAATGCGGCCGGAACGCCGAGAACGACCATGGCCCCAAACGTCGCCGTTGGCTCGATCAGCATCAGCAGGCCTATCAACGCTGCCACGACCAGAACTTCGCCCAGAACAATCAGCAAGCTGACCAGAAAGCCGGTGGTGAAGCGCTGCAGGGTCTCAGTCGTGGTTCTTATGATTTCGGCACTGTTGCGTTGGAGGTGGAAAGTGTAGGTAACGTTCAGGTAGCCGGTCAGCAACTGTCGAGCCAATCTGACCTGTTTGTCGAACACATAGCGGAAGAGCCAGCGGTAGAGGAGCAGGAGATAACCGCTCTTGACAACAAAAATCCAGACCAGCCCAAGCCCGACCGCGATCAGCACTCCTTGAGGCTCATGGATGTTCAGAAAAGACAACAGGGATTGTGCAGCCGGCGCTTTGTACACCAGCTCGGGTTCTTTCAAGACGGCAATGAATGGGACGAGAAGACCGATGCTGACAGCCTCGAAAAGCGCGCCGAGCGCCATGCCGCACACCAGGAGCGAGCCCTCGATCCTTTCCCGGGGGTTAAGAATGTACCAGAGTTGTCCGAGCAGCTTCACGTCTCGATCCCTGTCGGCCACGGCGGTACCCAACGGGGTCGCCGCGCCCCCGGCTCCCGATGGCACCGCCCGTGTGCGTCATAGCCTCACCATCTAAGTATCATGCCCGGTATAGTCATTGCCAATTACGCGGAGTGAGGGATGGGCGGCAACGGATCGTTCTACTTCGGCAATGCGGCAGTTGATCAAATCCAGGACACCGGCTGGTTCGTCGGCCAGTTCGTGCAGCGCGAATTGGGCCCCAGACACCAGACCGACGTCGAGCTTAAATGGGCCGTGCATCCGGATGGCGATCGGCGGCTGCATGGCGCCGAGGCAAACCGGAATGCCACCACGATCTCGGTTCTGATCCGAGGCACGCTGCGTACGACATTCGAGGTCGCCGGCACTGCGCGTGTGGTTACCCTGAAACAACCGGGAGACTACGTGATTTTTGGCCCCGACATCATGCATTCATGGGAGGCGCTGGGCGAAACCGTCGTTCTTTCCGTGCGGTTTCCATCTGTCGAGATCACGCGGCTTGCTTCGGCCGGCTAGCCGTAGGGCGCTTGGATCGTCGGCGGAGTAGCGAATCCCGCCGTCCAGCCCGTGCGGTGCAGCGCAAGACGCGTCAGCGGCATCGCGAGCATCGTGCTCAGCACCGCCATCAAGAAACGGCCGAAAACACATTTCGTCATGATGGCCCCGCAGGACTGTCAGCACGACGGGTTCCATCAAGCCCTTGGTCTGGGACCAGCGCGCCAAGGCCGAGGGCGTTGGCCAAGGCTCGCCGCTGAGCCGAGCGGCAAGCGCAGTTCGGCTTACATTCCCGAGAAACGCGAGGGCCGTCGTCACCAGAAGGATCTCTAGGTACCGCTCGAAGCGGTACAGGAAGGCGGTCAAGTTTGCCCAAGGTAAACTCGGTTTATAGCGAATTAGACGTCCCTAAAATTGCCTTATTAGCACAATATATAAAAGCTTATCGCGGCGCTTGGGGCGTCACCAATACGAGGAAGGAGCATATGGTTAAAATCGGAAGGAGAAACCGCCGGCGGGCGTTTTCCGAAGGGGCGGTCTGGCGGCATTCGAGCGTTTCAACCTGAAGAGGAGCCCCGCTGTAGATTCGCTGTAGATTCAGCGGGCTGTCATATAACGCACAACCACAAGTCGCAAGTGCGCATCGATGCGTTTGGAACACTAGGCGGTCGCGCGATCTCCTGCCACAGGGTCTTGATCCGGCTGCCTCGGTGGCCGCCGCTTTGTCAAAGCCGGATCATGCGCCGACGCGGTGCGCGAGCCGAGGCGAGCGCCTGGACTCGCTCGGAGAGCCGGACCAGCTGTGCATCGGCGAGCCCGAGATCGGCGAGATGGCGCAGGGTGTCGGCAAGATAATCACGGTTGGTGCCGCGGCGACCGACGGCGACGGCAATAATTTGCGCAGACTGTTCCAGCGGAAGCCGCCCGGCATAATCCGGGTGATCGCGCCGTACCGTGAAGGCAAATGCCGGCATGCCGCTGCTAGCAGTCCGTACCGGCAGTCTCCGCATATCGTAAACCCTAGGCGCTGTCATCTCGCGCGACCACAAGGTATCGATCGCCTCGGCCACCCCTTCAGGCGGCAAGCGGAAAACTATGCCGCGACATGCGCCGCCCCGATCGAGGCCGAGCGTAAGTCCGGGTCGGGTTCGGGTTCCGCGATAGTCGTAGGAATAGAGGCAGAAGCGGCGATGATACCCATACAGCAACGCTGGCTCGGCCGCGATGCGCGGAAATTCACGATCCCACATCAAGGAACCATAGGCGAAGATCCATACCGGCTCGGAACCATGGCGCAATGCCGCGATTTCGGGGGGCATCGGATCGGGACACAAGTTGGACCCTTCCTGAATCATCTCGTATCGTGACAATGCCGCCCCACACAATAGCCGATTGCCGACGCGATCAAGGTCGCAGCTTACCGTGGCGTGTTCGTCGCCCGCTGGCGGTTGCCGAACGAGGCGGCTATAACCCCGGCATGCGCCGCCCAACGCGCTTCAGCCTCGCCGCTTTTTCTCTGTTGCTGGTTCTGCTGGGCGCCTACACGGCCTATTGGCTGATCATCGTTCAGCAAATCAAGAACGGCGTCACCGCCTGGGCTGAAGCCGAGCGCACCGAGAAAATTGATGCTTCGTGGGAGGGGATCGGCGTCGGCGGTTTTCCTTTCGCCTGCCGGGTCTTTCTCAAAACCGTGATCTTGCGTGACGGCCGGCTGAGCCCGGCGCCGGAGGTCCGCATCCCCGTTCTCTCGGGCGAAGCCCGGCCCTGGGACTTCGCCAGCTGGCGGTTTGAGGCGCCGGAAGGGTTGTCCGCTGCGCTGGCTGCCGGAGGCGCGCGTCCTCCCGTGAGGCTGGCGGCTCGGAACGTCGCGGGGGTGCTGACGACGGGCCCGCAGGCAAACACAATATTATGGCTGCGCCTGGAGGACATCGATGCGGATGCCGGTGAGACGATCGCAGTCAGCTCGGCGGACGCGTGGGTCGTCCTGCCGGCAAGACCGCCACGGGTGCACACCGAGCCAGCCATCGGGGTGGCCTTCAACCTGCGGCAGCTAAAGCTGGCCGGCGCGACTCCGATCCTGGGCGACACGATAGACGAGCTGGCGCTCGCGCTCATTGTCAAGGGCGCCGTGCCGGGCGGGCGACTGGTGCAAGCAATCTCCGAGTGGCGCGATGCAGGCGGTACGATCGAGCTCGACAATCTACAGGTGAAATGGGGAGAGCTCGGCTCGACCGCATCCGGCACGATCGCTCTCGACCGGGAGCTTCAGCCGGTCGGTGGTTTCTCCGGTGCGATCCAGGGTTATGACCAAATCCTGGCAGCACTCGTGCAGAGCGGCCAGATGCGCGCCGCCGAAGCCGGTCTTGCGCGGCTAGCGCTGGCGATGCTGGCGAAGGCCGGACCGGACGGTAAGCCCGCAATCACCACCGCGTTTACGATCCAGAATGGACAAATGTTCCTTGGGCCGGCAAAGCTCGGGAAGGCGCCACGGATCGCATGGGAGTAGCCAGCTTCAGGCCCGTTTGTGCGCCACCTGCGTCATCGCCTGCGGTGCTTGTGCCCGCTCATACATGCCGTAATCGCGCACGACCGCAGCCACGCGAATCCGGTAGTCACGGAACACCCCGTCGCGCCCTGAGATTTGTGCTGCGTGATGCTGCGCCTGTTCGCGCCAGCGAGCGATCGCCTCCTCATCGCGCCAGAACGACAGCGAAAGGATCTTGCCATCCTGGCTCAGGCTCGTGAACCGCTCGATCGATATAAACCCTTCGATCTTCTCGAGTTCCGCCCGCAGGCGAGCGGCGATGTCGAGATACTCTTGCACACGATCCGGCTCGGGTTCGACTTCGAAGATAACCGCGTACATCGATCGGTGGAGCTTCCTAGTCCGAAGGTTGCGGCGCATCGGGATAGCTGGAGGAGCCCCATCGTCGGGTCGGTATCCGCCCATTCTCGAAAGCATCGGGATCGGGTCCCCAGGCCAACCAACCATCGTGTCTGGACCGGGCGAACATCTCGAGGTAGGGACCTTCGCATAGCGCTTCGATACGTTTGTAGGTCTCGTCCGGTTTCCTGCTATGTTCACGCCGAGGCGAAACGATTAGTTTAGAGACACTTGTGCTGCGACGCCGCGGGTGGCCGCGGGTCGCAAGCAGACACAGCTCCGGGTTGGCGCGCGTCCAGAAACCGAGGCCAGTAAAGAAACTTTGCTGATGAGCATGCACCGGTTTTGGCACAGACTTATTCAGCTTGACCCAGTAAAACCCTACGGTTTTATAGATAAATCCCCAACCATGGATTACTTCGAACGCCTTTTCGAGTAGAGGGTCTGTAGTCCACAAGAACAGCACGCAGTCGTCCGCTGCCCAGTCGGCCACCGGCAGTCCTTTGATGTCGTCGAGGGTCATGCAATCGTAATGAGCCTCCGCGCTGCGCCCCTTGCCCTTTCGTGAATACGTGGCAAAGGTCCAAGGCGGGTCGGCGTAGATGACCCCAAAGTGGTTGGCCCGCGGCGACGCGCCCATTCGATCTCCCCACGCGTTAATGGCATCCATGCTCGCGGCTGATGGAGGCGGCGTCAACCGCTATCCCGTTGGGGATCAGCTTCTGCGCCATCAGCGCATTCTTCATTCGTCGCAATCCGATAACTGCCTTTGAGCCAACGGCCAAGATCGATCCGGGCGCAGCGGGCCGAGCAGAACGGCCGGTTTTGCGGCGTCGACGGCTTGCCGCAGATCGGGCAGGGACGCAGCGAATTTGGGGACTTCATCGCGAACCGATGTAGTTAGAGGGGAGTGATTTGAAAGCGCTCACGATCGGTGCTCGGATCCGCCGCGATTGCAATCTTGCGCCCGAATCGATCCTCGAGCGTGCGCAAAGCCGCTGCCGCACCGCCAGAAAATGCCGCTGCGACATCCAGCGCGGTGGTCAGGTGCCAGCTTCTTCCGGGCTGCGCCCGCGCCTCGCGGCGCAATGCGCGCAGCGCCTCGTGTGCAACGGTGATTGCGGTCTTGACGAGAGGGCCGCCGGAACGCGGTTCGAGCAGCGTTTCGGTGAGCGGGCGCCGGCGGCGGGGTCGCACTAGCTCGAGGTGTCCGAGCCGGGTCCAGCCGAGGATCTGTGGGCACGCGGGGTCAGAGGCCAGCTGCTCAGCGAGCGCATCGCGGACGCGCTCGCGCAATCCGCGATTACCCAAACCGACAAAATCGATGATGATACCGCCGCCGAGGTTGCGTAACCGAATCTGCCGGGCGATAGCGCTGGCTGCGGTGAGATTGGCAGCGAGCCCAGCGCGCTCCGGTGATCCGGTTTCCGGGGTTCCGGTGTCGACATCGATCGTCACCCCAACCCGTGTCGCTTCGAAGTTCACCCAACCGCCGCCGTCAAGGGCAAGCGTTTGCAATAATGCCTGCTCAAAGGTGGCATCGAGCTCGATCGGCCCGTCGAGCTCTAACGGGTGCTGCGCTACCACACCTGGAAACGCCTCGCGGAGTTCGGGAATGCTGGCGGGATCGTCGGTGAAGATGCGCATTGGCAACACCGGCAGCGCGGAGAAGAGCGCAGCGGCAAAGGTCGCGGGCGGGTCGAGCCGCATCGGTGGCTGGAACTCCGAGGCCCGCTTACATGTGTCGGCCCAGCGTCGGAGCAGTTCCGTTGCCGCTGTGATTAGTGTCTCGACAGGCGCGGGTTCGAGCAGCTTGATACCGACCGAGCTTTGCCATGCGGGTTCTTCCGTCCATCCGTCGACAGCAGCGAGGAACCGAGCGCGCTCCTCAGGCGACAGCGTCTCCCCGCCGACTATCCCCCGACCGCCCGATCGAAGTTCAATGAGCTTGCCGCGCGACGCGACCGCCGTCGTCACGCTTGCAGCCTTGCCGCCCTGCGCCTCGCGGCGAATTTGGACGATGACGCGCTGGCCCTCATCTAGCCGTCGGCCACGTGGGAACACCTCATTCTGGGGTAGGAACGCCGGCCGATCGGCGCCGATATCGACCAGCATCGCGCCGAGCGCGGGGAGCAGCCGATGGATCCGGCCGAGATGAATGCTACCGACTTCGCTGCGATCGCCTCGCTCGACGAAGAGTTCGACGGGAATGCCGTCTTCCAGCAGGGCGGCACGCCATTCGCCGGGGCCGGCGGCGATCAGCAACTCGCCGAGCATGGCATTCGATAGCCGCGGCCGGCAAGCAACTGTGCCGTTTCGAAGAGCGGCAGCCCGACCACGTTCGTGTAGGAGCCACGCACCCATCGGATCAGCGCCGCCGCCCGGCCTTGAATCGCGTAGCCGCCGGCCTTGCCGCGCCATTCGCCACAGCAAAGATAAGCCCTGATCTCGGCCTCGCTGAGGCGCTTGAAGGCGACTTGGCTGTCGACGCGGCGCAATGTCAACCGATGACCCGGACTCATCAAAGCGATGCCGCTGTGGACCCGATGGCGGCGCCCCGACAAGAGTTCGAGGCAGAATCGCGCAGTGACCGGGTCCGAAGGTTTCGGCAGGATACGGCGGCCGCACGCGACGACCGTGTCTGCTGCCAGGATGAAGGCGCCGGGATGCCGAGGCATGGCCGCCCGCACCTTCTCCTCGGCCAGCCGCAAAGCATGAGCTGGCGGCAGCTCGCTCGGGCGAGGTGTTTCATCGATATCGGCGGGATCGATCCGGTCGGGCATGATCCCGATCTGCCGCAGCAGGTCAAGCCGGCGCGGCGAAGCGGAAGCAAGTACGAGGAATGGCGCCGTCACCCGCGCGTCACCTGCGCAGATGCAGCACGCAGATCAACGTAAACAAGCGCCGCGCCGTGTCGTGGTCGATGGCAACTTTGTCGGCCAGCCGCTCCATCAACAGCGTCGACCCCTCGTCATGCAACGACCGCTTTCCCACGTCGATCGCCTCGATCTGAGCGAGGCTCGAGTGGCGAATCGCTTCGTAATAGCTTTCGCAGACCATGAAGTAGTCTCTGACGATACCGCGAAACGGGGCGAGTGGCAGGAGGATGGTTTCGCTCAATTCTTTTATCGCCGAGCGAACAACAATGCTCAACCTGTTCTCTTCGATTGCCAGATGCAGGTGGAATGGGCCGTCGTGTCTTGAAGCCGGCGCGAAATGGTTCTCCTCCAGCAAGTCGAATATAGCAACCGCTCGCTCGTGCTCGATGTCGGGGTTGCGCCGGACCACGCTGTGCTCGTCGAGCGTTATACCGGAGATGCGCCACTGATTTGTGGAATCGTCCGGAGGCTCGGCCATGGTCTTGATTCACGCCTCTGATAACAGTCGGATCGACAGCGAAAGCGCGTGGGCCTCCAGCCCTTCCGCTTCCGCGAGAATGATCGCCGTCGGCGCGAGTGCGGCGAGGCTTGCCTCATCGCAGCGGATCAGCAAGGTACGTTTAATAAAATCAAGCACACCAAGGCCCGAGGCAAAGCGCGCGGTGCGCGCTGTCGGCAGAACATGGCTGGGGCCGGCGATATAGTCCCCGACGGCCTCGGGCGTGTAGCGGCCGAGGAAGACAGCGCCAGCATGGCGAATCCGGTCCGCCAGCGTATCGGCCTCGTCGAGCGCGAGTTCAAGGTGCTCGGGAGCGATCCGGTCGATTAGCGCCACCGCCTCGTCCCAGCCGGCGACGAGGAGGATCGCACCGTGGGCCTGCCAGCTCGCGCGCGCGATTTGCCCGCGCGGTAATTGCACTAGATGCCGTTCGACTGCGGCTTCGACCGCCTTGCCGAAGGCGTCGTTATCTGTGATGAGCATCGCTTGCGCTGCGCTGTCGTGCTCTGCCTGCGAGAGCAAATCGGCAGCGATCCACTCTGGATTGTTGTGCTGATCAGCGACCACGAGAATTTCAGAGGGACCAGCGATCATGTCGATGCCAACCCGGCCAAAGACTCGCCGTTTGGCTGCGGCGACGTAGGCGTTCCCCGGGCCGACGATCTTGTCGACGGGCCTAATCGTCGCGGTGCCATAGGCGAGCGCCGCCACCGCTTGCGCTCCGCCCACTCGAT
>WNFS01001344.1_pt1 | contig 22206 bp, 24 predicted proteins | sample 5400141 | NCBI WGS metagenome assembly WNFS01 (sample SAMN13153358, study PRJNA577476) | soil metagenome | isolation source: 60 cm saprolite under Madrone tree | place: USA:California | collected 2016-06-14
GAATGTGAGCGTGACGAAAACTTTTTTCCTGGCTCACGATCAAATCGTTTGTACAAGGTTTTCTAAAAACAAAAGGTTCGACCGCTCCCTTATGACCGTTGGTCGCCCAATTCCTTGAAATCATATCTCCTAGAGCGCCGTGCAGTTATGAACTTCGCTATATTGCGGAGTGAAGCGGTCCCCCGCAGAACTGCACATCCCCTCTAGGCGATCTGGGCGAGGTAATTGGTGAGTTTCTTTTCCTTGATGATGAGAAAGCGATCTCTGTTCGTCTCAATCAGCCCAAGGTTGTGGAAGCGTTGCATAAAGACGCTGATCCGAGGCCGCGTCGTGCCCACCATCTCCGACAATTGAATCATGATCCAGGCTCCTTTCGATAACAGCAGTTGAATGCTCTAGGGATTTGGTCGGCAAGACGCTGTTATAGTTGCTCCCTCGCTGTGCCGCAAATTCGAGAGCTTTGAGATGATGACTCAGCTGTTCCTGAAACCAAGTATCTCTGGGCCATTGCCACTTCATATGGGGAAGATCCTCGTCGCGGTAGGAGCAGCCATTCACCTTACTCTGCAAGAAGATCAGCTGCCAGTAGCTGATCTTGTCCTCTTCGTCTCCATAAACACGAGTTCTTGTGAAGACCTCTTTCACCAGCGCTGCCACTCCGCTTAAGGAATCTTGCGCCAAGAATCCAATCAGGAGTAATTGCTTTTCCAGATAATCGACCTTCATGGTTACCTCCACGATATTTTCGTTTTCACTCCGCGGCCGCTCTAGGCAATCTGGGCGAGGTAAGCCTTGAGCTTGTTTTCTTTGATGATCAGAAACCGATCTTTATTCGTCTCAATCAACCCGAGGTTATGAAATCTCTGCATAAACAAACTGACCCGAGGCCGCGTCGTGCCCACCATCTCGGACAATTCTTCGTGTGAAATCCTTAGTTCGATGCGAATGCTGCGCGGGTCCTTCTTGCCCATGGTGCGGGCCAGCTGTAACAGCGTCTTCCCCAGCCGTTGTTCGCTATCGACGGTCACCAGGTTGGCGATGACCTGCTGCTGGTCGGCAATGCGCACTGCGAGGTAGCGCACGAAGCCCTCGAACAGCGAGTCGCGGCTCAGACGTGTAAAGAACTGAGAGCACGGTATTTGTTTCACGGTGGTTGCTTTCATCGCGGTCGCTGTTTCCAGCCGCGCGCCTAACCCGGATAGACATAGCTCACCGAAAATATCTCCCGCGCTGTGAATGGCAAGAATACACTCTCTACCTTCGGAAGAGAGCATGAGCAGTTTGATCTGGCCGCTCTCAATGAAGTAGACCATCTCATCCTGATCGCCACAAGAGTAGACGTTACCGTGTCGCGCAACCTTGATAGCATGCGAATTTAAGGTCTCTCGCTGCAAGGAATCACGTAATTGTTGTTTGAACTCGTCTGCTTGAGGAGTCTGTTGAATCATAAGCCAGGTTCCTTTCGATAACAGCAGTTAAATGCTCTAGCAGGCTGCTGAAAAAGGCTCATATGCTTCGTCAGACTGTGTGAAAAGTAAGCGACGGACCGGAATGACGCTCATGTTGTCCCACTTTGAAGCATGAACGAAAAGGATTTAGGGATGAGATCGTTAAATTTGACATGAATATGGTGTCCTTTTTCCACCGTCTCAAAAGTCTCGGAGTTTTCACACAGTCTGACGTACCGGCTAAGTACGCCTTCGCTCGTCGATGTTTCGCGCGCCTCGCCTCTGAGTCTTTTTGAGCAGCCTCTGAAAAGAGTTTCTCAGCAAGGTGCTGGTCAATTTGAAGTTTCGTGTCTAGAGGCTTTCAGGTGTTGTTAGCGCAAACCAGAACCTTTGGACTTAGAAACTCGAAACTGCACCGGAGGTGCCTGTGAGTTGCTATCACCTGAGTCGGTTGCTCTTTGACCTTAAAATGAACGAGTCCTGCGTTAAGAGAGCGCTATCGGATTTCGAATCCGTCATGGCGGAATACGATCTCACCGCGGAAGAAAAACAAGCCCTCAGAGCCGGAGACCCGCGAAAATTGCGCCAGCTGGGCGTGCACGGTATGCTTTGTCTCTATATAAAACGTCTCCACCCGGAGTTTCGCGACAACATTTATTGGGCGCAGAAGTAAACTCTTCCATATTCGTTCATCATTCGAGTAGCGACCCTCGACAAGAATCTTCTAGCCAAGGATGCTGTCTCGGCTAGTATCTGTCATACCCTCTTTAGTTCCGCCGTCCTTCGGCTTTTTGACCCTCTCAGACGGGTCTGATAGTATCCGCACACTCAAAAGATTAGGGGGGCGACGATGGATCTTGGAATCAAAGGCAAGGTTGCGCTTGTGGCGGGCGCAAGCCAAGGTATGGGACGAGCCAGTGCTTTAAGTTTCGCGCGTGAAGGTGCGAAGGTCAGCATTTGTGCGCGCGGCGAGGCGGCGCTGAACGAGGCTGCCGCGATGATCCGAAAGGAAACCGGCGGTGAGGTTTTGTCGATGGTGGCCGATATGGCGAAGGTGGAAGACATCCAGCGCTTCGTCAATAAAAGTGCCGAGCATTTCGGCCGCGTCGACATTATCGTCAACAACGCCGGCGGTCCGCCTCCGGGCGAGTTCATGAAGTTTACCGATGAAGATTGGAACAACGCTTACAATCTGAGCTTCATGAGCACAATGCGGATGACCCGCGAAGCGGTGCCGCATATGCGCAAAGTCGGCGGCGGCCGTGTCATTAATATCACTTCTTATTCAGTCAAAGAGCCCATCGCCGGGTTAGTGCTGTCGAACGCGGTTCGCAGCGCCGTCATCGGCATGGCGAAAACTCTGTCACGAGAACTCGCAACCGATAACATACTCATCAACAACGTCTGCCCGGGACGAATCGACACGGAACGCGCTCAAAAACTAAACAAGGCGCGCGCGGATCGCTTGAAGCGGCCGATAGAAGAAATCAACCGTGAGATGGCTGCGGAGGTTCCGTTGGGACGTTACGGCACAGCGGAAGAAGCTGCGGATCTTATCGTCTTTCTGGGATCGGAGCGCGCAAGTTATATCACCGGTACGACGATTCAAATCGATGGCGGCTTAGTACGGGGGATTCAATAATGGTGCACTTCGTCATTCAATGGGACCTGCCGGATCAGAAGGCCAACCTTACGATTTACGCGAATAAGGCCAAAAACGACTGGCTGCCGACCACGCTTTCCCATCAGGGCGTGATCGAGATTCGCAATTACCGCAACCCCCTCGAGGTCACTCCCCAGGTGGCTATTACGATCGATTTCGAGACCTTGGACAACTGGCGTGACTTCATCGACTCGGCGGACTACATCCGCATTATGCGTGAGCTACGTATTCTAGGCTGTCACAATTTCACGGCGAATGTCTGGGCTCCTTCAAAATACTTCCCGGAATCGATACGGCCGGAGAACAAGTAGACTAAGCGGAAATCGGATCACTGCGTCTCGACTACCGAATTCCAAACATCGCACGGAACCGATCGGCGCGCCGGTTGAGGGTTTCAGCAAGTTCCGGTTTGACCGGATAGAGCTTTAGCCCCTTGGAGAGCCGCGGCGGGTCGGGCAACACGTCCGGCCGTGAAGGCACGGAATGAAGTCTGCCATCGCTTTCTGGGCGTCTTGAGACAATAGGAAATCGACCAATAACTTGGCCGCTTCCGGATGAGGCGGCTTGTTCTAGGGTCCTCCAAGCATGCCTTGAGTAGAGGTCCAGGAGATTTTACAAGTCACGAAAGAAAGATCGTTGCGGGTTAGCGGGGTTTTTTCTTGCCGCCCCGAATCAGGGAAAGTTTTGCCCCTTTTCTGCTCTTGGTTTCAGCTAGCAGGCATTCCCAATCGATTAGGATGAGATAATCTTCCGGTGTTCCGGATTCGCAATCGTAACCCCTTAGGAATTTCGGGTAGCTGCCATACTGTTTTTCATAGCCCTTAATCCTTTTTTGGATTTCTTTCAGTGAGAGAGCAGCGTAGTCCACTTCTCTTTCACCTTCGGTTCCCTTGATGGCTAGGATGCGACTCATCGAGTGATCTCCTTAAGTTCAGGCAGTATGCCGTCAATTATTCGCCTGAGTTCTGCTTCACCATCCCGCGAATCTTTAAACGGAGTACCAAGCTTAATGTGCAGGTGAGGTGCGAGACTCTTTTTCCCTCTGCTGATCTCGTGGCTGTCATAACGGACCTCATCATACCATCCATTGAGCTTCCGGTAGAAATGGATTTTGTATTCGATAACCGCGCCCGACTCCTTATCCCTGACAGAAATGTTTAGACACTTCCAATTATTGTTATCGGCTGTTTCTGCCACGCCGCTCACCCGCCTCACACGGTGGTGTAAGGCCAGATTGTCCTCAACCGTAGAATATAGATACCTAGATTCTTGTCGCTGATATAGATACAGCCGCGCCGATCGACCAAAACATCTTCCGTTTGCGCCACGAGGCGGCTAGGTTTGGTGCCGATTCTCGTGCCCGGATCATGAGGTATGAAATAGCCGATCTCTTTCGGTGTGCGCGCGTCGCGGATATCGTAGACCCTTAAGCCGGCGTTAAAATAAGTCAGATAGGCGATATCATCGCGGGCCTCCAGGCAGGGTTGATGGTTCGAATGGTGTTGGTTGTGCGGCCCGAACCGCCCGCCTTTCTCGTAAAAATTTTTAAGACCGCTCTCGGGCGGCGGCTCAGGCAGAGGAAAGAGCGAGATTAGCCGCAGTTGACTCTCATTGCTGATATCGACGATCCCCGCCATGTTCAGATTCTCGTCACCGTTCTCACGGATCGCTTCGTCGTTGATCAGCGCGATCTTGCGACGAGGCAGCGGGAGAAAAGTGTGAATCCCTTGGGTAGCGGTAATGCCGCGAAAAGCGATCTGGCTCACTAATTTCGGGTGTGTCTGCTCCGAGATATCGAGGATGATTCCGCCGCCGTCGCCGTAGGATAAATAGGCGCAATTTCCTTCCACGTGGGCGGGACCGTGACATGAGAACTTTAGGCCACCCGTCGTAGCGCCGCCGGCTTGCTCCGGCAGAGAAAATCTGCCTACTTCCCGTGGATTGCCTGGGTCGGAGATGTCGATAGCACGATAAATCTTCCCGACCAAGCCAGGCGCGCCCGCCGCCGCATGCACAAGACACCCGCCGTCGTAAAAATTCCGGTGAGTTCCCGTGGTCCCGGTTCGGAAATGGCCCAGTTGACGCGGCTGGGTTGGTTCACTCACGTCCCAGATGAGGAAGCCTTCAGAAAACGGTTTGTCGTCGAATCCGCCCCATCCCGGCGCGATGCGTTCGAGTCCGGTAATCATCTTGCCATCGGCCACTTGAATCTGGATCGTCCAGGTATTCTCGGGACCCGGTATAAAGGTGACAAATTCCGGCGAACTCGGATCTGTCACGTCGAGAATGCTCCAGCCGCGGTGCCACAGGTGGGCCAAATAGAGATACCAACGGCCGTTCATTTCCTGCATAGCCAATTTGAAAGCGGGCTTGCCGTTGAGATCGTGGTACCCCAGAACCTCGGTGTTGTGGGCGGAATATCCTGGCGGGATCGGTTGGGCCATTTTAGCGGCTTATCGTAACGTCGTTTTTAGCGCAATACCTTTCCACGGGGCACTGGCTGCAGAGGGGTGAGATTGGCCGGCAGAGATGCTGACCAAAGCTCACCAATAGATCGTTGTATTCAATCCAATATTGCTTAGGAAGTTTTTCTCTGAGCGCGAACTCCGTCTTCTCGGGTGTTGCCGTCTTTATATAGCCCCACCGGTTGGAAATTCGGTGAACATGTGTGTCCACGCAAATGCCCGGCTTACGATAGCCCAGAGTGACGACGAGATTGGCAGTTTTCCTTCCGACACCTTTGAGCTTTAGCAGTTCGTCGATCTCGTCGGGAACTTTCCCCGAGTAATTCTCGATCAATCTTCGGCAGATCTCTCGAATAACCTTCGCCTTGGTGCGATAGAAACCCACAGGAAAAATCGTCTTTTCGATTTTTTTTGTCGTCAGCTTCATCATGGTTTCCGGCGAGTCGGCAAGGGCAAAAAGGCAATGGGAGGCTTTAGCCGTAGTGGCGTCCTGCGTGCGCAGGCTCAAGATGCAGGAGATCAGCACCCTGAACGGGCTCTCGTAAGTTTCCGCCATGAGAGTAACAATAGGCGTCTCCCATTTGGGAACTTCCCGGCGCAAAATGCGAATGACGGCATGAATGTCGCGGTCTCTCACGGTGCTGGTCTTTTCAAGGACGATTGGCTAAATTGGAAATGTTTCATATCACAGATCGTCAGCCGGTTAAAACTTTTGTTCAGGTAATGGTTGCCGACAGAATCCTTAACGTCCTGGATGCGCGATCGCCAAAGAATCTTACCGGTGATCACTACAAACCCGCGGCTGTCTTAATGCCCATTCAGGAACGCGATGATGGGGATCACCTCGTCTTGACCAAGAGAGCGGAACACCTCAATCATCATCGGGGTCAGGTAGCCTTTCCCGGAGGCCGGGTGGATGCCGGTGACCGCAATGCATTAGCAGCAGCCCTGCGGGAAAGCCATGAGGAGATTGGCATTGATCCGTCGCACGTGCGAGTGCTAGGGCGACTCGATCAGGTTGCGGCGGCTTATGATTTTGTCGTTACGCCCTTCGTTGGGGTCATCCCGCCATCTTACGAGTTCCACTTGAATCCTGCGGAGACTGACGCGGTCTTCTCGGTTCCTATCGCAAGTTTGCTGGAGCCAAAATGCGTGGCCATCGCCGATCATCTCTCATCCCACGGCGAACCCGTCTATCACTTCTACTGCAATGGATGGGACATCTGGGGTGCGACCGCAAGAATCATCGTTCAATTTCTAGACCTGGTTTATGGGTATCAGGTTAAGCAGATTTAGCGGCCACAGTCTCGGGCAGAGCAGTCGTGAGACTGTCGCGTTAGTTGTTGTTCTCTCATTGACTATCTCGGGCATCACCGGTCTTATGCATGCGCCGTAGGCTTGAGCCAATGTTGACCTTGAACCCGACTTCATCGTGCTGAACCCCGCCATCGGGCTTAGAATTGATACCGCATCTTGAGGAAGACCGAGTCTTTCTCGGAGAAAAGTCCAAGATTGGCGAATTTATTGTGGCCACCGTAGAAGGCGCCGATCAGACTCAAACTAATTTTTTCATTCCAGGGAGGCGCATAAGTCACCGCCGGATTGGCGCTCCAGTAGCCGGCGGGGTCGTAGCTCAGGAAGACGTCGGGCAAGATTGTATCGCCCAAGTATCCGGTGCTGACTCTGAAGGTGAAATTGGTCGTGACCGTTCTTATTTGCTCCGCGCTGAAAAATGGATGTATGCCGTTCTCGTGATCAAAAATGATCCGCTGAAAAATTTGAAAGGACATTCTGAAAGGGCGCCAAGGATCGTCTTGCAGAAAAGGTATTAAGGTGGTCCGGTCGAATCCGAGCGCGTACCGCAAGGTATTTTTTTTGACGATGCCGTCCGGATATTTAGGATTGGGCCCCGCCATAAGGCCAAAAGATCCAGGGTATTGCGAGATATTGTACGGCTCGGAGGGGTAAAGGGCCATTTCGCCTCTGATCGCCGTATTTACCGGGAGGGAGGCAAGCTGGTCGACCGTATAGTTAAAATGGCCAGCGAATATGTTTGTTCGCGCGTTAATCAAGCTCAAAAAGGCCTGGGTGCATGCTGGAGGTGTGGGAGGGGCAGTTCCGGGACATTGGATCAGCCTCGTGCTCTTAAGCTTGAATACCATGTCTGTCGCTTGCGGATTAAACCCCCAGATATAACCGAGGCCAAAGTTTAATTTGCCGATCGTATGGGACAATCGGGTTCCTATTTTCCAACTGTCCCCCGCTTCTGGGAGTTCCCTTGACGTGGTAGGAAGGATAACGCAGGTCGCTGGGTTGATTGCAAAACAACCTGGACCAATGATGGGATTTGCGAATAAATTGCCGAAGGCATTATTTCCGGCAATCACCAATCGGGTTTCAGGATGGGCAGACCATAGTCCGAATCTGACTTTCCGATCCGTGGTATCGTTGCTGCCCATGAATTCATCGACTCTTTGTTCCGCTGCATCTAAGGAGCCAGGAAGCGCGAAAAACTCAAAGATCGTGTTGCTTACGGGTCGAATCGTGTAGAGCGCTCTTAATCCCCAGGAGGGTATGCGGGACTCGTCGAGGTTGAAAAGATTTGGCGCCGCGGGCGGAGCGAACCTGAGGTCTTGGGGGTTGATGACATCGAGCAACCGGAAACCGTCGGTTTCCCCCCAGGAAATAAATTGGCGGCCGATTCTTAATTTCAAACGGTCCGTCGGGGAAGCGTCCAAAACGGCTTCCCATGGTACGGGACTGTACTCGTCATAGAAGGTGACGCTTAACGGCCTGACAGGCTGGGGAGGAAAATAGGAGACGCTTGCCTCGCGGCTTTTGGTCTCCGCGCTATAACGCGGCTCCTTGACGAAACGCCAGGAGATAAAAAATTTTGCCCAATCCGTCATTTCGACGTTAAATTCGGGCTGGATGGTAAATCTCTCCATGACGAAACGGTTCGAAGTGTTGAAAAAACGGCTGCCGTGACTGACCGATAATCCACTAACGTTCTCGGCGAATCCGCCGAACGATACCTTTTCTTCGAAGAATTTTTCCCACTCATCGCCGAAAATGGAGGCTGCCAAACCAGGACCGGATAGGAAAGCGATCAGCGCAACAGCGGCAATCGAAAAAAATATCTTGCGGCAATTCTTCGTCATACTCGGACTCCAAAGGATGCTTAGCCGTCTATATTTTTGCGTTCGGTTCGTGATATTTTTTTTACAATTGTTTCAGCCGGGATCTTCTCCTGAGGAAATCCAACGAGGTTTGTTTATATCATATGTCAAGCATTGTTTTCGTATGTTTGTTGTCGGCCGTTTTATTGGCGTCGCCTTTCCTTACGCCGAGTCTATTTCCTTTGGCTTGGGTGGCCTTCGTGCCACTCTTCTGGGCCGTTGACCAAGCGAAGGGTCTACGCCAAGCGGCCTTCTATGGTTGGCTCGTGGGCTTCATTGCCCACCTATTGGGCTTTCACTGGCTCGTTTACACGATCAACGTGTTTGGCGGATTTCCCTATCCCATCAGCACTGTCGTTTTTTTTATCTACGCTGCGCTGCAGGGAATTCAGATGGCAATCTTTGCTTTCTTGGTGCGCGGCGTCGGCTTCGGACCCTGGCAAATTTTTCCCGCGCTATTTTGGGTTTCCATAGAATTCTTATTTCCTCTTTTGTTTCCGTGGCACCTGGCGAACACGCAAAATTCTTTTTCCTGGTTCATTCAAACAGCCGACCTCGCCGGGCCTTACGGCGCGAGTTTCTTGCTCATGTGGTTCAACGCGATTATTGCGGGCGCTCTATTCAAAGCGGCGCCGGGTACAAAGGCGAGGTGGACTCCCGCAGCGCTTTTCACGGTGTGTCTTATTGCCAATCTGACTTACGGTCTCGTGAGGCTGAAACAAGTCACGACGCAAATGAATACAGCGCCCCAATTAACTGTTGCTGCCGTGCAAGGGAACATCGGAGTGGGCATGAAATGGGATCCGAAGCAGATGAATGTTAATCTAGACGCCCATACGAAACTCACTCAGGAAATTGACGGCGTGCAAGTCGTCATTTGGCCCGAATCAGCCATCGAGGAATGGCTGCCAGAAAACCTCCAGGCGCTGCCGCCAAAGTTTGTCGAGTCGCTTCGGCTCAAGGATGCCTACTTTATCTTCGGCACCAGGAGTTATCGCGGAAATCCCAAAGGCCCCGATTTGAGGGCCTTTAATACCGCTTTTCTGACGGATCCAAAAGGACGGGTTTTGGGGCGATACCATAAGCAGGTCCTGCTCGCCTTCGGCGAATACATTCCGTTCTCTGGCTTGCTCGGATTATTGCCCGGCATGCCGTTCGTGGAAGGGTTTACCGCGGGGGACAGTCTGCGCACGTTAGACTTGCCCGGCGGGATAAAAATCGCGCCGCTGATTTGTTATGAAGACCTGATACCCGAATTGTCCCGCGGCTTTGTCCGCGAAAAGAAAGCCAACCTATTGGTGAATTTAACCAATGACGCCTGGTATGGTAACACGGTGGCACCCTGGCAACATGCCCGCCTTGCCCAGTGGCGCGCCATCGAAACACGGCGTAGCTTGCTGCGAGTCACCAATACCGGCGTGACCGGTTTTATCAACGCTAAGGGGGAGATGGTCGAAGCACTGCCGATATTCACGCCTGCCGTGCTGAAAACTCGGGTGCAAATTTTAGAGGGGGAAACGCTTTACGTGCGCTTTGGCGACTGGTTTGCTTGGGGGATCACGTTCATATCACTAGGCATTATCCTGGTTCATTACATGCGCCGCTCTTCGCCGATCCGATAACTACCCGACACAAACAGCGAGCTCGCGCTCTTCGAATTTCCCGGAGACTCATTAGGTAGGTTTCACGCCGCGGTCGAAGCGGGAGATACCCCGGCCCGCTTTTTCCCGATTCTCAACAATGCGTTTCCACTTCTCTTCATTTGAAATAAGCGACCAGTCCTCTTCGCCATGGGCGGTGATTTGAAGCTTATTGGTGTCGGGGTCGGAGAAATAAATGCTCCGTTCACCGGGAGCCCGAAGTCCGTCCTCCGCGCGCATGTCGCCTTGGTTAGCCCCACCAAGAGCGGGAATCATTTCCACCATACGATCGAAATCTTCCTGGCTTACGTTGAAGGCGACGTGAACCGCGCGACCATGTCGTTTCGTCCGATCCGATAGCGCTGCTACCGGTGCAACACCCAATAACTGGTAATTGGGGAACTGGAAAAAAGTTTCCCCTTGATCTTCGCCTAGGAAGTTGAGACCGAGAGCTTCGCTGTAAAATCGCTTCGCTCGCGTCAGATCGGTGGTTTCCAATACCACATGGCTCAAACAAATGTCGCCCAGCGACTGGCGGTTCATGCAGATTTCCACGTGGTTGTTATCGAAATCCGTAAAGCGAAAAGAGCGCAAGAACGGCGAAGCGCCTGAATGCGCGCGGATTGGACCGCAGACGACGCCGGATTGTTGGATGCGCTCGACCATGGCGTGAAAGTTTACCTCCGAACCGATAGCGATGGCGTAACGTGGCGCCTCGCTGGGCGAGGGCTCCGTCTGGACGCCAGGCAGATTCAAACCGATGATGTTTTCGCCGGCCTTTACATAAGTGTGTCTCGGCGAACCATCGGCGTTCTTGCGTTGCGTCAGGAACGTAAGGCCGACGACTTCCAAGTAAAATTTCTCCGCGCGCGGCAAGTCACGCACGGGAAAGGCGATATGGTCTAGGGTTTCGGCTCCGAACATGATTAGAACCTCCGTGAATTGAGAACTAAACGTCGTGGCTTTTACCAGTCGCGGGAATCATTTGTTTTTTGGATCCCCTTCTAAGCGGAGCTTTGCGAAGGCGAAGAATCTCGCGTGCAAACAAGGTTTGCGTTAAGCTTCTCACGCCCCGTGATATGAAAGAACGATGGCAATTTGTTCAACCGTCTTGCGCACGGCCCTCCATTATTTTCGCTTCAAAACAATCTCGTCCAGAATTTGCAGCCCGTCCTTGTAGAATTTGTGGTTTTGCTCGACGGTATTGAGCTGAACACGGGAGGTTCCTAAGAGGTTTTGCAGCTCTTTCATGCGCGGGTAAATCGGCTCGACCTTGGGATGAGCAACGACCCGGCCTTCTTTGGCGATCAATTGTTGACCGGGTTCCGACAGGAGAAAATCATAGAAAAGAGCCGCTGAATAGGGATGTGGAGCATTGCGCGCCAAAGTCAGCGGATACATCAGCGCGGGAATCAGATCTTCTGCGACCCAGTCAACGGGCGCGTTGGTCGCCCGCAGGTTCTCGTTATTGTAGGCGTACGTTGTGACCGCCAACGGAGCTTCGCCCGCCATCATCATTTGAGTTGTGGTATCGCGGCCTACGCGGATCAAAAGCCGTTGCTGACTGAGACGCGTAAAATAATTCACGGTCTTTTCCCGACCCCATGCGGCGAGCAAGGCCATGACTTCTTCCAAGGATGATTCGTCGAACAGAATTTCGCCTTTCCAACGCGGCTGAAGCAGCTCTTCCCAGCTCTTCGGCACATCCTTTCGGGCCACCTTTCGGGGGTTGAACGCGAAAACGCGAAAGGCGTAGTTCATGTTCGTAAAATAGGCGCTTTTGGCGTGGGCCGGATAGATGGCGCGGGCCGGCGTGTCGTAGCGGCCGATAAGATTCCTTTCGAGCAACGCGGGGAGAAGATCAGTTGAGGGCTTGATGACATCCACCAAGTTACGACCGGCGCTGGCTTCAGAAATAACCCGTTGCGTCACTTGTCGGGTCTTGGCGCGCCAGACCTGTGGATTGGTGAATGGGTACAGTTTTTTGAATGCTTGGATATAGCGGCTCGCGTTGTCGATGCCGCTATTCGTGTACCAGACCATCTCACTTTCGGTTTTGGCCCCTTCGACGAGCTTCTTTTCGCGTTCCGCAGGTGCGAGATTCTCCAGCTCCTTCCAAATCTCCTCGGGTGACTTGGCCGTGCCGCCGAAACTTGGTCCCGCTGTTACGACGATGAGTAGGAGTAAGGAGATGACGGTGGAAGGCCGGGGTAGAAGTGTGAGGCCGAAAATGGGGTGCATCAAAAACTTCTTGGGTCGCAATGGGAAAAGCATATTCTTACTCGTCCTCACCGGCGAAGAATGTATTGCAGCAGACGAAGCAGTGTCAAGACTACCCCTGGTTTTGCTGTCAAAAAAACTTTGGTTCTTGGCGGGATACGGAATAAGTATCGAATAATATTGATCTCGCGCGCGAAGGCTTCGATCTGAGCTCAGCTGAACGGCAAAGAGAGCGAAGAGAGGAACATGTTGGACCTCCTGTGGTAACGGGCACTGGTGCATCACGACGCTCGCAAAGCCCGACAGCGGTCCGGTGGGAGCTGTAAACAGACAATTTCACCGTGTCGGATTGTTGCCGACGGGTGCAGCTTGGTTCGTAACTTCTGGTTTCCCACGGAGAGCTGGCATTCTAGAGCGTCCCCCATAAAGATCACGGCTTCGACTTTGCCGCGCAGTACATTTTCTTGCTCTGCGCAGGTTTTGCTGACCACGTGAATATCTTCCGGCCGAACAACCAGGACGACGTGATCGCCGGGCGCAGTTCCGTCGGGCAGAACGCAACGCATTTTCCCGCTAGCGGTTTCAATCTCCCCTAGTCGTGTCTCTTCGTTTTGTTCTGTGAGCGCTCGTCCCTCGAGAAAATTCGTCAAACCAATAAAGTTGGCGACGAACCGCTCCTGCGGCGCCTGGTAGATTTCCATCGGCGTACCGCTTTGGGCAATGCGCCCCTGGTCCATAACGGTGACCACGTCCGACATGGTCAAAGCTTCCAGTTGGTCGTGAGTGACGTAGAGAGTTGTGATACCCAACCGCTTCACTAGCTCACGCAGCTCAAGTCGAGTTTCTTCTCTGAGCTTCGCGTCCAAATTGCTGAGTGGCTCGTCGAGCAGCAAGACACGAGGTTCTTTAACCAGCGCCCGGGCGAGAGCAAGCCGCTGCTGCTGGCCGCCACTCAGAAACGGCGCAGGGCGGTCCGAAAGACCCTCGAGCTGCACCAGGGTTAGCGCCTCGTCGACCTTCTTCCGAAGCTCGTGTTGAGCCAATTTGCGCTTCCTCTCACGCAAAGGAAAGGCGACGTTTTCAAAGACATTCAGGTGGGGCCAGATGGCGTAGGATTGAAACACCATACCGATGTCACGCTTATAAGGCGGCAGGATTATCCGGCGAGAAGATGAAAAAACCAAATCGTCGCCGACAAAGATCTCACCTTCGTCAGGGGTCTCCAAGCCGGCGACGGAACGTAAGGTCGTGGTCTTACCGCAGCCACTCGGCCCGAGCAATGTGTAGAATTGTCCGAGTTTCACTTCCAGGCTGATGCCGCGGACCGCGTGCACATGGCCTTGGTCTGTCTGATAGTGCACGTGCAGGTTCTCGATTCGGATCATACGTTCGGTGCCTGCACGAGCTGTCGGCGAAAACCGATATATCGGACGGCGAGGGTAAGAAGCAAAAGCGTAAGCATCAACAAAGTTCCGATGGCCGCAACCGCCGGCACATAGCCTTCATCCCACATGTTCCAAATCAGGATAGAGAGCACCTGATTCTGAGGTCCTTCATAAAGCATCAGTGGCATACCGGCGATGCGCACGGCATGCAGCACAACCCAGATCCAGACGCCGACAAAAGTTGGCAGCATCAGCGGCAGAAAGACACGCCAAAGCGTGCGCCAAGGCGGCGCGCCGCTGACATAAGCGGCTTCTTCCAGCTCCTTGTGAATTTGCAAAAGCGAGGCGTTCATCGAGCGCGTGCCATAAGCGAGAAAGCTGGCAGTGAAGCCGATGGCCATCGCCCACACAGTACCGTAAATCGGCAGGAAGTCGATTTTTAAGAAGACCCAAAAAAACGCGATGCCCATGACGATGCCTGGAATCGCGTGAGGAACAAAAGCCAATTGGTCGAGCAGTTTTCGCCCCCAGAATTTGCTGCGCACGACGACCAGGGACACGAAGAAGGATAGAACCACCGTTGCTGTGGCCGTAACCGCGACCATCAAGATCGTGTTTTTCAGTGCGGCGCCCACTTCTCCGTATTCTGCGAGCAGGCGATAATTTTTCAAACTCATGCCTTTGAACGCTGACAACGAAGGTGTCTGTATGTAAGACAGAAAAGAGGCGTAGACGAATACGGCGAAGGGCAAGAGAATCGCGAGAAACAGGTACAGAAAGACCAGAATCACGGCGGGATATCGCCATTTCCCGAGATCGAGTTGCCGGGGGCGGTATCCTTTGCCGGTAATGATCGTATACTTTTCCGCTCGACTGATCATGCGTGCGTAAAAATACGTTGTTATGATCGCGATGAACAGATAAACCATAGCCAACGCATTTGCCTGGCCATAGACCGGCATAAAGGTGGCGCTGCGAACGATGGCGTAGATCTTGGTGCTGAAAACGTAGATTCCGGCAGGAAGACCCAATATGCCGGGAATTTCGAATACCTCCAAAGCGGTCATTACTTGATAGATCATCACCGCTACCAATCCCGGCGCTAGCAGACGCAGGGTGATTTTGCGCGCGGCGGAGAGCGGTGGCGCTCCGGAAACCGCCGCTGCCTCTTCCAACGTGGGGTCCATATTGCGCATGAGGGGCACCAGCATTAGAAACGCTGTGGGAACAAGACGAAGCCCCTCGAGAAAAACCATGCCGCCGAGGCTATATATATTGATGGGAGGTTGTTCTAAGCCAAATAGATTTTGCAGTGACTTGTTAATGAGTCCGATTCTCGGACTCAAAAGAAGGACCCAGGCTATCGCCTGGAGCATGCCGGGAGCCGCCAAGGTCATAGGCACACCGGCGTAAATCCAGAGTTTCACCGGCAAGTTGGTCCGCTCAACCAGCCACGCCAGAGTTACAGCCAGGCTGATCCCAAAGAGCGAACTGCCACTGACATAGATCAGGGTATTTGTGAATAGCTCATAGGTCCCGGGGTCGGTATAGACCTTGACGTAATTGACCCAGCCCATGCTTTCGAAGGAGAAATCGCCGGGCAACCGCGCGGTGCTGAAGCTTCCCAAGATGAGAAAAAAAAGCGGAACAAGAACCAACCCGAGAACAAGAAGAAAAATTCCCGAGTGCCAAACCAGAGGACGCAACGCGACCCGCATAGCTCACCGACCTCGCGTTTTGCCCCCGCCGCGCAGCCATAGCTCATCCCAGTAGGCCAATAGCTTGGGTTGGATCTCTAACTCTACACCCGGATTCCTGAAAGCGTCTTTTTTCCCCACAATCTGATCGGCGAAAGGCACGAGTTCCTTACGCTGCAGGTTTTTATGAACCGGCGGGGCATAGTCGCCAACATATTGGGCGATTTGACCCTCCATGCTGAGAAACCAGTTGACAAAAAGACGGGCGGCGTTGAGGTTTGGCGCGCCTTTAAGAATGCCCATCTCCGAGACGGCGACCGGTACGGGCTCAGGACAGTGATAACTCACCGGCGCGCCGTCCAAAGTTTTCTGATAGCTGCGATACTCGGCTGCCGGAATGGTCGCGTCAAACTCGCCGGCGGCCAAAAGTTCCAGGTTCGCGTTCATCCCTTCGCGGCGTAGTTGTGGTTTCACTTCTGTAAACAGCCTGGCGAGAAAATCTCTGGCCCATTTCTCGCCGTTGGCTTTCCAGAGAGCCAAAGCCCACAGTTGAGGCCGATTGCCAATCGCGAGGTTGCCGTTACGAAACTTTGCATTGGTAAGCAGATCGTCCCAGCGCCTGGGCATTTCTTCTTTCTTTAGACGTCGCGTGTTATAGGCCATGCACCAGTAACGCATGTGCATGCCGACCCAGAGGCCTTCCGGGTCAACGGTATCTCCGGGATTATTCTTCAAGTTGGGTATGTTACGCATGTCCTCGAGGGCTTGGGCTTCCTTGTAGAGAAAGAAACTGCCGCCGAGTCCCGTAATGATGTCGGTTACAATGCGCTTGTTTTTGAAGGCAACCAAGGTCCGGATGGCTCGGTCCTCATGGCTTGCGCGGGAGTACTCGATGGGCACAAAAGGAAAACGCTCCTTAAAGGGGCGGAACATAATCTCTGCTTGGGGCGGGTCCATCGTGTGGTAGATGCGTAACTTGCCTTCGCGCTTGGCGCCATCGAGCCAGCCCTTGGGCACTTCGAGTTCCTTATCGATGTTGGAAAGAATGTTGGGATCAAGTTTGAGCTTCTTGAGCATCTCTTCGGTGGATTTTGGAAGAGGGGCAGCCCATCCGTGCCCCGAGCCGATGGCGAGATCCAGAGATATTAGTAGGGCGAAGACTAAGAGTATCTTTCCTAAGGTCATAACTGTCACTCCTCGTCCAAAGATTTGCCGCCAGGGAACAAATATCAGTCCCAGCCGGCCGGCATGCGTCACGTCGCAGCAAGAAAGTTAAGGCGATCGTTCTCACCGCGTGTGACGACGAGCGACGGAACACGGATCTCGAAAGGCTTGTTGCCATGAATACCGGTCTCGAACATATCGGGTTCTTTCCAGTTCATCCGTTTCTTCCTTTGTTACCAGTTCACGGCCTCCCTATCACGGATCGTTATTCAACGCCATTCTCGGCGCACAGAGAATTGGAGGACTATTGGTGCATGTAGGAGTCGATGTGGCAGTTGAGGATTTCAAGCTCGAGGCTTTGTCCAAGAGATGTGGGGTTTTGCTCGAGCCCCGGGATTTGCCGAAGGATTTCGGTGGAAAAATACCGTGGGATAAATCTCTAAGAGATTGTTTGGGATCTAACGCGGAGGGTGGATTACCTGCCAGCTCACGCGAGTTGGAACGCGTGAACTGGCAGGAAGAGACTAATGCCGATCGTGATCATCGAGGTCGGGAATGCCGGCGGCGAACCAGTTGCCGCCGTTCGCGCTGCGAATCAGGAGCACGGGGCTCGCGCAATCCGTCGGTGGTATCGGCACCAGCACGTCGTCGATCTTGAAGTCGCCGTCAGCCTCCAACGGGACACCGGCGAGGGTGCTGCTGTGTTCAATAAACGGGGCCGCGGCTTCACAAATCAGCGTGGCAAACACACTAGTGCCAGTGGGTGGCCTTCCGATACCATTGCCGCCAGCCAAGACAAGCCCCTTCCCTTCGACCTTGATGTCCCCATTATCTTTTATCTTTGCGTCCAAGTCCTTGATCCTCCAGATCTGACCGGGAGAATTGACGCCACGGACCATGTTTCGGTTGACCGTAATAGCGCCCGTGGTCGCGTCCACGACTACGTTCGAGATGGGGATAACTCCGATTCCTCCCTTGAATTTCACCAAGATATTATCATGCTTACGATCGTGATTATCATCGGCTACTAGCGACGAAGCAAGAAATCCTCCTATGAGGACAACGAGGATAGAGACAAATAGACTCTTTTTCATGAGCGCACCTCCATTTTATTTTTTACTCCTAGAAACATCTGCTTCACGTTCAGTTGTTGATGGACAGAGGATCATCAGCCGCTGATTCTAGCCGGCATGGTGCCAGTGACGTCAATCCCCAATCGGGGGAATTTTGGGTTACCCGAATGGGGATTATTCGTAACGAAATTTTTTCAAACAATGCCGAGCACCGAAAAATCGCCGACAAGTTGCCTGTCTTCCGTCTCCCTGCTAATGGTAGTCGCCATGGTGCAACAAGAGCTTAAACGACAAATAGGATTGTTCGATGCGGTGATGCGCTGAGACGCTCCCCACACCCGGAGGCGTGCTTTTGGTTTGGGTTCTCGGCGGATTTCTGGCTTTGACGGGAGCGCTGAGCTGTGCCGAGCTTTCGGCGAGTTTGCCCTATGCAGGGGGAGACTACATTTACATCAGAGAAGCCTACGGGAAGCTCATGGGCTTCATGTCCGGCTGGTCGTCGTTTCTGGTAACTTTCTCCGGCGCCATCGCATTCCTCGCCGTCGGCTTTAACGGATTCATGTCATTTTTCTTCCCCATCCTTGGATCAGAAAAGGCAATCTTCGCGACGACGGTTTTAGGTCTCTCGATCAACGTTACGGTGGGCACCTTATTCTCAATGCTTGTCGTCCTACTGATTTCGGGCATGCATTGTTTGGGCGTCCGGCTTGGCACGGCAACGCAAAATATTTTGACCACGTTGAAGATCGGCTCCCTCCTGGGGATAATCCTTTTAGGAGTTTTATTCGGCAAAGGCGATGCGGGCCATTTCAGTCCGTTATTCGATTGGCATAAGATCGGGAACTTTAGCGTTTTTGCCGCAGCCTTTATCCCAGCGATTTTCGCCTACTCCGGTTGGAATGCCGTGATCTATATCGCCGGCGAGGTCAAAGAACCGGAAAGAAACTTGCCGCGCGCTTTGTTATGGGCGAATCTGATCGTGATTGCACTGTACCTGGCCGTCAACGTCGTTTACATCTACGGCGTGCCCGTGACCGAAATGAAAGGGGCGCTCAGAGTGTCCGAAGTCGCAACGACGGCTCTGTTCGGCTACCAAACATCGGCGTGGATTACTGCGATCATCACCGTCTCGATCCTCGGCGCATTGAATGTTGTGACCATGATCGGGCCGCGGATTTACTACGCCATGGCGCGCGATGGGGTTTTCTTTAAGCGTCTTGCCGGCGTTCATCCGACCTTCGGCACGCCGACCAGCGCCATCCTCCTTCAGGCGATCTGGGCGTGCCTGCTGATTCTAACGGGGACCTTCGGCACCCTCTTCACCTACGTCAGTGTCATCATCACACTATTCTCCGCGCTGACGGTCGGGTCTGTCATCGTGCTGCGATGGAAACGGCCGGAACTGAAGCGGCCCTACAAGCTTTGGGGCTATCCGATTGTACCCATCCTTTTTATTCTTGCTCATCTGTGGATCGTGTGGGGCTCGGTTGTCGAGAAGCCCAGGGATTCCTTGATTGGTGTTTTCATCGTCGCGCTGGGCATTCCAGCTTACCTTATCTGGCAGAATCGGCTAAAAAGTAACTAACAGGCTTTATTCTATTCAAGCCCAACAAAGGAGCGGTACACAATGGCAGTTAGGATTACCAAAGTTTATACGCGCACGGGAGACAACGGCGAGACCGCCCTGGTCGGCGGCAAGCGTGTTCCTAAAGACTCGGCGCGCATCGAGGCCTATGGCACCATCGACGAGTTAAACTCCATCGTCGGACTTGCGCGAGCATTCAACGAAGAGAAACTTAGCGACGGCGAGGCCCATCGATTCTTGGACTTGGTGTTGCGTCAGATCCAGGATGAGCTCTTTGATCTGGGCAGCGAGCTGGCGACGCCGCCGGATTTTTTTCAAGAAGGTATGTATCGCGTTGGGGAGCGTGAGGTCAAAAAGATCGAGCAACTGATCGACGAATGTCAGAAGAGTCTCGAGCCGCTCAAATCTTTCATTTTGCCGGGAGGCGGCAAACTCGGCGCCTATTTGCATCAATGCCGCACTGTTTGCCGGAGAGCGGAGCGGGAAATTCTTCGGCTTTCCCGCGTCGAAGAGTTGAGTGAATGGCCGGTGAAGTACGTGAATCGCCTTAGCGATCTCTTCTTTGTTTTGTCGCGCTGGATCAGCAAACAAACCGGCGAAGAGGAATATCTATGGCAACGGGGGCTGGCGGAAAGACCCCGAGCAAAGAAATAGAAGCCAGGGTTCAGGATCTGAGAGATGTTCAGGATGACAATTACGTCGAGCCTCATTCTGGGCAGAGCGATAAATCTTCGTTCTCGTGATTGCTCTGGGGTTGAAATCCACGAACGCAGTTTGAATTCAAGCGGAGGACATTCATGGGGCTTCTGGATGGAAAAAAGGCAGTTATCTTCGGCGTGGCGAATGACCGCAGCATCGCCTGGGCGATTTCCGAGGCATTTCATGCGGAAGGAGCGGACCTGGCGTTTACTTACGCCGGGGAAGTTTTGGAAAAACGGGTAAGACCTCTGGCCGAGGGCATCGGAGCAAAAATCATCCTGCCTTGTGATGTGACCAAGGATGAGGAAATTGAAAAGGTTTTCGCCCTACTGAAGCAAGAGTGGGGCTCGTTGGATATTTTGATCCATGCAATTGCCTTTGCGAACAAAGAAGACCTGTCCCATCCCTACGTTCAAACAAGCCGGCAAGGATTTCATCTGGCCATGGATGTGAGCGCTTACTCCCTTGTCGCACTGGCGCGTCACGCCGCGCCACTGATGGAGAATCGCAAAGGATCTATTCTTACCATGACCTACATGGGAGCGGAAAAAGTGATTCCCAATTATAATGTCATGGGCGTTGCGAAGGCTGCATTGGAAGCGAGCGTGCGTTATCTCGCTCATGATCTGGGCTCCAAAGGTATCCGCGTCAACGCTATCTCCGCTGGACCCATCAGGACGCTGGCGGCGGCAGGGATCTCCGGCTTCAAGGATATGCTGCACTACGTTAGCGAACGGGCGCCGCTGAAGAGAAACATCGACGCCGAGGAGGTAGGGAAAACCGCGCTCTATTTGTGCAGCGACTGGGGCAGCGCCGTCACCGGCGAAGTGCTCCATGTAGACGCGGGGTATAATATTATGGGGATGTAAGGCAAAGGGGGAGAGTGCCATGGCTATGAAAGAAATTACGCCGCAGCAAGCCTATGAGGTGTTACAAAGAGAAGCGGGCGCCGTCTACATCGATGTGCGCACCGAGCGCGAGTTCGCCGCCGGGCACCCGCAGGGCGCGGTCAATATCCCGGTAGCCTTTCCCGATCCGGGGCGCGGCATGGTCATGAACACCGACTTCGTGAGGGTCGTGGGAGACCATTTCCCCAAGGAGAAGAAAATCATCCTTGGCTGCCAAGCTGGGCCACGATCCAACGCGGCGGCGGGATTGCTGCAGCAGGCGGGCTATCAAGACATCTCAAACATGGTCGGGGGTTTTGGCGGAATGCGCGATTCGCTGGGCAATGTGGTGGCGCCCGGTTGGTCGAGTTTGGGGCTGCCCGTGAGCCAAGACAACGGGGATGGCGTGAGTTACCAGTCGCTTTCAGCGAAGGCTCCCTGAGTCCACCAATAGAGGCCAGAATCCAGAACGATTCATCGTAAAGGGAAATTGAAAATCAAATATGAGCGATAAGAACAACCGCCTCTATTTCAAACAAATCGAAATGGGGCCGATGCAAAACTTTGTTTATCTCATCGGCTCCGTCGAGACACGCAGGATTGCCGTTGTCGATGCGGCCTGGGAGATTGATCAGATCCTGCGCATTGCGGCTGAGGATGACATGGAGATCACGCACGCGTTCGTCACGCACACGCATCCGGATCATGTGGGCGGGCGCTTCGCGGGAGTCCAAATCGAAGGCGTGACGGAGCTTCTCAGCAAGTGCAAAGCAAAAGTCGTGGTGCACAAAGCGGAGGCTGAGTTTCTCAAGGCGCTGTCGCCGTCGGATGTCATCAAGACAGAAAGCGGCGACAAGATCGATGTCGGCGGCGTCGAGATTCAATTGCTGCACACGCCGGGACACACGCCCGGATCGCAGTGCTTCCTGGTGGAGAATCGGATTATTTCAGGAGATACGCTTTTTATCGGATCCTGCGGGCGGGTAGACTTGCCCGGTAGCAATCCGGAACAGATGTATTACAGCTTGACACAGAAGCTGATGGCGTTGCCGGAGGAGACGATTTTGTTTCCCGGTCACAACTACTCAAAGACATCAACGT
>WNFS01003141.1_pt1 | contig 22184 bp, 23 predicted proteins | sample 5400141 | NCBI WGS metagenome assembly WNFS01 (sample SAMN13153358, study PRJNA577476) | soil metagenome | isolation source: 60 cm saprolite under Madrone tree | place: USA:California | collected 2016-06-14
TCGTCCCGTCGGCGCCTGGTCCGGTTGAGTAGCAGCCTGAACGATCCGGCCTTCAGCGCTGCGCTGGTGGCCAATTTTCGCGACATCGTCGACATGACGTAGTGACAGGAATCAGCATGCCGAGAGTTGCCCGCCAGGACCTGATCGACAAATTCCGCGCCATGATCGCGCGCGGCCAGCCCATCATCGGCGGGGGGGCCGGTACCGGCCTCTCCGCGAAATGCGAGGAGGCGGGCGGCATCGATTTGATCGTCATCTACAACTCCGGCCGCTATCGCATGGCCGGACGCGGCTCGCTCGCCGGCCTGCTGGCCTATGGCAATGCCAATGACATCGTCGTCGAGATGGCGCGCGAGGTGTTGCCGGTGGTCAAGCACACCCCCGTGCTGGCCGGCGTCAACGGCACCGACCCCTTCCTGCTGCTGCGGCCTTTCCTGAAGCAGCTTATCGACCTCGGTTTTTCCGGCGTGCAGAACTTCCCGACCGTGGGCCTGATCGACGGCGTCTTCCGCGCCAATCTCGAGGAGACGGGTATGAGTTACGCCCTCGAAGTCGAAATGATCCGCCATGCCCGCGCTCTCGATCTGCTGACCACGCCCTATGTGTTCGGGGAAGCCGAGGCCGTGGCCATGGCCGACGCCGGGGCCGACATCCTGGTCTGCCACATGGGGTTGACCACGGGCGGGTCGATTGGCGCCGGCACGGCGCTCAAGCTCAAGGATTGCGTACCCAGGATCGATGCCTGGGCGGCGGCGGCCAAGGCCCGACGGCCTGACATCATCGTTCTCTGTCATGGCGGGCCCATCGCCACGCCCGAGGACGCGCGCTTCATCCTGGGCGCCTGCCCGGACTGTCACGGTTTTTACGGCGCATCCAGCATGGAGCGGCTGCCGGTCGAGATTGCGCTTACCGAACAGACCCGCAAGTTCAAGGAAATCGGCCGCCGCTGAAGGCGGCTAGGGAGGAAGAAAATGACTGATTCGACCATCGGCACGATCATCGTCATCGTGGTCATCCTGGCGATCGTCATCGCGGCGATCGTCTATCTGATGAACTGGCTCTACCGCCGGTCCTCGAAGGAGGTGGCCTTCGTGCGCACCGGCTTCGGCGGGCAGAAGGTGGTCATGAATGGCGGCGCCTTCGTGCTGCCGATCATCCACGACATCATCCCGGTGAACATGAACACCCTCCGCCTGGAGGTGCAACGCGGCCGCGACAAGGCGCTGATCACCCGCAACCGGATGCGCGTCGACGTCATCAGCGAATTCTATGTCCGCGTGCAATCGAGCCCCGATGCCATCGCCAACGCGGCGCAGACCCTGGGCCAGCGCACCATGCAGCCCGAGGCGCTGCGCGAGCTGCTGGAAGGCAAGTTCGTCGATGCCCTGCGCTCCGTCGCCGCCGAAATGACCATGGAAGAAATGCATGAAAAACGCGGCGAATACGTCAAGCGGGTCAAGCAAGCGGTAGCCGAGGATCTGCTGAAGAACGGCCTCGAGCTGGAAACCGTGTCCCTCACCGGCCTGGATCAGACCAATATGGAGTTCTTCAATCCCTCTAATGCCTTCGATGCCGAAGGTCTGACCCAGCTGACCGAGCAGATCGAGCGGCGCAAGAAACTGCGCAACGATATCGAGCAGGACACGATGATCCAGATCCGCAACAAAAACCTGGAGGCGGAAAAGCAATCGCTCGACATCGACCAGGAAAGTGAGGCGGCCCGGCTCGCACAGGAGCGCGAGTTGGAGGTGCGCCGCTCCTCGCAGCGCGCCGACATCGCCCGCGAACGCGCCCAGCACGACCAGCAGGCCGAGCAGGCCCAGATCGTCGCCCGACTCGAGGTCGAGCGCTCGCGCATCACCACCGAGCGCACGTTACAGGAGGCGCGTATCCGCCAGGAGCAGGAGTTGCAACAGCTCGAGGTGGAACGGCGCAAGACCCTGGAACTGGCCGAGCAGGCGCGCGCCGTCGCCATCGCCCAGGCTTCCAAGGCCCAGTCGGACGCCCAGGCCGAAGCCGAGATCGCCCGAGCCAAGGCCGTGTCGGCCGAAGAAAAGGTCTTCAGCGCGCGCGAGACCGAGATCGCCCAGCGACGCAAGGCAATCGATCTGATCGGCGCGGCGCAGGATGCCGAACGCGATGCCATCCGCGTCAAGGTGGCGGCCGAAGCCGACAAGTCGGCGGCGTCGGACCGCTCCGACGCCCGGCGTATCGACGCCGAGGGCGAGGCCGAAGCCGACAAGATCCGCTCGCTCGCCGCCCGGTTGCGATACGAGATCGAGGCCGAGGGGACTCGTCTGATGAACGAGGCACAGAACGCCCTGACGCCGGAGTCACGCGCCTCGGCGATGCGGCTGCGCCTGCTCGACCGGCTGGAGGCGATCATCCGCGAAAGCGTCAAGCCCATGGAGAAGATCGAGGGCATCAAGATCCTACATGTCGACGGTCTGGGCGGCGGGTCGTCGCGCGGGCCGGCGGGGGATGGCGGTACCAACTTCGCCGACAGCGTGGTCAACAGCGCGCTGCGCTATCGCGCCCAGGCGCCCCTTATCGATTCCCTGCTGAAGGAAATCGGCCTCTCAGGCGGCGGCGATCTCGGCAAGCTCGACAATCTCATGCGCGAGCCAGTTAGCAGCGACGAAACGCTCAAATAGGCGGGATCGGATATGGTGAAGGTCTACGCCTCGAGCGTCATCGACGCCCCGGCCGATCGCCTCTGGGCGGCGATCCGTGACTTCAACGGCCTGCCGAAATGGCATCCCCTTATCCGCGACAGCCGCATTGAAGGCAATCTGCCGGCCGACAGGGTCGGCTGCATTCGCAACTTCAACATGAAGGATGGCGGCAACATCCGCGAACAGCTGGTGACGCTGTCGGACTACGATTACAGCTGCACTTACACGATTCTCGAATCACCCATGGGCGTTTCCAACTATGTCGCCACACTGAAGCTGACGCCGATCACCGACGGCGGGCGCAGCTTCGTGGAATGGAGCGCGGAATTCGATTGCCCGCCGGCGCGCGAAACCGAACTCGCCGGTACGATCGGCACAGGCGTCTTTCAGGGCGGGTTCGATGCGCTGAAGCGCCAATTCGCCCGGCGCTGATGGTCAAGGTTCGGCGCAGCACGATCATCGAGGCGCCTGTCGACGAGGTCTGGCGCATCCTTCGGGACTTCAACGGGCATGAGCGCTGGCATCCCGCGGTGGCCGAAAGCCGCATCGAGGAGGGTCGCCAGGCCGACGAGATCGGCTGCGTGCGTCGTTTTCGCCTGGCCGACGGCGGCATACTGCGCGAGCAGTTGCTGCGCCTTTCCGATCGCGAACGCAGCTTCACTTATTGCATTCTCGAGGCGCCGATCCCGTTGATCGATTATGTCGCGACCGTTCGCCTGAAGCCCGTAACCGACGGACAGAGGACGTTCTGGGATTGGCAATCCAGCTTTCGCACGCCTGCCGGCGAGGAGAAGGCGCTGGCTGGCCTGGTGGGCGAGCAGATCTATCAGGCGGGGTTCGATGCCATCAAATCGACTTTCGGCCAGCAGAGCATCGCCCCGGCCCCGGCGCGCCGTACATCGGCCGGCAGCATTGCCGCCACGGGCGTGGCGGACCGGCCCATCGAATGCCAGGGCCTGGTGATCGAGCGCTATGGCGGGCCCGAAGTGTTGCATTGGGAGCGGTTGAGCGCGCCGCCCCCGGGACCGGGCGAGCTTCGCATCCGCCATACCGCCATCGGCCTCAACTACATCGATGTCTATGCCCGGACGGGCTATTACCCGCTGGTCGATCCCCCGGGGGTAATCGGGATGGAGGCGGCGGGCGTGGTGGTCGATATCGGCCCGGCGGTCCATGGCGTCCTGGCGGGCGATCGCGTCGCCTATGCCTGCAACCCGCCCGGGGCCTATGCCGAGTACCGGACGATGCAAGCCGACCTGGTCGTTCCGCTGCCCGACGACATCGACGATGAGACGGCGGCCGCGGTCATGCTGAAGGGCATGTCGGCCGAATTCCTACTCCATCGCGTCCATCGCGTGGGCGAGGGGGATGTGATCCTGGTCCATGCCGCCGCCGGCGGCGTCGGCCAACTGCTCTGCCAATGGGCACGCGCGCTTGGGGCCACGGTCATCGGGACCGTCGGCAATCTGGAGAAGGCCCGCATCGCCCGGGCCCATGGCTGCGCCTATCCCATCGTCTACAGCGAAGAGGATTTCGTAGAACGGGTAAATCAGATCACCGAGGGGCGGGGCTGCGACGTTGTCTACGACGCCGTGGGGCGGGATAGTTTCATGCGCTCCTATGATGCGCTGGCGCTACGTGGCCACCTGGTGAGCTATGGCCAGGCCTCGGGCCCCATCGAGCCCATCGACATTGCTGCCTTCGCGGCCAAGTCGGTGCGGGTGTCGCGGCCGAATTTCGGACACTATACCGGCACCTCGGTGGAGGTGCGGGCGATGACCGACCGCCTGTTCGACGTGCTCCGGCGCGGCATCCTGAGGGTCGAGATTTCCCAGCGCCATGCCCTGCGCGATGCGGCTCAGGCCCATCGCGACCTCGAGGCCCGGCGTACCACCGGCTCGACGATTTTCATTCCGTAGAGCGGCTATGTCAGCGAAATATTCATTTGGGAATAATGCCACCGTGGTACATCATTTGCGCGAATCGGCGCCTGTTTAGGAAGGTCTGCAACATGTCCAATGCTTTGAAGTTCTACATCGACGGCTCCTGGGTCGACCCGGTGACGCCCAAGACTCTCGACGTTATCAATCCGGCGACGGAGGAGCCTTTCGCCAAGATTTCCGTCGGCTCGGCTGCGGACGTGGACCGCGCCGTCGCGGCAGCGAAGGCCGCATTCCCCGCCTTCTCGCAAACGACCAAGGCGGAGCGGCTGCGGCTGCTGCGGCGCATCCTCGAGATCTACGACAAGCGTATCGACGACATCGCCAAGGCGGTCTCGGACGAGATGGGAGCACCCATTGGCATGGCGCGCAGCTCTCAAGCGGGAGCCGGCCGCGGTCATTTGGAGGCGACGATCAAATCGCTCGAGGAATTCGAGTTCGCCGAACAGCGCGGCGGCACGCGGGTCGTCAAGGAGGCAATCGGCGTCGTCGGACTGATCACCCCCTGGAACTGGCCGTTGAACCAGATCGTCTGCAAGGTGGCGCCGGCGATTGCAGCGGGCTGCACCATGGTGCTGAAGCCCAGTGAGATCGCCCCGATGAGCGGGCTCGTGTTCACCGAGATCATGCATGCCGCGGGCCTTCCCAGGGGCGTCTACAACATGGTCAATGGCGACGGTCCCTCGGTCGGCCAGGTGATCGCCGGCCATCCCGGCGTCGACATGGTCTCCTTCACCGGGTCGACACGCGCCGGGATCATCGTTGCCAAGACGGCGGCGGATACCGTCAAGCGCGTGGCCCAGGAACTGGGCGGCAAGTCGCCCAATATCATCCTGCCCGACGCGGATTTCGAAATGGCCGTTGCCAAGGGGGTCGAAGGCTGCTTCGGCAACAGCGGGCAATCCTGCAATGCGCCGACCCGCATGCTGGTCCCGCGCGAACGCCACGACGAGGCGCTGGCCGTCGCCAAGAAGGCCGCCGAAAGCCAGAAAGTCGGCGATCCGAAAGCGAAGGACACCGTCCTGGGCCCGGTGGTCAGCGAGCTGCAGTTCAATAAGATCCAGCGCCTGATCGAAACGGGAATTTCCGAAGGCGCCACCCTGGTGACCGGCGGCATCGGTCGCCCCGACGGCCTCAATCGCGGCTATTACGTGCGACCCACCGTATTCGGCAATGTTCGGCCCGATATGGCCATCGCACGGGAGGAGATCTTCGGCCCGGTCCTCTCGATCATGCCCTATGAGAGCGAAGACCAAGCTATAGAGATTGCCAACGACACGGTCTATGGCCTCGCCGCCTATGTCCAATCCAAGGATGTGGCACATGCCCGCAAGGTCGCCGGCCAGCTTCGCGCCGGCCAGGTCAAGTTGAACTATCCGGCCTGGGATACCTTCGCGCCCTTCGGTGGCTACAAGCAGTCCGGCAATGGGCGCGAATATGCCGATTGGGCGATCCAGGAATTTCTCGAGGTGAAAGCCATCATCGGCTATGGCGCCGCCTAGGGTTGCAGTTGGGCAGGCCCGGCCTCAGGGGCCGGGTCGTCCCGTGCTCCTAATTGCTGGAAACCGTCACCGGCTTATCGCGGTAGAGGTCGGGAAACAGCCGCTTCAGGTTCGCGATCTTCGGCAGATCGTTGTAGACGATATAGGGATAGTCCGGATGGTTGATCAGGAAATCCTGATGATAGCCCTCAGCCGCATAGAAAGTCGCGAACGGCGTTTGTTCAGTCACGATAGGCCCTGAAAATATGCGGGCCGCCTGTAGTTGAGCGACATAAGCAGCCGCGACATGCTTCTGTTGGTCGTTGGCGTAGAAGATCGCGGAGCGATATTGAGTGCCGCTATCGGGGCCCTGGCGGTCAAGCTCGGTGGGATTGTGGGCCACCGAAAAGAACACCTGCAGCAGTTTGCCGTAGGAAACCTGGCGGGGATCGAACTTGATCTGCACCGATTCCGCATGCCCGGTTGAGCCGGAGCTGACCAATTCATAGCCTGGGTCCTTGACCGTTCCGCCCGAATAGCCGGACAGCACCTGCTTCACGCCTTTGACATGTTCGAAGACGCCCTGCATCCCCCAGAAACAACCGCCCGCCAGCACCGCGGTTTCCTCGCCGCCCGACGCGGCGTCGGACGAATCGACGGCGGGCGGGGGCGCGAGGACCGCCGCCTCCTGGGCGCGCCCCACCGTGTGCCAGGCCACATAGGCAATCGGCAGGGCCAGCATCACGGCGAAGAATCTTCGGCCAAATCTTTTCAGGCCTTTTTGCCAAGTGGCTGAACTGGATTGCATGGTCATTCCCTCCTTCTATGCGGCGCACGGCGCAGCGCGGTTGAATATCTAGCGGTTGTCGGCGATCCGGTGTCCTCACAACTGCGCGAGCAAATCGCGCCGCGGTGCGCGCCTGCGATGACGGTATGTTGATCGGAATTTGCCGTCTCTCGCACCGACTATTTACCCCTAGCCGAGGCCCCTAGGGAGAAGTCGATGACAATTACAAGACGCAAGATATTGATGGGTGCGGTCGGCCTGGCGGGGCTTGCGGTGGCTTGCTAAGGCGTCATCGTGCTTCGACATGAGGCGAAACCGGCGTATCGGCTTCTAATGGAGGATTATGAATCCGTATTTCTCGAAGGTCGCCGCCGCCTCGGGGCCCGTCAGATAGTCGTAGAAGGCATGGGCCGCCACATCGTCATGGCCCGTGACCAGAGCAACTGGATAAATGATCTTGGGATGGGTGTTGTCGGGGAAAGTGGCAACGACACGCACCTTTTTCGACAACATGGCATCCGTGCTGTAGACGACGCCCGCCGGGGCTTCGCCCCGCTCGACCAGGGCCAGCGCCGCGCGAACATCCTTGGCATTGGCGACTTTCGGCGCAATGGTATCCCAGATGCCGAGGCTGGTGAGCGAAGCCTTGGCATAGCGCCCGGCCGGCACGCTATCGGGATCGCACATGGCAAGCTTGCCGTCGCCAAGCGCCTGGGCCAGCGGAGCCAACGGCTTGAGATCGATGGTGAGCGTGCTGTCGATCGGCGCGATCAACACGAGATGGTTGCCGAGCACGTCGCGGCGGCTCGACGAAACGATGAGATTCTTTTGCGCGAGATAATCCATCCACTTCGTGTCGGCCGAGATGTAAATGCCGGCCGGCGCGCCATGTTCGATCTGCTTTGCCAGTTCGGAACTTGCGCCGTAGGAGGTCAGGATCTTGCCATGGCCAGCCGCCTGGAATGCCTTGGCGACGTCGTCAACAGCGTCCTTGGTGCTGGCGGCGGCGAATACCACGACTTCGGCCGCCTGCGCCGTACCGGCAATCAGGGCAACGGCGACCAGTACGGACGCGGCAAAGCCACGGGACAGAATGCGCATATCGATCTCCCTTTGTCTTAATGCAAGCGAGATATACATTGGAATATAACGCCAACCTCGCGGCCAATGCCAGGATGAACCGCCGCGCGACGGGATGGGCGCGATGAACCTAGAGCACGCTGCCGCGAACGGCCCAGGCTGTCGCCGTCATCGATCTAGGCCCGTCAGGCGCGCCGGATAGATAGGCAATGCGGACCCGCTCCTCCAGGCGCTGGCGCAATCCCGGAGGGAGACCTTGAACATAGACGCCGATGGGGCCCTGGCCCATCAGCAGAGGACCCCAGTAGTCGTTGAAGTCGGCATAGTCCATTCGGATAGTCAGGGAACTTCGCTCGATCTCGGCCAGCCCGGCTTGCCGCCAGAGGTCGAGAAGCCCGGCCGATTGCGCCAAGGGATGAGCAAAGAGGCGATCCCGGGCGGCGCCTGCAGACGTGTCGATGCCGGCCGCGGTGTCCCAGAACAGGCGCTGGTAGACCAGCCCGCCGCGGAAATCCCAAATGGCGCCCGCCACGATGCCTTGGCGCACCGTCACCCGCTTCATCTCGCGCACCGCCGCTAGCGGATCCGGCACGAAGTTCAGTACAAGTTGGGCGAGCGAGGCGGCAAAGCTTCCGTCGGCAAAGCGCAAATGACAGGCATCGCCCAGTTCGAAAGCGATCCGATCGGCACCAGGGCAAGCCCGTGCGAAGGCGATGTAGGGCTCGGCGATATCGATCGCCGCGATCGGTTCCGTGCGCTGTTGGCTCAGCGCGAAGGCTAGGCTTCCCGTGCCGCAACCAATCTCCAGCACGGGCCCGGCTGAAGGCAGGCGCGCAAAGTCGCAGAAGGGCAGGGCAAGCCGCTGGGTCCAGCGGCCGAGAAAGCGCTCATAGGCCGCGCCGTCGGTCGCCTGATGGATGGACGACGACGGACGATCTGCGGCTGTCACGGCGTTGCGATCATGACATCCGTCGATTTGATGACGGCGAGAACCGCATCACCGACCTTCAGTTTCAGATCCTTGACGGAATCAACGAAGATGGCCGACACAATGTGATTGTCGTTGCCGATGTCGGCCGTGATCTGCGCCATGACGGCCCCCTTCTTGATCGCTGTAACCTTCCCCTTTAGGGCATTGCGCGCGCTTATCCTCATTTTCATTCTCCCTTGTTTGCGTTGCCTGTTTCCCTCCGGCGTGATTTGGAATCCTCGAAGGCTGCCAGACTTAGTGCGCCGCCGCGAAGATCGCGGCGAGTTGTGCATCGCTCAGTTTCACATGGTAGAAGCGAGAACAGAAATCTTTGGCAATCGCCCGGATATTGCCCGTGCCGGTGCCGGGATAGAGCGTTGCCACTAGCCACTGGATTCCCAGCAGCCGGTTGACGCCGGGCGGCTCGTCGATCCAGCCGAAGGGCGCTTTCGGCGGCAGGTGGACCCGGTCGTATTTTACCGCCGCGAGCCCGGCCCAATGGGTATCGGTCGCGATGTGGACATAGGCCTCGGGATCGAGGGCCAGAATAGCGTCTGGATTCCACCCCTGGATTTTCTCCAGCGACGTCTTCATCGTCGAATCCCCGCCAGCGGCCACGTTGATGGCTCCGGCAAAGCGGATGAATTCACCTGTCAGGGAACTTTCCGCGCCCGTGGTCAGGCCGTCGGACCCGCGTGCGTAATAGACCCGCAATGCATGTTGGGTCATTGGCGTCCGCAAGCGGGCCAGAGTTTGCTCCGCATAAGACGCTAATGTTTCGGCTTGCCCCGCCGCGCTGAGCAGCTTGCCCAAGAGGCGATAGGTTTGCGCGGTGTTGGACAGCCGCCCGTCGAGCAGCACATAGGGGATGTGGGTTTGCTGCTGGAAGCGATCGGCCAGCGCCGCATATGTCGGATTGACGTCTCCGATGTCGATGATGATGTCCGGATGCAACGCCATGATTGCCTGGAGCGTGGGGCCGCCGTTATGTCCGGTCAGCTGGCCGACGACGGGAAGCGAGGCGTATTGCCGAGGCAGCATCGCCGCCGTTTGGGCATCCAGCGCATGAGGCCAGCCGATCAGCCTGTCGGGGGCCACGCTGTACAGCAGCACGGCGGCCGGCGGGCCGGCGGCGAGGACGCGTCTAATCTCGGCCGGCACTTCCACGCGGCGGCCGGCGGAATCCGTGAACCAGGTCTTGATCGACGTGTCAGCCTCGCCCCCGGCGGTGCTCAACATCAGAGCGAGGATCGCCGCGACGGCGGAGATCGCTCCGCGGACCGCCCTTCGCCGTTCAAGTTCGATCATTGCCTAGCCCTATTCTGGGTCACTTGCCGACGGCGACCATGCGCGATCGCCGTGCGGTCAAAGGCCGCGACCGCGCAGAGTCATACGTTATATCGAGATAAATATATCGACAAGCCGCAGGGACGAACCGCCAGCAGTCTCAGCCTGCGCGCAAGCCCGCCTGCAGGGCCTTTAGCCGCTTGCGCGTGGCGCGCTCGGCTTCTTCTTCCATGCCCCGATAATGGGCGACCAGCGATCGCCCAAATTCAGTCAGAGCGGCGCCCCCGCCCGCACGGCCGCCATGCTGGGCTTTGACGACAGCGCTCTTGAAGCAGTGGTTGAGAGAATCGACCAGCAGCCAGGCCCGCCGATACGACATCTTCATGGCCCGACCCGCCGCGGCGATCGATCGATGCTCATCGATCAATTCGAGAAGGCGAACCTTGCCCGGACCGATGGCGCGCTCCGGCCCGAACTCTATGCGCAGGGTCAATTTTGCCATGGGGGTGATGTCTTGCTCACGTTTGCAGCTGGCGGTGGCCGGGGCCATAGGCAATGCCCCAACTCTCAAAGCCATCGTAGCTTTCGGTCGGCGAGGCCGCCAGCGCCGTCTCGGCACCCACGACGCTGGCCTTGAAACTGGCCGAGGAATCCCGCTTGCGGATGATCGCGCTGGCCCGTGCCGACAGCCTGACGATCTATACCGATGGCGGACGAGCCGAAGAGCCGAACTCGTGACAGCCAAGCGCCTCGTCTACATGGCCAATCAGATTGCGACGTTTTTCAGCGCATGGCCCCACGATCAGGCGGTGGCCGCTACGGCCGATCACCTGCGCAAATTCTGGGACCCGCGCATGCGCCGGCAGATCCTCGAACATTTTCAATCGACGGGCGGGGAAGGGTTGAGCGTCATCGCGCTCGCGGCGAGCCGCAGCCTCGGCGAGAGCGCCGCCAATCGGGACAAGCCGGCGGCTTGGCCCCGAGACCTCGCCCGGTCTCAGGCTGGTTTATCGTACCACGACCTTAGGAATCTTGGCTACGGCTTCACGCTGGCGGCATCCAGAACCGCTTCGACATCCGTCACCCAAACCAGCTTCTGACTCTTGAAATTTTCGAGCACGCGCCGCAGGGCCGCCGCGCCGTTCGGCGTGCCGACCACGAAGGGATGAATGCCGATGGCAACGACGGTGGCCTCACGGTTGGGATCGGCGGCCGCCTCTCGGGCCAATTCGGTGACGTAGTCGATCCACAGCTGCGCCATGTCCCGCGGTTCCTTCGCACGCTCCAGATACTGCCCCATGTCCACGGTGACGACGGGATAGGGGATCAAGAACAGCGGACCTGATTTGGTCGCAAGGCGGGAAAGCGTGTCGGAATCCATGCTATCCAGCGAATAGCGAATACCTTCGTCGGTGGTCGCGCTAAAGGTATCGGCATCGGGATAGACGCTTGGGCTCGTCCATCCGCGCGGCCGCACCCCGGTCGAGGATTCGATCACGTCGAGGGTACGTTTGACATAGGCCTGCTGCGGCTGGACGCCGCCGCCCAAAGGCAGAAGTTCGGTCGAATTATTGATGCCATGGGCGATGATCGGTGCCTGGGGCACCAGCGCGCGAAATTCCTTCCAAACGCCGGGGTATTGCTGGGGGAACAGCGCATTTAGGGCGATGTTCAGCGGCAGGCCCTCGTCCTTGAATACCGCGCCCACCCGGGGGACACCCGAATTGATGGCGTATTGGCGGAACGCCTCGTTCACCACGTCGGGTTTGCGGGAGGCTGTATCCGGCCGAAAGTTGGGCCCTTCGGCGCGGCCCCAAACCTCGACGTAAAGGATGAAGCACACCGCGACCTTTTTCCCGCCGGGCCAAGCCTGCACGTGAATGGGTTCTCGCGGCAGCCCGGTGATCCAGTCGCCCGCATTTTGGCTGAGCGCCGGGCCGGTCCAGGTGAGCAGGCCGGCCAACGCCAAAGGGATGCTGACCGCACCGCCAAGAATATTCGCTCGTCCGATCCAGTTCACGATACCCCGCCCCCGAATTCCCGCCATGGCCGACATTCGCGATGAGTGCCGGTTGCGAGCAAGACGCTAACCCGCGGGATCGCCGGTGGCAATCTTGCGCGAAAGGCAGGGTCATATTTGAGGTTGACGATGACGGCGAGGGGCGTTTGTCTCGACCTCGGCGCCCACTGGCGCAAAGGAGGCAGCATGACCAGCTACCGCGACCGTCACGTCGTTATCACCGGAGGCATCGGCGCCTTGTCGATCCATCTGGCCGGCGGCTTCGCCTTTGCGCCCATCGGCGAGACGTCGAGGAACCTGCTGATGGAGCAGATGAACACCAATTTCGTCAGTTGTTACCTCTGCTGCCGCGCGGCCATAGGCCGGATGCTGCAAAGCAAGGAGGGCGGCCGCATCGTCAATGTTTCGGCCCGGGCCGGACTGGAATGGCGGATGGGCGCGAAGACCACGGCCTATACGGCCAGCAAGGCGGCGGTTGCGGCCTTGTCCTCGGCCCTTGCCGAGGAAGTGGCGGGGCAAGGCATTCTGGTGAATGCGGTGGCGCCCTCGATCATGGATACGCCCGCCAACCGCAAAGACATGCCCAAGGCGGATTTCGCAACATGGCCCAAGGTTGAAGATGTAGCGGCCACGATCCTGTTCCTGGCCTCGCCGGAGAACAAAGTCACGCGCGGAGCGGTCGTTCCTGTCTATGGTCAGAGTTAGGTAATCGTGCTATCGGTCCCGGCTTCTTTACGGTTTCTCGCCGCTGTCTGGGGGATTGCCACAAAATCGTTGCCAAGCCGATCAAGCGTAGCTCTACGCCGCGGGCTTGGACTACAGTTCCGTTCTCCACCTCGCCAGGAAGCTGAGTGAGGCTGCCATGGAATACGCCGTCGCGAAACGATCCCAGCATTTCGGCTGGCGCATCGGATGGACCGTGGCAACGGCCCCTCTGGTTCAACGTTTCTCGATGTTCTTGCAGGACTCTATCACGAACGGAGCCACATTCGTGCAGCGGGCGGCCCTGGCCGCGATCACCGGTCCGCAAGACTGGGTTGATGAGAAGCTCGCCTGCCTGCAGCGCAAACGCGATGCAATGGTAGCGGTTTGAATTCCATAGCCGGGATACGCTATCCAACTCCGTCTGGTTCGTTCTACGCTTTCGCGGATGTTTCCAAAACAGGAATGACGGCAGAAGAATTTACCCGCCGCCTCCTCCATGAACGGCAAGTTGCCGTAGTGTCGGGAACCGCGTTTGGAAGTCAGGGCGAGGGCTTCGTCCGATTGACCTTCGCGGTGCCCGATGAGGACATCGAGGCAGGGTTGGAAGGAATCGCGTCAATGTTGCGCAACTAGGTCATGAAAGGTTCAGAACCAGCTCCGTCGGGCCGCCCCTGGCGTTGATGGTCCAGCCCTCCACCGGCAGGTCGAAGGGGCAGGACGAGACCACGCAGATCAAGTCCATCAGGGCCTCGAGTTCCACGTAGGCGCCCGGCGGCACGGGATTGGGCGGCGAGAGCAGCCGGCCGTCGCGCTCGATGACGGTGTTGGTGAAGAAATTGATGGGCTGCGGGACCACCTCGATGGCGAAGCCCAGCCGGTGCATGGACACCGTGAGGTTTTCCGCGCAGCTGGCATGCGGGCCCTTATGGCCGAAGAACTCGTAGCGCGCCTGGTCGCAGGCGGCGATCATCATGTCGTGGGTCCCGCCGGCGCCGTCCTTGACGACCTTCAGCATGGGGCGGCGAAATCGGGAAATCAGCACATCGCCTTCCCGCGGCTTGACGCAGAATGTTGTGACCCACGTGTGCATGGGAGAGAGCCACTCCCCGATACTGCGCGCGTTATAGGCAAAGAAATCCGCGGCCTGCGCACCCTTCGGCGTGGTGATCCGCAGGCGCCGGCCCCGGGCGACCTCGATCGCGCGGCCTTCGCGGGCCGGGACTTCAAGCCTAGTTCCGATAGCTGGAATCCTCGCGGTCGAGCGCGCGGATGTGGGCCGCCCATTCCAGATCGCCCAATGGCTTGTTGTCCATCTCATGCTGACGGGCAGTCTTCTCGCAGACCTCGGGCGAGGGGAAGATGAGTTCTCCGCCGCCGGCCAGTGCCGCGATCTGGATCTCGCAGGCGCGCTCCAGATAAAACATCAGGCTGAACGCCTCGGGTATGGTGCGGCCGGCAGTGAGAAGGCCGTGATTACGCAGGATCATGGCGTGCCGATCGCCCAGACTGTGCACCAGCCGCGGCCGCTCGTCATGGTCCAGCGCAATGCCTTCGTAATCGTGATAGGCGAGTCGCCCGTGGAACTGCAAGGCCATTTGGTTCAGCGGCAGCAGCCCTTGCTTCTGGCATGAGACGGCAAAGCCGGCCCGGGTATGGGTATGCAGCACGCAGGCGACATCGTGACGCGCGGCGTGGATCGCGCTGTGAATCGTGAACCCCGCGTCGTTGACGCCATAGCCGTTGTCCTCGAGCAGGCGTCCGTCGAGATCGATCTTCACCAGATTCGAGGCCGTCACTTCCTCGAACATCAGCCCATAGGGGTTGAGGAGGAATTGGTCTTTGACGCCCGGGACCCGCGCCGAAATATGGGTATAGATCAGATCCGTCATGCGATAGCGGGCCACCAGGCGATAGCAGGCCGCGAGTTGCACCCGCGTCTCCCATTCGGCCGGCGAATAGCGGCTCGACCGGTCGATGCTGGTCAGCGACGCCCTGGATGAAGTCATGGTTTCGCCCTCGATCTCGAATGGTATCTGGAGGGAAGAGTAAAACAATGCACGGTCGTTTGTCTCCACCTCGCCGATGGAGCGAAGGCGCAATTGCAGCGCGGCCCACAACCTGCTGTATTATATAACAAATCTGACATCAGATGGACTCTCCGCTGAGCTTGCGCATGTAGTCGTTCAAGAAGATGCCGCCCGGATCGATTCGCCGGCGCATGTCCCAGAAGGTCTCCCATTCGGGATAGAACGCGCGGAGTTGGTCCACGCTGCAGTAGTGGATTTTCCCCCAATGCGGCCGGCCGCCGTGATTGAGGAAAACCGCCTGGGCGTCGGCGAAGTAGTTCTCATAGGGCGTCTCGGCGGCTTCGTGAATCGAGATCGCGATGGTCTTGCGCCCGAAGGCGGGACTGAGGGAGAGATCGTCGGCCGCCACCGTGCGATATTCGACGCCCCAGGTGATCTGCGTGTGCTTTTCCCGGACGAGCCGGCGGATTTCTTCCAGGCATTCCCAGCCCCGCTCGAAAGGGAGGGCAAATTCCATTTCGTTGAAGAGTGTGGTGCGCACGGAGGGGTATATACGATGGCTCCAATCGACCCGCTCCGGGTGCAAATATCGCTCCACCGTACCCGGCGGGGCTTCGGCAAGGACCACCGGCGGACTCACCGGCGCTTGCGTGGAATTCAGGCACTTCATGGCGCAGGCGTCGAGCTTGGGCAGCCAAAAGAACTCGAAATGCTCATTTTCTTGGATGAGTCGATCGACGCTGTCCTTGCATTCCAGGAACGTGGCCGCCCAGGTTCGTTCATGCAAACGATAGGCCGGTGCCGCCCGTAGCCGAATCTGGGAAATAACGCCGAACAGGCCGAGCGATACCGCTGCCGCCCGGAAAAGATCGCCTTCCACGGAACGCGACAGCGAGAGGATTTCCCCCGAGGGCAAAACCAGCCTGAGGCCCGTGACCTGGGACGAAAGATTGCCGAAACCGGCGCCAGTGCCATGGGTCGCCGTCGATATCGCCCCGGCGAGGGTCTGGCTATCGATGTCGCCCTGATTCTCCATGCCCAGTTTGACCGCAAGCAGGGCGTTGCCAAGATCGCAAATCTTGGTCCCGGCCCATACCGAAGCCTCGTGCGTCGTCGCATCGACATCGGCGAGGCCGGTCAGGCCTTCGAGAGTCAGCAATATGCCGTCGGTCCGGCACAGCGGACTGAAGGAATGCCCGGCGCCGGCGACCCGGATGGCCCTGCCCTGGTGAGTGGCCTCGCGCACGAGCTTGGCAACGGCGGCCTCGCTGGCGGCGGTTTCGATCCGTTGCGGATTGCAGTGCACGCCGCCGGACCAGTTCTGCCAGCCGCCGAGATTGCTTTCGGGCGCCATCGTTACCTCCGCTGCTTTCTCTGGGGGGCCAGGATACGGGGAAACAAGGTGGCAGCGTCAGGCAAGAGGCGGGCCCTTGAGTTCCAGCCGATTGCCCTCCGGATCTTGGAGATAGAGCGACGGGCCTTCGCCATCAGCGCCAAAGCGGGGTGCAACATCCCCCGGTTCGACCCCATGGGCGCGAAGATGGCGCGCGATCGCATCCCCGTCGAAGGGGTCGATGCGTAGGCAGAAATGCTCCATGTTGCGGCCCTCGGCGCCCGGCGCGGCACCCCCGCCGCGGCCGATCTCACCGGCAATGTCGACGAGATCGATCAAGGTCGCACCGGCTCTGAGCTGCGTCAGGCCGATGCGTTCCTGCCGGCGCTCGAGGCTGCAGCCGATCACCTCGCGGTAGAAGCGTTCGACCCGTTCGACGTCGCTGACGCGCAGCACGACATGGTCGAGGCCGCGAATGGTGAAGGGAATATTTGCAGACACGGCTGATTAGCCTTTGGCGATAGCCCCCTACTTCGATGCCGCGACGATAGACGCCCTCAGAATGTCGACGATCCGATCGATGGTTTCGACCGGCGTCATCAGGGGCGGCGCCACGCAGATCGTGTCGCCGATCGCCGGATTGGCCGCACCCCCGCGGATGCGAGTGAACAGACCGCGGGACAAGGCCTCGCGCGCCACGCGTCCACCCAGGCCGATCGCCGGCGCGCGGGTCTTCTTGCTGTCGACGAGTTCGACCCCGCACATCATGCCCAGACCGCGGACGTCGCCGACGTTCGGCAGGTCCGCCAGGGATTCCAGGCCCGCCAGCATCCGGCGCCCCATGATCGCCGCACGCTCCACGAGATTTTCCCGCTCAATGACCTCGACGTTGCGCAAGCCCACGGCGCAGCAGGCGGGATGGCCGGAATATGTCGCCGCATGCATGAACTTCTGATCCGCCGGCGCTTCCTGCATCACCTTGTGCACGGCCCGGGAAATCACCACGCCCCCCAGCGGCAGATAGGCGCTGGTGACGCCCTTGGCGAAGGTGACGAGATCGGGCCCCACGCCCCAATGGCCAAGGGCAAACCAGCGTCCGGTGCGGCCGAACCCGGTAATGATCTCGTCGGCGATCAGCAGGATGCCGTGGCGATCGCAGATTTCGCGCAGGCGCGGAAAATAAGTGGCGGGCGGCACGATAACACCGCCGGCCCCCATCACTGGCTCGGCGATGATGGCGGCCACGGTATCAGGGCCTTCCTTGAGAACGGCCTGCTCGAAGGCTTCGGCGGCGCCGATTCCCGGGTCGTCGTTGCCCTGCCAGCGATAGGGGTAGGGCGCCGGTACTTGCAGGAAGTTCGCCACCAGGGGTCCAAACATCTTGTGATACGCCGCCATGCCCGTGGCGCTCATCGCCGCCATAGTGACGCCGTGATAGGCGTGAACGCGGGAGAAGATCTTCACCTTCTCGGGTTTGCCGCGCAGCTTCCAGTAATACCGGGCGATCTTGAAGGCGGACTCGTTCGCTTCCGCCCCGGCCGTGGTAAAATAGATCGCCGAGCTGCTGGGATAAGCCAGTTTGACCAGTTTCTCCGCCAGCCGGATCGAGGGAATGTTGGTGGCGCCGGCATAGGCCGAGGCGAAGGCGAGCTTGGCCATTTGCGCTGCGGCGGCATCGGCCAATTCCTTGCGGCCATGCCCGGCATTGACGTTCCAGAGGCTCGAGAGACCGTCGATGTATTTCTTGCCGTCGGCGTCGATCAGCATCTCGCCATGGCCTTCCACCACCACAATGGGATTCTCGTGATCCTTGGCGTGATGCAGGGGGTGGATAAGATAGCGCTGATCCGTCTCGACGAGCGATCGTGCTGTTTCCATCGGGTTGTCTCCTGGCTGGCCCCCAAGTCTAGGGCGCTCCACTCTAGGTCGTGCAGGCCATGGCGGGCCATGAAAATCCGTCACCGCAGGATTGCGCAAATGCCGTTCAGCCGACCACGGCCAACGGAATCGCCATGTTCCCAATTGCAGCGAACAGTCTAATCTAAGGCCGATCGGATTGCCGCTGACGTAGCACCCCAGGAACACTTTCCAAAGCAAAGGAGATGCGCGATGGAGACCAGGCTTTTTATCGATGGAAAATTCGTTGCCGGCGAAGGCGAACCCGAGGCCGTCCTGAATCCGGCGACGGGCGAAGTCATCGTCAAGGCCTCCACGGCTTCGCCCGCGCAAGTGGACCGGGCCGTGGCCGCCGCCACCCGCGCCTTCCCAAAATGGGCAGGCACGACGCCCAGTCAGCGTTCCGGGATGCTGCTCAAGCTCGCCGACAAGATCGAGTCCGAACAGGATGAGTTTTCCCGCCTGGAGAGCCTGAATTGCGGCAAGCCCTATGCGCGGGTTCTGGCCGATGAAATGCCCGCGATCGTCGATTGCTTCCGTTTCTTCGCCGGCGCCGCGCGCTGCTTGAGCGGGAGTGCCGCGGCGGAATATGTGGCGGGCCACACGAGCATGGTCCGGCGCGATCCCATCGGCGTGGTGGCCTCCATCGCGCCCTGGAACTATCCGCTGATGATGGCGACCTGGAAGATTGCTCCCGCCGTGGCCGCCGGCCTTCGGCTATTACAACGCCGGCCAGGATTGCACGGCCGCGTGCCGCATTTACGCCGGCAAGGGTATCTACGACAATCTGGCCGCCGATTTGGGCCGCGCCGTCTCGACCATCAAATACGGAGCCCCGGACAAGACCGATGTGGAAATCGGCCCGCTCATCAGCGAGCGCCAGCGCGAGCGCGTTTCCGGTTTCGTCGAGCGGGCGCGGGCGCTGAAGAACATCGAGATCGTGACCGGCGGGAAGAAGGTGGCGGGCGGCGGTTTCTTCTATGAGCCTACCTTGATCGCCGGGGCAAATCAGACTGATGAGATCGTGCAAAAGGAAGTCTTCGGCCCGGTCGTCTCCATCACCCGCTTTGCCGAACCCGAGCAGGCCGTGAGCTGGGCTAACGATTCGCCGTATGGTCTGGCCTCCTCGGTCTGGACGCGCGATATCGGCAAGGCCATGTCGGTGGCGAGCCGGTTGCAATACGGCTGCACCTGGGTGAACACGCATTTCGTGCTGACGAATGAAATGCCCCATGGCGGAATGAAGATGTCGGGCTACGGCAAGGACATGTCCATCTACGGGCTCGAGGACTACACAGTTGCCCGGCATATCATGGTGAAGTTCTGATTCGATCGGGGGGCGAGGCCGGCGTTCAGCCACCACCTCGGCAAGGCAAGCGATCGGCAGAAGAGTCGGATCGGAATCGAGGGGCATTGCGATCATGTCTGATGCAGTCTACGAGATTTTTCCGGCCATCGGGATTGCCCGTGTCGGCAATGCGCCGGAGGGCTTCCATATCGGTCCGGAGCAGGGCTGTGGGCTTCCGATCCTGGCGGACGGCTCAAGCCGAGCGTTCAGTGCCGACGATTTCCGCGATTCCGAGGGCCGGGTGCAGCGCCAGGCGGCACGCTTTCGCATTTGGCGCCGCGCCCCCGGCGCCCAGCCGGAGGAGGTCACCCTTGAAACCCAAGGCGTGCGCGACATCCGCTGGACGGTGCATCTCGCCAATAAAAAGGCAAGCTGGTACCGCTTCCAAACGACGAAGGGCCGGCATGGCTACGGCCCCAACCATCCGCTGCGCAATGCCGAGCTGCACAGTGCCGAGGATCGCCGGCGGCTGATCATTGATCCGGGGCCGCGCAGCATTGCGGGCCGCAATGCTGCGGAAGTCGAATTCTCCCGCTCGACGATCCCCGCCGGCTACCAGGGCGGCAGCTTTCCCCCCGAAACCCTGAACCCCCACAGCATCGATACCTTGGGCGCACTGCGCACCGACAGTGACGGACGGCTTCTGCTGCTGGGCGGTTTCGGCCATAGCGGCACTCTGCGCGATCCGGCGGCCCTGAGCGACTATGCCAACAACGACGGCTGGTGGGACGATATTTCCGATGGGCCGGTGCGGGCCTCTATTCGCCTGGCCAGCGGCGAGATCATCGAGGCGAAGCCGGCCTGGGCCCTGGTGGCGCCGCCCGCCTACGCGCCCCAGGTCGGCAATCTCGTGACCCTCGACGACCTGATGTTCGATACGGCGGTCCGCCATCTGGGCGCCCGCCCCGACATCTACGAGCACGGATATTGGAAGGGCGGAGCGGCGGGTTATCGGCCCAGCTACAAAACCGAGATCCAGCCAATTCTGAAGCGCGGCGAAGGCTATCCATGGGTGACGAACATTCCCGCCGGGCCGCACAGCTTCGACATGGCCAAGCTCGCCGATCCCGGCCCCGCCGCGGCGGATCTACGGAAATTCTATCTCGATATCCTGCGCGGACCAGGCGAGGAAAATGCTGTCGATAGCCACATCCCCAACGTCAGCATGATGCCTCTGCTGCTGGGCGACGATGCCATCGGGGCGGAACATGAGGCCGGCGTACCGCTGGCCACCAGCAAGTACCTCAGCGTGACCGACACCCAGTATTTTTTCCTTCGGCAATGGGCGGAAGGAAATTTCGAGGCCGGCAGCGCCGACGGCGATCATCCGGGCGAATCCCTGACCCGGGCCGTGCTGGAGAACTGCGTCGGCGGCCCGCTCTCGCCCGGCATCGAGACGACCTGGATCGTCGGCGATCCGGCGATCTATGCCGAACCGTTCCGCATCCGCGCAAAACTGCCGATCCCGTCGCCCCTAAGTTTGGGATTCGATCCTGCCGAGGGGCTCGAACCCGGCGACCTGACACGCTATATGGCCCTGCCCTGGCAGGCGGATTTCAATGAATGCGCGACACAGCGGATCCAGGGGCGCCTGTTCTGGTGGTGGCCGGCACAGCGTCCGATTTCCGTCTTTCTGCCCGATGATACAACCGGGCAGCCGGGGCGTCAGGTGCCCTGGATCGGCAGCGATGACGATTCGACCGTTCGCGGCTTTTTCTGCTTCCCCGATCACATGGAGATGCTGCGCGATTGGGATAAGCTGGGATTCGTCCTGGATGTGGGCAAATCCGGCGACCCGAGATTCGTCGAGGTGTCGCGCAAGCTCCCCCGGGCGCCGGCCAAGCCGAAATGATCGACGGGCCGACCGCGCCGGACATTCCATGTGACTTCGACGTCCTGATCCTGGGCGCCGGCCCGGCCGGCTCGGCGCTTGCTTTGGCCCTGAAGCGGGCGGGGATCGATAGCGTGCTGCTGATCGACCATCCCTCGCGACGATCCTTTCGCATCGGCGAATCGGCCGCGCCCAGCCTGGGGTCTTTGCTGCGACGGCTGGGTCTCGATGGCCGCCTCGAAGGTCGCGGTCATCGACCCTGTTACGGCAACCGTAGCGTTTGGGGCCGGGCGGATCCCGCTGTCGAAGATTTCATGAGCCTCGTCCATGGTCCCGGTTGGCATCTCGATCGGGAGGCTTTCGATTCATGGTTGCGCGCCGGGGCCGTCGAGGCTGGCGCGGTGCTGTTGTCGCCGGCCCAACTTGCGATGGCGCATCGCGAGCATGACGAATGGCGGGTGGAGATCCGAGCCGCCGACCGGAATCTCGCGGCTAGGTCGCGATGGATCGTCGATTCCACCGGACGCCCTGCCGCATTTGCCCGGCGCTCGGGCGCTCGGCTCCACCGCTTCGACCGGCTGGTCGCGCTCGCCGTGCCCTGTCTGCCGGGAGGTGATCAGGGCTTTGACGGATTCTCCCTCATCGAGTCCGGCGAGGTCGGCTGGTGGTACGGTGCGCGCCTGCCCGGCGGCAAGGCCGTTGTGAGTCTCATGACGGATGCGGACCTGTCATCCTCGGCCCATCTCTTCTCGCCGGCGGCCTTCCGGCAGGCCTGGAAAGCGACTGCGGAAATATCCCGCTTCG